>Ga0257117_1002092_pt1 | contig 10820 bp, 8 predicted proteins | sample SI112_135mmetaG_FD_190157 | JGI IMG/M metagenome (GOLD analysis project Ga0257117, IMG submission 190157) | Marine microbial communities from Saanich Inlet, British Columbia, Canada - SI112_135m | ecosystem: Environmental > Aquatic > Marine > Inlet | place: Canada: British Columbia | collected... | reverse complement strand
GATGCTTTTAAACCTGTAACAAGATACTTTGATAGAATAACAAGACCAGAGCAAATAATTTCATCTTTTCCTGCAGCAGTCCAAACTATGTTGGATCCAGCAGATTGTGGCCCAGCATGTATAGCTTTAAGTCAAGATATACAGGGACAAACTTATGATTATCCAGAAGATTTTTTCAAAGAAAAAGTACATTCAATTAGAAGACCTAGACCAGATGAACATCAAATTAAAGAAGCAGCTGAAAAAATAAAATCATCAAAAAATCCAATACTTATTTCAGGCGGTGGAGTTTTTTATTCTAATGCAATGGATGAGTTGAGTAAGTTTGCAATCAAACATAATATTCCGGTAACACAAACTGTAATGGGATATTCTACCATGAAAAGAGATCATTCACATTATGGTGGCCAAATAGGGGCTTTGGGTGGAAAAAATACTAATTCGCTAGCCAAACAAACAGATCTTGCAATTGCAGTTGGAACTAAATTAGCAGACTTTACAACAGGCTCGTGGGCAAATTTTGAAAACGAAAATTTTAAACTTGTTTCAATTAATGTATCAAGATTTGATGCTAATAAACATTTAGCACAGGCTGTAGTAGGAGATGCTAAAGTATCTTTAGATGAACTTTCTTTAGCACTAGGAGATTGGAAAGCAGGAGAAGAGTGGAATAAAAAATCTCAAACAGAGTTAAAAGCTTGGAATGAAGAAGTGGATAAAGCGAGCGCTCCTTCAAATCAAGAAGTACCAAGTTATGTGCAAGTTATTGGTGCTATTTATAAAAATTCTGATCCATCAGATATTGCAGTTACAGCAGCAGGAGGTTTAGTTGGTGAGGTCATTCAAGTTTGGAGACCAAGAGAATTAAATACTCATGAAACGGAGTGGGGTTTTAGTTGTATGAGTTATGAAATATCAGGTGCACTAGGTATAAAAATGGCAAATCCAGATAAGGAAGTTATTTCATTTATAGGGGATGGTTCGTACTTATTAAATAATTCTGATATTTACTCATCAGTCATTACTAAGAATAAACTTATTATAATTGTTTGTGATAACGGTGGTTTTGCTGTGATTAACAGACTTCAATTATTTAAGGGTGGAAAAGAATTTAACAACTTACTTAAAAGCTCAAACACACCTGGTTTGGTAGGAGTTAATTTTGCTAAACACGCCGCAAGTATGGGTGCTAAATCAGAAGAAGTAAGTTCAATTTCAGATTTAGAAGAAGCTTTTAAAAGAGCAAAAAAATCAGATGTCACTTATGTGATTTCAATTAAAACACACGCCTATCAGTGGTTAGAAGGTTCAGCCTTTTGGGATAGCCCAACATTGGAAATTCCTACTACTAAAGAAAATAAAGAGGCTTTAAAACTTTATAAAGAAGGAAAAAGTAAGCAAAGACAAGGCGTGTAATTCTTTATGAATAAAATATTTAAAGTTGGCCTAATTGGCTGCGGTCATATTTCTGAAACTTATTTTAGAGCTGAAAAATATTTTAATAATATCAAAATTATTAAATGTGCAGATATCAATCATAATAGTGCATTAAAATGTGCAAAAAATTATAAAATAAAAGCGTTATCAGTAAAAAATTTGTTAAAGGATGATGAGGTAGAAATTATTCTTAATTTAACAATTCCAAAAGCTCATTATCAAGTTGCTAAACAAGCTTTGATTAATGGCAAACATGTTTATTCTGAAAAGCCATTAGCAATAAATTTTAAAGATGGAAAAGATCTTTTAAAAATAGCAAAAAAGAAAAAATTATATATTGGAAATGCTCCAGACACATTTTTAGGTGGGGGAATTCAAAAATCAAAAGAATTAGTTGATAAAAAAATTATTGGCAAAATTAACTTAGGAAATGCAATTTTTGCTTTCCCTGGAGTTCAATCTTATCATCCAAATCCCGAACCATGGTTTGCAAAAAAAGAAGGTGGTCCAGTAATTGATATGGGACCTTACTATTTAACTGCATTAGTAAATTTATTAGGACCAGCAAAAAAAGTAACAGGTAGTATTATCAAAGGAGTTAAGAGAAGAACCATTGGAATAGGACCAAGAAAAAATAAAACTTTTAAAGTTGAATGTCCTACAACCTACTTATCAACAATTACATTTGAGAATGGAACAATCATTAGATTAACACTTTCTTTTGATGTAATAGCTCACCAAAGAAATCACATAGAGCTATATGGTGATAAAGGTTCGATGATTGTGCCAGATCCAAATATGTTTGGTGGTTCAGTTTATGTATGTAAAAACTTAGGCGACCCCTGGAAAGAATATAAAACCAATAAAATGCCTTTAGGAAAAATTAATATTAGATCAAAAAGTTTAAGAGCTAATGAGTCTCCAACAAATTCAAATTATCGTGGAGCAGGTTTAGCTGAAATGGCTTATTCAATTGAAAATAAAAAGATCAATAAATGTAATGGTGAACTTTCTTTGCATGTTCTAGATATTATTCAATCAACAATGAAAGCTTGTATTTCTGAGGTTTCTCAATCAATTAAAACAAGTTGCAAAAAACCAAAACCATTCTTATTGAAGGAAATTAAGAAAATTTTAAAGTAATTTTACTTTATTCTATAATATTAAAATCAGATTTATATTTGTCAGTAATAGTTAAACCTAATCCTGGTTTGTTATCATCTAAATTAATAAATCCATTTTCTGGGGTAGGGTCACCTTCAAAAATATAATAAAAAAGTTCATTTCCTATTTCAACATCGTTAACTGGAAAGAATTCTGAAATAGGACAATTAAAATTAGACATTGTTAAATGATAGTTGTGCATTTGACCTGCATGAGGAATAACAGGAACTTGATGAGCTTCTGCAATTGCATTTATTTTTTGAGCAGCGGTGAAACCACCAACTCTATTATTATCATACTGAATGTAGCTAACTGCTTTTAAATCTAACAATTGTTTAAAACCAAACATATTGAACTCATGTTCACCACCAGAAATTGGAATCATGTTCATGTTATTAAGTTCAGCATATCCATGTATATCATCTGCTATAACTGGTTCTTCCAGCCATCTAGGATTAAATTTCATTAGTTTCGGTATCATTCTTTTTGCGTAATCTAAATTCCAACCCATATAACATTCCATCATCAAATCTGTATCTTCTCCAATTACTTCTCTTACTGCTTCAGCTAATTCAATATTTTTCTTCATTCCATCAGGCCCATCTTTTGGACCCCACCCAAATCTCATTTTAAACATTTTGAAACCTTGTTTTACATAGCTCTCAGCTTCTTTTTGAAGATCTTTAATTGGTTGACTATAAAGTTTTGATGCATAAACAGGAATTTTTTCTTTTGTTCTTCCACCTAGTAATTTGAAAACTGGCTTGTTTGTAATTTTACCCATTATATCCCAGAGAGCGATATCAATTGCAGAAATTGCAACCATGCCAATTCCTCTCCTTCCCCAAGCATGAGTTCTTCTGTACATCTTTTCCCAAATGTACGCATAGTCAAAAGGATCTTCTCCAATTACTAAAGGTTTTAAATATGTATCAATTGTTTTTTTTGCAACTTGTGGTGCTAAAGCAGCATTACCAATTCCAATAATTCCATCATCTGTTTCTATTTCACAAATTAACCACTCATGAAATCTAAATGATCCCATTGCATCTGATTTTTCAAATAAGAGATCTGAGGCATTAGTACAAAAATTATTTTGAGGTGGAACAGTTTTTCCATTCCATTGATAAACTTTAGTTCTAATTTCTTTTATTTTTGTCATGTTTTGTATTTATTTTCTGCCATTGTTAATGCAATTTTGAATGAATTCAAAGTAGGTTCTAAATTTGCTTCATTTTTTCCAGCAATATCAAAAGCTGTACCATGAGCAGGTGTAGTAATAGGCAATGGTAAACCACCTTGAACTGTAACACCTCTATCAAACCCAAATGCTTTTAAACCAGATTGAAGAGCGTCATGATACATACCAACAATACAATCGTGGTTTTTATTTTTATAAGCAGTAATAAAAGAAGTATCACAAGGCAAAGGACCATCAGCATTGATACCTAATTTTTTAGCTTCTTCTATAGCTGGTATAATTTCATCTTTTTCTTCAGTTCCAAATTCAGCATGAGGATTAAGAGCCTGAACAGCAACTCTTGGACTTTCTATACCATTTAATTTCATAGCTTCATTAATCAATTTAATAGGTTTGATAATTTTTTCTTTCTTAACATGATTTGGAACTTCTTTTATTGGAATATGAGAAGTCACTCTTGCTGTCCAAAAATTATCTATAACATTAAATTCACAAAAGAAATTTTTTACATCTAATTTTTCTGCCATTAAATGTAATTCATCTGAATATTTATTTCCACCAAGTTTTAAACTTGTTTTATTAAATGGGCCAAAATTTATTGCATGAATTTTATTTTCTTTAGCAAGATCTAGAGCTAAGTTCAAAGCTGACAAAACACTTTCACCAGATTCTTTAGAACACTCTGATAATTTATAGTTATGATTTTTACCTTTAGAAATATCTAAAAAATATCTATTCACATCTTGAAAATTAATTTCATTAAAATCTTCTACAAATTTTAAATTATGTGATTTACCTGAAATTTTATTGCCATTTTCAAAAATATTTTTTTCTCCAATGACAACTATATTTGCTTTATTAGTAATTTGTTCTGTTAAAAGTTTAGAAACCAATTCGGGTCCAATACCTGACGGATCTCCTAATAATATGGCTATATTAATTTTATTTATGCTCATTTTTTTCTTAAACTTTGTAACAGATTATGTTTAAATATTTTAATATAAATTAACAAAAGAGGGAAATATGAAAAAAAGTTTTAAACTTTTCTTAGCTGCTGCATTTCTAGTAACTGAATTTTTTGTTATAGCGCTACCTATGCTTACTACTTCTGCAAGAGCAGATGGTGCTATACAAGCAATTACACACGCTGGTTTTGGTGGTGGTACGGATGTTACTACTAGAATGATGCTTTTAAGAGCTCGTAGAGTTCTTAAACAAGACATGCAATTAGTTAACAAAAAAGGTGGTGGTGGAGCTGTATCTATGGATTACATGATGAGCTTACCAGCGGATGGTCAACACACTTTAACTTGGACTACTGGTCACGCTGTATCAATGGCTCTAGGTAAAACTAAAGTTAAATTAAGCGACATGCAGCCACTAGCAAGAGGAACTGACGATCCTCAATTATTTGTAGTAAATTGTAAAGCAGACATCAAAGATGCTAAAAAATTTATTAGTGCACAAAAATCAAAATCACTTAAATATGGAACAACTCATGTTGGTGGAATTGATGATGTAAGTGCAATTGCTTTTACTAAAAAAGGTGGATTAAAAGATCCAACTATTGTTGCTTACAAAGGTGTTGCTCCAATTAAAACTAACCTTATCAAAGGAGATATTGATGTAGGTGTTTTAAACTTGGGAGAAGCTTTAACTGAAATTAATGAAGGAACACTTTGTGTTTCAATAGTTCTTGCGAACAATAGAATGGCAAAAATAGGAGATAGTCCAACAGCTACAGAGTTAGGAATACCTGTTGTTTTGTCTACAGTTAGAGGATTTGTAACTAAAAAAGGAGCTCCAGCTGAAAGAGTTAAAGAGTTAGAAGCTGGAATGATGAAAGCAATGAGCCATAACTATTACAAAAATTTCTTAACAGAAATTGGTCTTGATGAAACAAGTGTAGTAGGTGCTGATGAGTGGGGAGCGCAAATGGAAGTAATGCTTGCTGAAATGACTGCTCAACTTAAAGCTTTGGGTTATACAAATTAACTATTTGTTGTACATTTTTTCAAATGAATAATGTACAAAATAAAAAAAGGGCGAACAAAAGTTTGCCCTTTTTTTTTAAAGATGAATTTAAAGTTTCATTTATAATTATATTTATCTCAACTATTTTATTAATTACCACTTTTACTTTCGATATTGTTCCTCCAATTTTAAATAGAGGAATTCAGCCAGCTACATTTCCTAAAGCTTTATTAGTTTTAATTATAACATTAACGATGATTATTTATTATTTAGCTAAAAAGAAACCTTGGAAAATTGAAAAAAAACTTCCTAAAACATTTTTTTTAACATTACTTAGTTTTATATTTTTTGTAGTAATTTCAAAAACTTTAGATTTTTTTCTAGCAATTTCTGTTTTATCAATTTTTGTATCTTACAATTGGGGTGAAAAAAGATTATTTTATTTATTATTAGTAGGTATAATTTTTCCAGCAATAGTATTTGTTTTTTTTGAGACAATTTTAGGTTTAAGATTTCCTCCAGGAATAATAACTAACATTTATTACAATTAGATGGATAATTTATTATTAATGTTGGCACCTTTGTTCAGTTCAAAATTATTATTAGTTTTATTTTTTGGAACTTTATTTGGATTAATTTTAGGAGTTTTACCAGGACTAGGTCCAACAACAGGTGGTGCATTAATTTTACCTTTTACAATGACACTTGATCCTCTTTCGGCAATTGTTTTATTAACTTCTATTTATTGTGCAGGTACTTATGGTGGAGCAATCACTGCAATCTTAATTAATACACCGGGCACACCTGCTGCAGCCGCAACATGTTTAGACGGTTATCCATTAGCACAAAAAGGAGAGGCAGGAAGAGCGCTAGGAATGGCAACAGTTTCAAGTACAGTTGGAGGAATTTTTAGTGTTATCATATTAGTTTTTTTTGCACCTTTATTGGCAAAACTTGCTTATGAGTTTGGACAGCCAGAATATTTTGCATTAGCAATTTTTGGTTTAACTATGCTTGCATCTATTGGTGATGGTAGCCCAATCAAGAATTTAATTGCTGGCGCTTTTGGAATTTTAATTTCAACAATTGGAAAAGATTTTATGACATCAATAGATAGATTTACTTATGGGATTAATGAATTATCGGAGGGTATTGGCTTTATTCCAGTTGTTGTTGGTCTTTTTGCTATTAGTGAAATGTTAACTCAATCGACTTTACTAGACCAAGTTTTTAAAAGAGTAGCTTTAAAAGCAGTAAAATTGCCGTCTATTAATGATTATAAACAAACGTGGAAAACTATTCTAAGATCTTCAGGCATAGGTTCGTTTATTGGAGTCCTTCCAGCAGAAGGAGGTACTGTCGCATCTTTAATTGGTTATTCTGAAGCAAAAAGATTTTCAAAAAAACCCGAAGAATTTGGTAAAGGATCAATTGAAGGAATTGCGGGTGCTGAAGCTGCTAACAATGCAGCGACTGGTGGAGCGATGGTGCCAACACTTGCACTAGGTATTCCTGGTAGCGCAACTACAGCTGTAATTTTAACAGGTTTGATCATTCATGGAGTAAGACCCGGTCCCGACTTGTTTAGAGAGCAGCCTGAATTTTTGTATGGGATTTTTGGTGCAATGTTAATAGCCAATATACTTTTTTTCATATTTGGATTCTTTGGCGCTAAACTTTTTGCAAGAATAACATTAGTCCCTAATAAAATTTTATGGCCAATGATTTTTGCAGTTTCTGTTTGTGGAACTTATTCATTAAGTCAATCAATTTTAGATGTTTGGATAATGATATTTTTTGGAGTACTTGGATTTTTTATGAGAAGATATGGCTTTTCAGTTGTTCCAGTTATTATAGGATTGATATTAGGAGAATTAGTTGAAGGAACTCTAAGACAATCATTAGTAATATTTGACGGGAATTGGTTAATGTTTTTAACAAGACCTATTGCTTTAACATTCTTTATTTTATCTTTAATTGCTCTAGCTTTTCCTTTATTAAGATCAAAAAAGAAAAAAAAATAATATGATTCAATATGATTTAAATAATAGAGTCGCTATAGTTACAGGTGGTGCTCAAGGTTTTGGTTTAGCTGTAACAGAGAGATTTATAGAAGCTGGAGCAAAGGTAGTTATTTGGGATATTGATGAAGTTGCTATTAAAAAAGCATTAGATAAAGTTAATTCTAAAAATTTAAGTTATCAAATTGTTGATGTTAGTAATTTTGAAAATATCACTAAAAGCCTAAATGAAATTGAAAGCAAACATGGAAAAATAGATATTTTCATTAATAATGCTGGCATTGCAGGAAAGAACACAACAGTTGCTGAATACCCACTGGATGAATGGAATAAAGTAATTAATCTAAATTTAAACTCTGTATTTTATTGCTGTAAAGCTGTTGTACCTTTTATGCTTAAAAATGATTATGGAAGAATAGTAAATATTGCTTCAATTGCTGGAAAAGAGGGAAATCCAAACGCAAGTGCTTACAGTACTTCAAAAGCAGGAGTAATTGGTCTAACAAAATCATTAGGTAAAGAATTAGCTCAAAAAAACATAGCAGTTAACTGCGTTACACCAGCTGCTGCAAAAACTAGAATTTTTGATCAGATGACTGAAGAGCACATAAATTATATGCTTTCTAAAATTCCTAGAAACAAATTTGCAAAAGTAGAAGAATTAGCTTCTTTAGTTACATGGCTATCAAGTGAAGAAAACTCATTTTCAACAGCTGCTGTATTTGATTTAAGCGGTGGTAGAGCCACTTATTAGTTATGCAAATAGGAATTGACGTAGGTGCTACTAAAATTGAAAGTGTTGTTTTAGAAGAAGATGGTAATGAAAAACATAGATCAAGAACTGCCTGTCCTAAAGATTATCTAGCAATTATTAATACGATTAAAGATATTCATAATAAATTAGAAAAAGAATTTAAAACAGAATTGCCAATTGGTGTTTGCCACCCAGGAATACATTCTCCACAAACTGGTTTGGTAAAAAATGCACCTAATTGTAACTGGTTAGAAAAAAAACCTTTTCAAAGCGATTTAAGAAAAGCTTTAGGCAAAGAAGTTTTTTGTGAAAATGATGGAAATTGTTTTGCTTTGTCAGAAGCGATTGATGGATCTGGAAAGCATTATAAAATCGTTTATGGAATAATTTTAGGCTCAGGAGCGGGTGGTGGACTTGTAATAGATAAACAGATCGTAAGTGGTCCAAATGGAGTAGCTGGCGAATGGGGTCATAATCAAATTCCATATTTTGCAGCTAAAAAAGAAAACTTCAGTTCAAATAATGCAAGAGAAGCAGAAGTTGAAAGTTTTGTATCAGGTCTTGGTATAGCAAAAAGATTTAATAAAATTTATGGAAAAAATTTAAGAACAAATGAAATTTTTGAACTTAATAAAAAACATGATCTAGATGCTGAAAGATTTATAGATGAATTTAAATTAAATTTAGCAATGTCTTTATCGCAAATAATAAATATTTTAGATCCCGATGCTTTTGTCTTTGGTGGTGGTGTTTCAAATGAAATAGATTTTTTAAGTGAAATAGAGTCTATGGTTAAAAAGTTTGTAATTGGAAAAGAATATGATGGTGTTTTTTTAAAACCTAAATATGGTGACGCTAGTGGGGTTAGAGGTGCTGCTAGATTAGGACGAAGAACTACTTATTAAAGATTCAATTAAAAGTTGAAATTGAAAAAATAATTTTTTTTCAAAGATAAATTTTTTCAAAATAAATACATAAAAAAAAAATACCAACTTCAGGTTGTAGACAAATTTTTCAATTTCAATTCATTTTTTTAGAAGATACGATCTTTTTTTAATTAAAATAATTAGGAGAAGATAAAATGAAAAAAATAATTATTGCTATTTTAGCAATGGTTTTAGCTCCAACACTTTCTTATGCTGGATCTAAAGCAGAAGTACTTCACTGGTGGACATCAGGTGGAGAGGCAAAAGCTTTACAAGTTTTAAAAGATGATTTTGCTGCTCAAGGTGGTGAGTGGAAAGATATGCCAGTTGCAGGTGGTGGTGGAGATGCTGCTATGCAAACATTAAAAGCTAGAATAGTAGCTAATGATGCGCCGGCTGCCGCTCAAATTAAAGGACCAACAATACAAGCTTATGATAGAGAAGGCGTTGTAGCACCATATAATATAGATGCTGTAGCTAAAGCTGAAGGTTGGGACAAACTTTTAAGTAAACAAGTTGCTGATCATATGAAATGTGATGATGGAAAAGCATATTGTGCTGCACCAGTAAACATTCACAGAATTGATTGGTTCTGGGCTAACAAAAAAGTTTTAGACTCAAATGGAATTAAAATGCCATCTTCATGGGCTGAATTTAATGCTGCAGCTGATAAGCTTCAAGCAAAAGGAATTATTCCTTTAGCGCATGGTTCTCAACCTTGGCAAGACGCAACAGTTTTTGAAGCTGTAGCACTTGGTATTGGTGGAAATGATTTTTATAGAAAAGCGTTTGTAGATGCTGATGTTGCGACATTGGGTGGATCTACAATGGTAAAAATCTTTGATCAAATGAGAAAACTTAAAGGTTACACAGATGCTGGTTCTCCAGGAAGAGACTGGAACGTTGCAACTGGAATGGTTATGGAAGGCAAAGCTGCATTCCAACTTATGGGTGACTGGGCAAAAGGTGAATTTGCAGCAGCTGGCTTAAAACCAGATGTAGATTACTATTGTGCAGCTACTCCATCTAATAACGGATACCTATACAATGTAGATTCATTCATTTTCTTTAAAATTAAAGGAAAAGATAAAGTTGAAGGTCAAAAGCTTCTTGCAAGTTTAATTATGGGTAAAGAGTTCCAAAAAGTTTTCAACATTTATAAAGGATCAATTCCAGCAAGACTTGATGTTCCAATGGATGATTTTGATAAATGTGCAAAAAAATCTAATTCAGATTTAAATACTGCAGCAGCAAAAGGTGGATTACTTCCAAGTTTTGCTCACGGTATGACTTTGGAGCTAGGTGTTAAAGGTGCAATTCAAGATGTTGTAACTGAACACTTT
>Ga0257117_1002067_pt1 | contig 10880 bp, 19 predicted proteins | sample SI112_135mmetaG_FD_190157 | JGI IMG/M metagenome (GOLD analysis project Ga0257117, IMG submission 190157) | Marine microbial communities from Saanich Inlet, British Columbia, Canada - SI112_135m | ecosystem: Environmental > Aquatic > Marine > Inlet | place: Canada: British Columbia | collected... | reverse complement strand
ACGCCCTTACCTTTGTAAGGCTCTGGTGGTCTAAAAGATCTAATTTTAGCGGCGGCAAAGCCAACTAGCTCTTTACTACAACCAGATAATACAATTACATTCTTTGTCACTTTAGCAGAGACACCATCAGGTAATTTATAATTAATTGGGTGTGAAAAACCCAAGTTTAGAAGCATTGAGTCACCTTTAACGGCAGCTTTATATCCAACTCCGTTAAATTCGAGAGTTCTAGTAAAACCTTTGGTCACGCCAACAACCATATTATCAACAAGTGTTCTGGTTAAACCCCAGAGAGCTCTTGTTTTCTTAGATTGATCTAAAGGCTTAACAACAAGTGTGTTTTCCTCTTTATCTACAGTGACACTTTGATGGTGACTAAATTCCATCGCGCCATTTGGGCCTTTTACTTTAATCAAACCACCGTCAAGTTTAACTTCAACTTTTTCCGGAATTTGTACAGGTTGTTTACCAATCCTAGACATTATTCACTCCTACCAAACGTTGCAGAGAACCTCTCCGCCTAGTTTTTTATGTTTTGCCATTCTTGAAGAAATCACACCCTTGGAAGTAGAAACTACAGAAATTCCTAATCCAGAGACAACTCGAGGCATTTCATCATGTTTTTTATAAATTCGAAGACCTGGCTTAGAGACTCTTGTAATTCCTACAATCGCACCTGGCTTCAAACCTACTTTTAGACGAATATCACTTTTTTCTTTAGCAATAATCTTAAAAGATCTAATAAAACCTTCTTCTTTAAGCACTTTACAAATATTTGCCTTAACTCGGTTTGCTGGAAATTCAACATTTCCATGCCCAGCCCGACCAGCATTTCTAATTCTTGTTAGCATGTCTGCTATAGGATCAGTCATCATCTCAATATTCTCCCACTTACCAGCTTGACTTTGTTACACCTGGGACCATTCCCTTAAGAGATTGCTCTCTAAAGCAAATCCGACACATTTTGAAGTTTCTAAGGAAACCTCTTGGTCGTCCACACAGCTCACATCTGTTTCTATGTCTTACTTTGAACTTTTGCTTTTTATTGTTAGCTACAATTTTTGCAAGCCTTGCCATAACTCAGACCTTCCTTAATTTATTTTTCTCTAAAGGGCATTCCCAAAGCTTTCAATAAAGCTCTGCCATGTTCATTACTATCTGCCGTTGTGACAAATGAAATCCCAAGGCCCCTAATTTTATCAATTTTATCGTAGTTAATTTCTGGGAAGATAATTTGCTCTTTCATTCCCATACTATAATTTCCACGGCCATCAAAACTCTTTGGGCTAACACCCTTAAAGTCTCTAACTCTTGGAAGTGAAATGTTAACGAGTCTATCTAAAAATTCGTACATTACTTTTCCACGAAGAGTTACAAATGCACCAAGAGCCTGTCCTTCTCTCACCTTAAAAGAGGCGATAGATTTTTTTGCTCTAGCAACTACAGCTTTCTGACCCGCAATACATGCCAAATCATTCATTATACTTTCTGCAATTTTGCCGTTTTGCACGCAATCACGTGTAACACAGTTAATTACTATTCTTTCCATCTTTGGAACTTGATTAATATTTTTTAACCCTAGCTCATCTTTTAGCTTAGCCCGAACTTCCTTGTCATAGATTTGCTTTAATCTACTCATTATATAATCCTTAACTTAACACAGAGCCACAAGCTGTTGCTACTCTGACCTTTTTTCCATCTCTATTTTCAATTCTAACTCTAGTTGCTTTATTAGTTTTTGGACTAACTACCGCTACATTAGAAATATGAACTCCCGCCTCAACCTGAGCAAATCCACCACTTGGATTTTCTTGAGTTGGCTTCATGGCCTTTGTCGATGTGTTCAAACCTTCAAGAAAAACAATTCTTCTCTTCCAGTTAATATTCGTAACTTTCGCAGTTTTGCCTTTTTCTTTACCGGCAAGGACTACGACTTCATCATTTAATCTAAGCTTTTGCATATAACCACCTATTAACTACAGAACTTCTGGTGCCAATGAACAAATTTTTGTAAAGTTTTTGTTCCTCAACTCTCTTGCTACTGGGCCAAAAATCCTAGTTCCAACTGGCTCTTGAGCTGTACCAAGAAGTACGACACTATTTTTATCAAATTGGATATAACTTCCATCTTCTCTTCGAATTGGATAACTCGTTCTAACAATCACAGCTTTCTTCACATCGCCTTTTTTCATCTTTCCACCCGGAAGGGCTTCTTGAACAGCGCATACAATGATGTCACCTAGTCTTGCAGTCATTCTCTTAGAACCACCAAGCACCTTAATACACTTAACTACCTTGGCTCCAGAGTTATCTGCTACTTCTAATTTTGTTTGCATTTGAATCATAACTAATTCCTACCTTATCCCTGCGACCTGATTTCAAGTAGCTCCCACTTTTTTAACTTAGAGTGAGGCTGAGACTCTATGATTGTCACATCGTCACCTTTGTTAGCTTTATTATCCACATCATGAGCGTGGTAACGATCAGAAACGTGAACGAATTTTGGATATTTTGGGTGCTTAAATCTTCTAATCACGTTCACAACAATTGTCTTGTCGCCTTTATCACTAACAACGGTTCCCCGTAATTTTCTTTTAAATTTTTGATTTGTGTTTTCCATCTACTTACTTCCCGCCGTTGCTGTTTAAAGCAGTTAAGAGCCTAGCTATATCTTTTTTTGCATTTTTGATCAGATGAACTTGCTCCATACTCGAAGTATGCTTCTGAATGCGATGGTGATAAATTTCCGTCCTCAACTCTTCAACCTTCTTCTTAATGGCCGCGCCGTCTAAACCCTTAATTTCACTCATCTTCAACATAGTTGCCTCATTAATCTAATGCATTTTAACAAATGCAGTTTTCATACCTTATTCAGTGTCTGTTGCCTAGAACTAGCTAAGCTTCTTTTCTTATAATTTTTGTTTTTATTGGAAGCTTGTACATTGCCAGCCTTAACGCAGCCAGGCATACCTCTTCCTCAAGTCCACCACCAATTTCAAACAGTATTCTGCCTGGCTTAATAACAGCAACCCATTTGTCTGGAGAACCTTTCCCTTTACCCATTCTTACTTCAGCAGGCTTGCTAGTTAGAGCTTTGTCTGGAAATACTTTGATCCAAACTTTCCCGCCTCTCTTGGCTCGGCGAGTCATTGCAATCCTGGCAGCTTCAATTTGCCTATTGGTAAGATATCCACAGTGTTGAGCTTGAAGAGCAAAATCACCAAAGGTAATTGTACTACCTCTATAGGCTCTCCCCTTCATTCTTCCCTTCTGCGGCTTTCTCCATTTAACTTTTTTAGGACTTAACATATAAAACCTCTATTTATTTTCTTCTTTGCTTAATCGATCGGTTTACTTGTAAACCTCTCCCTTATATACCCAAACTTTTACACCAATAATTCCGTAGGTAGTTTTAGCTTCGGCTGTATTGTAATCAATGTCTGCTCTCAAAGTATGAAGTGGCACTTTCCTATCTGAATAACCTTCAGATCTAGCCATTTCAGCGCCACCAAGTCTGCCAGCACATCTTACCTTGATACCTTTAACGCCTGATCTAAAAGCTGATTGCATAACTTTTTTCATAGCTCTTCTAAATGCAACCCTTCTTTCAAGTTGAGAAGCAATATTTTCAGCAATTAACTTAGCTTCAGCATCCGGTCTTTTTACTTCAGCAATATTGAAGATCAATGTTCCCGAGGTAATTTTCTTAAGATCAATTCTTACCTTCTCAATGCCTGCACCTTTCTTGCCTATGGCCACACCGGGTCTTGCAGTGAAAACGGTAACTTTAACTTGATCTGAAGTTCTTGAAATTTCAATTCTAGCAACAGATGCAGGTTTAAGTTCTTTTTCAATGTACTTTCTAATTTTTAGGTCTTCATGCAATACATTGGCGTAATTGTCCTTAATGTACCAATTTGAATGCCATGTCTTGATATAACCAAGTCGAAAACCAGTTGGGTGTACTTTTTGTCCCATTACACTTTCCTTTAATAGCCTAAGCTTCTTTTAGTTCCACAGTTATGTGGCTAGTTCTTTTTCTAATCCTAAATGCCCTGCCCTGAGCACGAGGTTGAATTCTCTTTAGTGTAGGTCCTTCATCAACCATGACAATATCAACTACAAGATTATCCAAATCATACTTTTCTGACTCTGAAGCCACTGCTAAACCACTGTTAATTAATTTGCTTAACATGATTGCAATTTCTTTTTTTGGAGAATATCTCAAAACTCCAAGTGCTTCATCAACAGGCTTTCTTCTAATAAGAGCAGCAACCTGCCTTACCTTCCGAGGAGCAACACCAAAATTTCTATTTTTCATTTTTATAGACATAATTAGTTACCTACTTATCGCTTGCCTTTTTTATCCGATCCATGACCGTTATATGTTCTTGTTATTGCAAACTCACCGAGTTTATGACCCACCATTTGATCTGTAATATAAACAGGAATAAATTTTCTCCCATTATGTACAGCAATCGTTGTCCCAATAAATTCTGGAACTATAGTAGATCTTCTCGACCAAGTCTTAATCACTTTTGCACTTTTAGCTCTGTCGTCTTGTAGGTCCATGACCTTACTAATGAGATGTTCATCTACAAAAGCACCTTTTTTTAACGATCTTGCCATCTAACTATCCTTCAGTTTATTTTTTATTTCTTCTCTTAACTATAAATTTATTCGTTCTTTTATTTTTTCTGGTTTTGTAACCTTTAGTTGGAACGCCCCAAGGAGTAACAGGATGTCTACCACCACTTGTTCTTCCTTCACCACCACCATGTGGGTGATCAACTGGGTTCATAGCAACGCCTCTAACAGTTGGTCTAATACCACGATGTCTCGACTTACCTGCTTTACCCCAATTAACGTTTTCAAACTCTAAGTTTCCGACCTGGCCAATTGTTGCCCTACAGTTGTCTTTCACCTTTCTAATTTCACCTGAAGGCATTCTAAGAAGAGCTTCTTTTCCTTCTTTTGCCATCAATTGAACGTATGCTCCTGCAGCTCTTGCTAACTGGCCACCAGCACCAGGGTAAAGCTCAACATTGTGAACCAATGTACCTACTGGAATATCTTTTAGTTCTTTGCAGTTACCTGTCTTAATGTCTGCAGTCGCAGAAGAGATAACAACATCGCCCTCTTTCAATCCAAGCGGAGCCAACATATACCGTTTTTCACCATCTTTATAAAAAAGAAGAGCAATATTACAGTTTCTGTTTGGATCATACTCAATAGTTTTAACAGTAGCTGGGATCTCAAATTTATTTCTTTTGAAATCAATCACTCTGTATTTTCTTTTAACTCTTCCACCGCGATGACGAACAGTAATTCTACCCGTGCTATTTCGCCCACTCTTGTTACTAAGTGGTGCCAAAAGTGACTTTAGTGGCTTAGTTCCCTTGGTCAACCCTTCACTCGTGAGAGTTCTCATCTTTCTAAGTGAAGGAGATGTCGGTCTAAACTTTTTAATTCCCATGCTCAGCCTCTATTTTATATATCTCTAAAAAATTCTATTTTTTGACCTTGTTCAACTAGAACTGCAGCCTTCTTATATTTAGATGTTTTCTTAACCGCTTTACCATATTTCTTAAGCTTACCCGGAGTAATAGAAGTATTAACTTTTAATACTTTTACATCGTATAGCTTTTCAATAGCAGCCTTGATTTGATGCTTATTTGACTTAAGACCAACCTCAAAAAGGTATTTGTTAAACTTCTCACCCTCTTTAGTCGACTTTTCAGTCAGAAGTGGCCTTACGAGTACATCTTCAATATGAGCCATAACTCTATCCTAACCTTTGAAGAAGCGATTCTAGTGCTTCTTTTTCTATTACTAGATTTTCAAATTTAACCGCTTCGTAAACACTGAAGCCATCAACAGGTATTGCTTTTCCTCGCTTCAAATTTCTTGCAGCAAGAATTGCTTTCGAGTCACTGTCTTTTGTAACTACCAAAGCAGGTAACAAACCCTTTCCATCCAATGCCAAAAACATTTCTTTGGTTTTTCCAGTTGACTCTAGTTTTTCAACAACAGTGAGTTTCCCCGCCTGAAGTTTATCGGCCAATACTGCTTGGATAGCTTTACCCATCATTCTTTTATTTATTTTTTGAGTGTAGTCTCTAGGAGTTGGACCAAATGTTGTCCCACCACCAGGCATGAGAGGTGATCTTCTCGAACCCTGCCTGGCATTACCTGTACCTTTTTGCTTAAAAGGCTTAGCTCCACCACCTGAAACTAGTGCTTTGTTCTTAGTACAAGCAGTTCCCTGTCTTCTACCTGCCAAAGTTGCTTTTACAACCTGGTGAACAACTGCAATGTTAATATCTTCCGGAGTAAGGCTAACTTCAGTAGAGAGCGATCCAGATGTCTCAAACTTTGAATTTAAAACTGTTATATCTGACATGTTCTTTTCCTTTACGCCTTAATCGCTTTCTGAATTTTTACAATGCTGTTTTTAGAACCAGGAATTGAACCTTTGATTAGCAAATATCCGTCATTGGTATTTAATTCAACCACTTTAAGATTTTGCATAGTTCTTTTCTTGTTTCCCATATGACCAGGCATTTTAGTTAGAGCAAAAACTCTACCAGGAGTTGCTCTGTTTCCAATAGCACCAGTTGTTCTGTGAAATTTAGAACCGTGCGTAGCTGGTCCGCCACTGAAGCCATACCTTTTAATAACACCCTGAAAGCCTTTACCTTTAGTAAAGCCAGTTACATCGATGTAAGTTGATTCTGGAAAATTATCAAAATCAACAGGCTTTCCTAAAAATTCAGGATTAACCTCGTCAACTCTTACTTCTGCAAATCTTGCAAACGTAGAATCAATTCCGGCTTTTTTGAGGTGACCTTGTTTAGGCTTACTTACTAATTTTTCTCTTTTTTCATAATAGGCTAATTGATAAGCTGTATAGCCATCTTTTTCTGAAGCCTTAACTTGAGAAATATAATTCGGTAATAATTTAATCACTGTTACTGGAACATGATTACCGTTGCTATCAAAAATTCTAGTCATACCAGCTTTCAAACCATAAAAAGCAGGTAGGTGAACCTTGACGGCAGTCTCTTGTGTTTGTTCTTCTGACATTTTTTTTCCTCCACAGCATCACCCTATCTCAGGGCTGCGTTCATGGTTAATATTTAGATACGCTTTAGGTTGTAAGCGATCTATACTAGTATTTAATCTCTACGTCAACTCCGGCTGATAGGTCGAGCTTCATTAGACTATCAACTGTTTGTTGTGTTGGGTCAATAATATCGACCATTCTTTTGTGTGTTCTCATCTCAAATTGCTCTCTCGATTTCTTGTTAACGTGAGGAGATCTAAGAACTGTGTACTTATTAATTTCCGTAGGCAGTGGAATCGGCCCAGCAACTCTTGCACCTGTATTTTTAGCTGTTAATACTATTTCCTTTATTGACGCATCGAGTATTTGATGGTCATAGGCGCGCAGCTTAATTCTCAATCTATTAGACTTCATTTCCACTCTCTTTTGTAATTAAAAAATCTACAGGGAGCCTTTATTACACAAAGCCCCCTGTTTGGGAACATATTTATTCAACAACTTCAGAAACAGTTCCAGCACCAATTGTTCTGCCACCCTCACGGATTGCAAATCTTAGTCCCTTCTCCATTGCTACCTTAGTGATAAGCTCTACATCAAACGCTGTATTGTCTCCAGGCATGATCATTTCCGTTCCCTCTGGCAACGTAATCGCTCCTGTCACATCTGTCGTTCTGAAGTAAAACTGAGGTCTATAACCCTTAAAAATTGGAGTGTGTCTTCCACCCTCTTCTTTTGTCAGAATATAAACTTCGCACTTAAATTTGTGGTGAGGCGTCACAGAACCGGGGTGAACTAAACACTGCCCTCTTTCTACGTCTTCTCTCTTCGTTCCTCTTAAAAGAACTCCCACATTATCTCCTGCTTGACCTTGGTCTAGCAGCTTTCTGAACATCTCAACCCCTGTTACGATCGTTTTCTGAGCATCTCTGATTCCAATAATCTCGATCTCTTCTCCAACCTTAACAATCCCTCTTTCAACTCTTCCTGTTACCACTGTTCCACGACCTGAAATCGAGAAAACATCTTCTACTGGCATCAAAAATGGCTTATCCACATCTCTTGCTGGTGTAGGGATATACTCATCAACTGTTTTCATCAGTGCAATTATTGCATCTTTTCCAATCTTGTCGTCCTTGCCTTCTACTGCTGCAAGTGCTGAACCTGTTGTGATTGGAATGTCGTCTCCTGGAAAGTCGTAGCTAGATAAAAGCTCTCTCACTTCCATTTCAACTAGCTCTAAAAGCTCTTCGTCATCTACTTGGTCTACCTTGTTAAGGAAAACTACAATCGCTGGAACCCCAACCTGTCTCGCAAGTAAGATGTGCTCTCTCGTTTGTGGCATCGGACCATCAGCTGCACTACAAACCAAGATCGCTCCGTCCATCTGAGCTGCTCCTGTAATCATATTTTTTACGTAGTCAGCGTGACCTGGACAGTCAACGTGAGCATAGTGTCTGTTTTCTGTTTCGTATTCCACGTGTGAAGTATTTATTGTAATACCTCTAGCTTTCTCTTCTGGAGCCGAGTCAATATCTTCGTAACTCTTCTTCTCTCCGCCCGATAGCTCTGAAAGCACCATCGTTATCGCTGCTGTCAAAGTCGTTTTACCATGATCTACGTGACCAATCGTTCCGATGTTTACGTGTGGTTTACTTCTATCAAATTTTTCTTTTGCCATGAGATTGTCTCCTGAACAGCAATATTAAGGTTTTAAGGCTAATTAGACGCATGAGTATTATACGAAAACTTCGTATAGTCAAAGAGGAAAAATACTATAGGATATCAATAAACTTTAACCGAGCTGCTATATACGCCTTGACCTAGGGTATAAAATTGAAAAAAATTTTGCATTTGTCAGTGTTTCTCTTGTTTTCTGCCTCATGTACAAGTCAACTCGCAACCTATCGCCGCAAAGCCGAAATTATTCTCGCTCACCATGTTGAAAAATTTGGAAAATGTTATTTGGACGAATTCCCTCAACATCCTTACTTTAGCGGAACCCTAGTACTCAACATTGAAGTCTCAAAGCTGGGGGACATCAAAAATATTTCAACCACAAAAATATTTCACCCCAAAGTAGATAAATGCGTCATTGAACTCATAAGGCCAATTAAACTTCCAGCTCACCAAAAAGAAAAGCTGAGCTACCAGCAGCCCCTTCACTTTTATAATGAGCAAGAAAAATTATATCTCTAGCGATAGTTTTTGCTTTTAATTCCGTCCATCACATCAAAAACATACTCACTAGCGCTCTTAGTTCCAGCAAAAATACTTCTCGTGGTTTGGGATATCGTAAAAAAGGTGTGCATCTCACTTTTGGGTATCCATGCGCTGCAATTGTCACCACCAGCTAAAGTGGACTGGTACAACCCCCCTGCGCCAAATATAAGTTTCTCGTGCTCTTTTCTATTAATTTCACCAAAAACTTCTGACATGACAATGTCTCGGCTTCCCTGAAGGACACCTACCTGCCAATCACTCAAAATAGAACATAATTTTGGAATTAGACCGGAAACGTTACCGTTGTTTACTTTTCTTTCAAAACTTCCAATCCCAAGAGCAGCATCAATATCTTTCAAATACCTCTTGGGGAATTTTTTCCAAAAGGATTTACCAAAGTGCAAGCCTGGGGCATCGGCTATCAGCGTTTTTCTGGCGTGTTTTGGAATTATCTTGTTCATTTTTGTTGCATGATAGATTGCACCGATAGCACCCGCAGAATATCCATAGATAAAGAAATCGTTAATTTTATCAATTGAAATAGCACCATCTCTTTTAAAATATTCAAGAGCACTATTAAAGTTAAGAGCACCCACATGATAAGCCTTTCTCAGCCCATACTTTGCAACATGGGTTCCTACATGAACATCTCCTGTGCAGTAAGGAAAGAAAACACTCGTATGCTTAGTTATAGGCGAAAATTCAGGATTGCTTGAAGTCATTCCCCCAAAATTCGTCATTATTGGTATTGGATGCATCCAGGCCCTTCGGTTTAAACCAAAACATGTAGAGTGATTCCAGCAGGCACCTCCCCCCATGAAAACAAAAGCCAGTTTTTTTGGATCTCCTCTTTTGATGTAGACGAAATAATCTCGACCATCACCACAGCGAGCACCAGGAATGTAGTGTTTTTTCCATTTTGCTAATAGGGGAAAAGAGAACGTTATTAAAATTAAAAATGAGAACATTCTCATCAATTTGATTCCATCCATAGAAAACCTCCGCAATTATAAACCGATTTTAGCTAAGTAAAATCATAGAGTCACTATAGATTAGTACTTCCTGGTGAATGATCGAAAAGATAATGTAAATTTGCGAATATTCTCTTGAAAAAAATCCGAACTTAATCAACAATAGTAAAGATGAAACATCTAGTATTAATGATCATTCTTTTATCTCTCACAGGTTGTGCTCAGAACCAGCTTAACCGGGACAACGCCCAACAAAAAATACAAGAGCAAATTGCTCTCATTAGTGGTGATATAGAAAATTGTTATGATGAAAAATCATTAAAAGCTGAAGTTAATTTTTCTATACTATTTAACATTCAAGCAAACGGTGAGATTTCAGGGGCCAATATTATACCATCACAAGGTTCACAGAAAGATCAGTGTATTAATGAGGCAACAAAGAAAATTAGCCTACCACCCACAAAAGACAACGCAACTTTCTCAATCAAACAGCCAATTAAAATTAAAGTGAGCACAAAAAAATAGAAAATGGAGCTTACGGTGAGGATCGAACCCACGACCTCTCCCTTACCAAGGGAGTGCTCTACCACTGAGCCACGCAAGCAAACATTGTATCGAAATGG
>Ga0257117_1002064_pt1 | contig 10906 bp, 9 predicted proteins | sample SI112_135mmetaG_FD_190157 | JGI IMG/M metagenome (GOLD analysis project Ga0257117, IMG submission 190157) | Marine microbial communities from Saanich Inlet, British Columbia, Canada - SI112_135m | ecosystem: Environmental > Aquatic > Marine > Inlet | place: Canada: British Columbia | collected... | reverse complement strand
TCGGACTCGGACTCGGACTCGGACTCGGACTCTAGGTTGAAATATATATCAAATATTTTTGAATATAATTTATTACAACAAATCTACAAATCTACAAATCCGATTTCAATTCATTGTGATGACGACATAAGAGCTGTAAATTCTCGATTTTTCCTCTTCCTCCGCGACTAACAGGTACAATATGATCAATCTCAAGCCCATAAGTACTACCGCAACCTGGATATTGACAAATATCTTCAGCATTTCGGATTACTTGTCGCCTAATCTTGGCGGAAATATATCTCGGATTATTGCTTTTTAGCGGTGTTGCTCTGTGATAAACACGAACTTCTTTAGTTTCTGCAGATTTTTCAAGTGAATATAAAAAAAGCATTTCATCACTCATGCGCTTGGCCACATGCTTACCTTTATATTGAATCCATTTTTGATAAGACTCCTCACTCATCTCAATAGATAGCATTCTCTTTTTTACTGGAAGTTCGAGTTTCCTTCTAATAATTTTTTCTGACTCGCTTGATGATTTATTGCTGACTAATTCAAGAAGTTGGTTTTTGTCCCTAGTGCTTGTTTTCTTATGTGACTCTTGTTCCTTTTGATCAATCAGTCCATTCAAGGTGCTGGCGGTTGTAAGGTTAATTGCACCTGATTCAATTTTTTCTACAACCTCTGGAATTTTTCGAACAAGCCTCAGGGCACTGATTCTTCTATAGCTAGCTGACTCAGAGTAGCCAAGCTCTTTTACACAGTAGTCGAGAAGAGAGTTGTATCCCATGGTAGTAAAAACTTTTTCATCATTGATGATTTTTAGATGTTCTAGAATAGAAACTAAAATTTTCCTTTCATTTTTGACAAGGACTTTTAATTTTTGATGGCTTTTGTGCATTGAAGTTCACTCCCTTATAAACAGATTGTTTATAACATATTTGGGAGGTGAGGGCATGAAAAAATTACAAAGTTTTTCTATTTTAAATAAGTGGGAAAAGTTGGTCAGAAGTATGTTTTTAAAAATAGAATTAGAATTGAAAATAAAAAGTAACTTATGATGTTTGTTAGTTATGATTAAAAGAAAGCGACACTGGCTAAACCTAAACCTAGGTCAATGTCCAAGTCAAGGTAGCTTGTTTGTTCAAATGATTTCTAAGAAGCGTTCTTTACATACCCTTGATACTTAGAAAATAAATTGCCATCGAATTAAATTGGTCATGATCAAAAAAGCGACACTGGCTAAACCTAAACCTAGGTCAATGTCCAAGTCAAGGTAGCTTGTTTGTTCAAAAGATTTCTAAGAAGCGTTCTTTACATACTCTTGATACTTAGAAAATAAATTGCCATCGAATTAAATTGGTCATGATCAAAAAAGCGACACTGGCTAAACCTAAAACTAGGTCAATATCCAAATCAAGGTAGCTTGTTTGTTGGATATTATTTCTATTAAAGGCCTTTTTCAGAACCCTATTTTTTTAGCTGACTTTCAATACAACTATTTCCAAAACAATTCACAGATGATCTAAGTCTGATCATGATCCAACGAACAACTTCATCAAAAGTATTTGAATAAATTCCCATTCTTGATTGATTGCCCGGTCTTCGAATCCAGTGGTAAGCACCTTGAGTTGTCTTAGAGATTAAAGTTTCAAGATCTTCTTCAATATTGCCAGCTCTGACTTCGAGAAAAATTCCTAGAATGATTTCGCTAATTTCAATATCAAGGTGTTTAACATATTGACCACCTTTTCTAGTTTCATCGTAGAGATCGCGGTAGCCTTTTAAAATTGCGGTTAGTCCAGTGTCGTTAACATTATTGACTGCAAAGGGAAGGAAGGCCCCGTTGAATAGTTCTTGGATTCTCCATGGTGGTGCTGTTTTTACGTTGAGGCGATCGAGTTTTCCGCTAAAAAACTTCTTCATACCAGAAACAGAGTCAAACTCTGCCCACATTGGTGTGCGGGGGGCAGGAAGCTCAAAGGGTTTGGTCACAAAGTTTCTGCTGAGTATATCGTGCTGGCAAGTAAGCATATTTTTATAATCATCTTCAGTACGTGCAGTTTCTTGGTAGTAATACTTCATGCAATTTTTAGCATAGAGTCTTCCTAAGGGACTAAAAGTAGAAAAGAGTCTTAATTTCATTGTTTGCTTTTTTACCCCCCAAAGCTTAGGAAGAAAGGCCTGTAGAAATTGATGAAGGTTTTGTGGTTTGACTTCATGAATAGCTTGAAACATCTCGCGGGAAAGGTTTAACTTTAAAATCGTATAAACAATATGAGCTACTACTCCCTCTTTACTATAAAGAGTATCGGTATTGTCTTCTACCTGCCATGATTCAACATTTGAATAATCATAGAGGCTAAGGGCCAGCGAAGTGCCGTAGTGGTGAGAGAGATTGTTGAAATCTCCCTTTAGAACGTAATGGTTTTCTCTAATGGCCTTCTGCCTACTTAGTTTTAAAAGGTCAGTGCTAAACGCAGATATATTTTTTAATACCTTTAGTGTTGTTTTAATTGTACGAGGAAGAGCTGCCAGAAGACCTTTTGGTTTCTGGATTGGCAGCTTGAGTGCCGGATATTCACTTATAGGCCTTGGGTCTATTTGAAGTATTCCATAATCTTGAGCTTGGTCGAGACTATTTTGAAATGAGGCCATAAGCTCATCCATTTCAGGAGTAGAGTCCAAGGTTTTTTGATCGAGGCTTGTTTCTCCTAAAAATGCTTCAAAACCTTCAGCAAAACCCTCAATCCAGGCAAGAGTCGGATCTGTTGTACTTGAAACCATGTGCCAGTCTTTACTGTGGAGGTTTGGATAGATTGATTTTTCAAAATCTTCCGCTCCGTATAGATCTTGCATCAGATTATGCGCTAGTTCGTGGGCGACAACTATATCAAAATATCCACCTGATCTTAAGTCTTCCTTCTTAAGTGCTTTGAAGGGAAGGCCTCTAAAGTTTCCAGGCTCTATTAATAATGCATTTTCATAAATTCTTCCGTTTAGATCAAACTTTGTAGAGTCTAAGAATACGGGACCTAATCCAAATATTTTTTTCTTACCCATATAAATAAGAGTTGGAGAGCATAATTTGTTTTGGTCCCAACCGCTTATTTTTCTGGCTTCGATACGCATATTGCTCATTTGTTGAAGCACAGGTGAATCTTCTAGAGGGCTGATTAGCCTATCATAGTCAATTGAGAAGTCTTTTTGTACTTTTAATACAGGAAGTTTTGTATTTATAGATTCATTTTTTTTAATCTGTGCATATGATCGTAGTATTTGGCAATGGGTGCGATCAATAGCATCATTGCACTTAATCTTTTGTTTTGATTGGTAGAGTTGTGGTTTGATTGCTAGGAAACGAATTCTTTGGCATGCTCTTTTTGCGAAGGTGTTGTGACTAAGAAGTACAAGTAGTAGACAAGTGATTGTATTTTTCAAACAAATCCCCATGAAAAAAATTACACTAAATCATGTTGATGTTTTTTATACTGAGCACATTAAGCTAGCGCAGTAACCTGGATTTTTTTGAGCCAGATTTAGAAATATCAACACGATCTAATTTCATAAGGTATCTAAACAAAAAAGTTTTGAAAGAGAAAATGGAAATTTAATTTTAATGCTTATTTAAAATAACGGTAAAAAGTATAGTGCAATAATTTTAGAGATCTTCTTTGAAAATTAATTTCTTATTAAGATGCTCCTATAGATTTGATATGCAAGTAGTGAGCGTTGAAAAACGGGCAAGCGGAAGAGATCTTCCCCTTTGATAAACGGCGTACCCATATCCATCCCAGTTACAAACAAGTCCTCTTCTGGCACCAGAAATAGTTTGGTTGCAGTAGCTTAGAGTTTTAAATCCAAAGTTTTCTTTTCCAATGTAGCTTCCGTCTTTATAGTGTGGTTGATAGTTGAATCCATTCCACTGACAGGCAAAACCATATTTGGCAGAAGTGGTGGCACTTGTACAGCTTGCTAGCGTTGCAAAACCAAAGTCGAGTTTTCCAATATGGTTTCCGGCCCTAGAGTGAGGCTGATAGTTTTTTCCATTCCACTGGCAAATGATTCCAGATCTTCCTTTTTCAAGAGTCGAAAGACAGGTATTTAAATGTAGCCATCCATAATCTAGCTTTCCAATATGGCGATTCAACCTTTGATTGTAGGGTTGATAGTTCTTTCCATTCCACTGGCAAACAACTCCCATACGAGAGCCCTTTCTTGTTTGTTCGCACATACTAAAACTCACAAAACCAAATCTGTGTTTTCCAATAAAAGTTCTGTTTGCAATATTGTAAGGCTGGTAGTTACTTCCATTGAAGCTGCAAAAAAGTTCATGCGAAGTATCTCTATTTCGACTGGAGCTCAAAAAATTTAATGCCTGTGCTATAGAACTAAGTCCTACTTCCTGAGTAGTCGAATATTCACTAAGCCTAATAGTGTCAGAGGCATTAGGATTATGGCCTAAGTTATTTGCATAAACGGCGTGTGTGATAAGTAAGCAAATAGTAATGGCGATCTTTTTCATCCGTGTCTCCTATAAATTTGGTGATGTGAAAATGTTAGATATATAAACGGGCAAAGGCAATGCCATGACAGACGATGTGATGAAAAAACTGCGCGATGCTCTGAAACGCTTAAGAGTTTTTAATGGCTTATGAATCAAAGTGGTTAGTGGATTTTTAAAGGCCTATGAATCAAAGTGGTTAGTGGATTTTTAAAGGCCTATGAATCAAAGTGGTTAGTGGATTTTTAAAGGCCTATGAATCAAAGTGGTTAGTAGATTTTTAATGGCCTATGAATCAAAGTGGTTAGTAGATTTTTAATGGCCTATGAATCAAAGTGGTTAGTAGATTTTCAATGGCCTATGAATCAAAGTGGTTAGTGGATTTTCAATGGCCTATGAATCAAAGTAGTTAGTGGATTTTCAATGGCCTATGAATCAAAGTGGTTAGTAGATTTTCAATGGCCTATGAATCAAAGTGGTTAGTGGATTTTTAATTGCCTATGAATCAAAGTGGTTAGTAGATTTTCAATTGCCTATGAATCAAAGTGGTTAGTGGATTTTTAATTGCCTATGAATCAAAGTGGTTAGTAGATTTTCAATGGCCTATGAATCAAAGTGGTTAGTGGATTTTCAATGGCCTATGAATCAAAGTAGTTAGTGGATTTTCAATGGCCTATGAATCAAAGTAGTGGTCGGTACAATGGGCTTACATGACGGTTAAGGTCTACTATTCCATCGACCCATAGCTCCACTTGCAGCCAACTTGAGTACCCCATGAAGAGTCGCCCATATTAAAGTGCCACCACTCTGCAGAGTAATTGGCAAATCCCAGGGGGATCAAGAGATTGAAAAGAATTCTGCGATTAACTCTGGCCTCCATCCAAACCTGCTCTGAAATACCATGCTTGGGATCAAAGGGTGCTTCAAAAAATTTGGTTGAGGCCAAATCGGTAGGATTGTCGAACTCACAACCAAACTCTAAAATTTCTCCACTGTCTCTATGGCATAAGGCCAAGTCAATGGCGCCTCCAGTATTGTGAGGTAGGGCTGAGTATGTGGGGCGAAAGTCAGGATGAGCTACAAATACTGCGGCCTCTTCTGTGATTTGTTCTTCGGTTAGGCCAGGTTTACTTTTTCTTATTTCATCTTTAAAGAGATCAAATAATGCCATCTGCGCCTCAAGACTTCTAAAGGCATCAAAAACAAGGAATGAATATTTCGGTGCAAGTAGATTTTCGAGATTGTTTAGCTTGTCTAGTATGGCCTTTCTGATGAACATATTTTCAATTGTTCCAGCAAGACCCATTTTGAAATAAGCGTTGTATTTCTTAAAAAGTGGAGTGTTCTCAATTTCGACTCTTTGATCATGAGTTTTCAGAAAATCAATATCAGATTCACTAGGAGTAATGTAGCTGGGGTCAATGGGCATTTGGGCCAGACGATCTATACTTATAGTAAGCCTCCAAGAAGTAGCAATATTTCGGAGGCTATCATTTTTTCTTTAATTACTAAAGCCCAAAGGACTTACATTCCAGTGAAAGATAGTCCCCATCTTTCAGGTACTCATCATTAAATTTTAATTGACTAGAATTTGGGAAAACAAGATCGCCTACAAGTTTTTCATCTACTGGGACTAGGTGGGTGTAACCGGCAGTACCTTCTTTAGCACTTTTAATGATGATGTCACCAGTTGTGTTCATATCTAAAGATGCTTTTTCAAAGCCCTTTAGTGTAAAACTTTTTGGTCTCATAACCGCCCCTCGAAAAGGGAGTTCTTGCACTGTGACTTTCGCCACTTGGGAAACCTTGTCGATCTCAATAACAAATGAGTAATAAGGTGTTGCTTGCTTATAGATATCTTTGCAAATTAGAAAGGGGTTATTTAAATTGGCCGCATTCGCTCCAAGACTAAATACAATAAGGATAGTCAAAAAAATTGGTTTAAACATGAATATCTCCGCAATATTTCATAGCTTTAAATGTTTCTGTGAATATCATACCCAACAGCTTCTTATTAGAGAAATTAAACTTACTACTAGTGATCTATAAGAATCACTAATACCAAAGTAGTGGAGTGAAAAGCTCATCTTTTTGATGTGTTTGTCGATAAGTTTGAAAAAGGAAGTTTCGTGGGAGTTATTTGGAATTCGAGCAATATTGAATCTCTTGAAATAGAATTTTCTCAAAAAAAGCAATATCTTCGAAGCCTTTATGAGGGAAAGATAAAAGGAAATTCAAACCTTGAAGCTGTTAGAAAACTCAAAGGTGAATATAGAAAAGAAGTTGAAGTTTTGACAAAAGAATATCAAATAACAGCAAAGGGCCTAGGCGGTGAGGTTAAACAAAAAATAGCTTCAGGTAGTGGGGTCTCCTTTGCAGCGAGCAGTATTTCGGAGAACAAAGAAATTTTTTCACTAAATGATAAGTCTAAGAGCCATCTCAATTTAGATGACCTCGTTTATTGTAATGACCTGGACATGAGACAGTGGTTTTTGGGAGAAGAGAATTTTATGGGTTTTGTATCTCATCTACTTGAGGGAAACCCTGAATACAATCTTACAAAAGAGCTTTTAAAGACATCTTTTCATTTAACACCTCAAATATCACCCAAAATAGCGGGTATTGGAAATCTATGCAAAGAAAGGCTTGGTCTTAATTGTGATATCGATTTTTACGTTTATCAAAACCAAGTATTCAATGCCATGGTATATCCACCAAAAGATGGAAAGGTGACGATTTTATTGACCTCAGGAATACTGGAAAATTTTAATGAAGATGAAATATGTTTTGTAATCGGTCATGAACTTGGCCATTTTATTTTTGATCACTATAAATTTCCAGCTTCATATATTCTTCAAAATGGTGCTGACTTTGTAACTCCTCTACACGCAGTGAAACTCTACTCCTGGTCTAGAAGTACTGAGTTAAGCGCAGATAGGATAGGTTTAATTTGCTGTGATAACTTTGCTGCTGCAGTAACGGCCTTTTTTAAACTATCCTCGGGAATTACAAAAAATAAATGGGAGCTCAATATTAATTCTTATCTCTCCCAGTTTGAAAATCTAAAAAACGAAATGTTAAAAGACGATTCTGATCCAAAAGATTGGTATACAACTCATCCTTTTGGGCCTCTCAGAATAAAGGCCTTGGAATTATTTCTCAATAGTGAGCCCTATTACAAAATTGGGGGGAAGGGAAAGCAAGTCCATAATAAAAAACAACTTGAAACAGGTATCTGGGAGTTTATGTCTTTAATGGAGCCAGATTACCTAATAAATGATTCAGAAAAATCAAAATTACTTCAAAGCTTTCTTTTTCGCGGAGGTATGGCCATTGCTGCTGCTGATGGAGTGGTAGATCAGTGTGAGTTAAGTGCCTTAGCAAAAATGGTTAGTGGTGATATTTACCGTGAGGAAATGTCAAAGCTTGGAAACCCTATAAGTGTTAAATCTCTTTTCACTTCTATGTCTTCAGATTGTGACAAAGTTCATCTCCATGCCAATAAATTCGAAAAAAGTAATTTATTGCGTGATTTGGTTCTAATTGCCATATCTGATGGGGTACTCGATGTGGAAGAGATGAAAGTTCTCTATGAAATAGGAATGATGTTAGGGATTCGAGGCGAGTTTATTGAGCAAATTGTTGATACAATTCTTGGACCACGAAAAAGGGCTTAAGCGATTGCAAAAAGTCTTTTAGAGTTCTGATAAATTATATCAAATGCTTGCTCATCCAAATTTTTTACTTCCAATAATTTCGCTGCGATAAAAGGGATATAGCACGGGTAGTTTTCACGACCTCTGTGGGGAGTAGGAGCTAGAAATGGAGAATCTGTCTCAAGCAGAATATTTTCTATGGGTGTTATTTCTAGTACATCTCTCACATTTTGGGCCTTTTTAAATGTGATGATCCCATTAAATCCAATGTGAAAGTTTTCAGAAAGTGCGAATTCGGCGAACCGAGTACTTGAAGTGAATGAGTGAATTACACCGCCTTTTTTTAATTTCCCCGAGAAATTTTTTAAGATACTCATAGTATCTTCTTCTGCTTCTCTTGTGTGTATCACCACTGGAAGCTCTAATTCGCAGGCAAGCTCAAGTTGTTTCTCTAGTGCTGCAAGTTGTGCCTCTCTGGGGGAATTGTCATAGTGATAGTCGAGTCCAATTTCACCAATGGCCAAAACTTTTGGGTGAGATGAATTTAATTTAATTTTTTCTAAGACAGTATCAGTAAAATCTTTTGCATTGTGTGGATGAACTCCTTGAGTGCAATAAATATTCTCATGACTCTTTGCAATCTCAAGAACCGGATCCATATTTCCGGGTTCAACCGAGATTGTAATAGTGTACTCAATTCCAGCTTTTTTAGAATCCTCTAGAATTTCTTCTAGAGGTTTTTCTTTTAGATAATCGAGGTGGCAATGTGTTTCAATAAATTTATGTGTCATTTTCCTAACAAACTATTAAATATAGCAGTAAAGTAGGGGGCCGGAAGAGAGCCTTCTATTTTTTTCCCATTGATGATAATTGTGGGAGTTGAGCTAAGCTCATATTTTTCTCCCAGTTCTATACCTGCAAGAATAAGCTTTTTGACTGCTTCACCTTTAGCACATTCTGTGACGCCTAGTTTTTTGGCATAATCATTTAACCAACTTTCACTAAGATCACTTTGAGCTTTAAACAGCTCAGTATGAGAGGTTTCAAACCTTTCTGGGGCACACATAGAAACTCTAGCAGCATGACAGGCATGGGGATGAAGAGATCGTTTCATATTGGGGTTGCAGTGATCATCAAGCGGGTAGGGGAAGTACTGAACATTTATTTTATCAGAAAATTTCTTAATAAGTGGTGCAATAGTTTCTTCAAATGCAAGGCAAGCTGGGCACTGAAAATCAGAGAATACGGTGAGCTGAATTGGAGCATCTGAGAATTTCTCAGCGCTAGTGTGGATTCTAAATTTAGAATCTGTTTCAGGGTTGCCGTAATTTTTAAGGGTTTTGAATTCCTTTAGAATAGAGTCGGACATCAGAACAAGTTTTTCTGTTTCAGAATTAAAGTGAAGGTGAAAAATAGCTCCCCCCACAATTGTTGGAACTAGGTAGATGGCGATTATCTTTGGGGAGATTTGAAAGGAGAAATCACCAAATTTTAAAAATAGATAAAAAATGGCCCAACTAACAATGTAATAGACTGCGCAAAAAGGGCAAAGTCCTTTGAGTGCAATAAGAGAATATAGAAATAGTACCAGGCAACCGGCGGCATTAATCGCTGCTAAAATACCATTTGTTCGCTCCATTTTTTCTGAGGGGAAAATAGAGCCGGCAATAATAAAACAACCAAAGAGCATTCCAAAAAATGAAATGGGAATGCCAGCGATATTTGAAAATGTTGAAAAAGTGGCCACATCACAATTCCAAAAAGCAGAAATGGAGCAAAATCCACTACCTTGTATTCCAGTGGGGAAGTGAGACTCAAAGAAGTGTTTGGTCAAATAGATACTTAAACCCACGGCCGCCATTCCGAGCACTAATAAAAGTGCGTTGAGTGGAGTCATACCTTGCATGGTCAGATTTTTTTTGCTCATAATTTCCTCAGTTTGTTTTGCTTTGCTCATGATTCCCTCAGTCTGTTTTGTTCATGGAGACAATTGTGCCACAAGATGGTTTGGAATGTAGACATTAAAATTGCGCTGAGTCGTATTATTTCGCCTATAGCTATGGAAATTATTATCGCAGAAAGTACATATACCGGAGCAGCTGACCGAAGCTTTGGGGTAGAGGGAGTTAATTTGACCTATGGCCGCAAGAGCTAAATTAAAATAGAGCTTATTTTCAAGCTCTGTAACAAGGCCTCCGTCTGGGAAATGCTCTTTAAATTCACTTCCTACTTCATAAGATAATGGGCCGATATGAGGACCAATAAAGAAGTTTGTTGGTACGATTTTTTTAATCATTGGAGATGAAAGAATATTGGCGTGCACTCCTCTCCAGCCGGCGTGGACCATTGCCACTCCTTTTTCACCTTCAATGGCAATAGGTAGGCAGTCGGCCGTGATAATACATAGAACATCATTAAGCGTTCCGCTTTCTATTACCGCCATGCCATCAGCTTTTATTTGCTCTGAATTTTCTGAAGTCCCAAGCTCAATTACCTTATCTCCGTGAACCTGATGAATCCTTCGAATATCAAACTCAGGTTTTTCAGCATAGGTGCGAAAAACTCCTCTACTTAGCGCCATTTGAAATATTGGTTTCATTGGTCCGCCTGTAATGAATTTAAAACTTCATAAAAAGGTGAAGGGGGAGGAGTCTCTATCAGTAAACTCTCGCCTGTAATTGGATGGACAAGGCCTAGTGTTTTTGCATGCAAAAGGGGGTAGGGATAGTCTTTAAGTATTTTCTTTGCAGCAGGTGTTAGGAAG
>Ga0257117_1002059_pt1 | contig 10926 bp, 6 predicted proteins | sample SI112_135mmetaG_FD_190157 | JGI IMG/M metagenome (GOLD analysis project Ga0257117, IMG submission 190157) | Marine microbial communities from Saanich Inlet, British Columbia, Canada - SI112_135m | ecosystem: Environmental > Aquatic > Marine > Inlet | place: Canada: British Columbia | collected... | reverse complement strand
CAATATCAAGTTTTCCCATAACCTTGACTCTTGAAGTCACTGCCATATGGGTTTTGATGGGTTGCCTTAATATTTCTGTCATCACACGATTTATTCTAAACCGGTATATTGATTCCTTTTCATAGGGTTCAATATGTATGTCTGAAGCTCTTTCTTTAACTGCTCTAAAAATGATGGAGTTAACAAAGCGAATGACGGGCGCTTCGTCAGCAGCTGCATCGAGAATATCTATGGGGCCATCGAGATCAAGGTTTTCTTCGAATTCATCTTCAATATTGTCGATTAAATTCTTATTCGCTTTTTCAAAGACCCTATTTATGGCCTCATTTATTTTTAGAGTCGATGAAACTATTGGTGTGATATTTTTATCAAAGAGCGTTCTTAGATCAGCTAGTACTTCATGTTTAAAGGGATCGGTCATGACGACTGTAACTTCATCAGAGGACTCGACAATTGGTAGTACCTCATGTTGTTTACAGTAGTTGATAGGAAGATCTCTTATGATTTCACCATCAATTTCTTCAACTTTAAATTCTTCGGAGTAGGGGATTCCCATTTGTAAGCAAATGGCCTTGGTGATGTCATGGGGATGAATATAGTTTTTCTTGAGAAGAATTTCACCTATTAAAACATCACTTTCACTTTGAATTTCAAGGGCCTCATCTAACTGTTCTTGTGTTAGCGAAGTGTGCTTAACCAAAATTTCACCAATTTTGATATTCTGCTCTTCAGCCCCTTGTACTAGATTTTCTGACCTACTCAACTTATTTCCCCTTCAAGGCTAATCATCTTGCGCTGGAGGTACATCACCACCCATTTGTTCTTCAGTTATCAGCTCTGGGCTGACATTATTGGCAGCGTTTTGAGTTCCCTCAGTTGTAGGGTCAATACCTTCAACTGTTTCGATAAGTGGAACATGCTGATTTTCATCTTTGGCCAGTGCTTTTTGGTCTTTTTTGTTTTGGTTTTTCATATATTCTTCTTTTTGATCCTCTGTCAGCTTTTTTGCTCTGTTGCTTTCACGAACTATCTCTTGATAGTTGGGAATATTCGGATTGTAATTGCCCTGTCTAATACCATCATTGGAATCATTACTTTGTTGATACTGTAGGGAATCGTCAGGGTTGTATAGTGGCCCTTGTGCCTGCTTTTTGGCCTTTTTATATAGGCCTTTAGAAGTAGCGTTAAAGGGGTCATCTTCTCCGTAAACATCTTTTAAATGAGCTGCCCTTCTATTGAGAATATCTTTCATAGTCGAGGCTGCAGTTTTTTCATATGGAGTTAAGATTTTTGGAGTTAAAAAGAAAATTAAATTAGTCTTGAAGACAGATTTTTCTTTTTGCTTAAATAACCATCCAAGAATAGGGATATCTCCAAGAAGCGGGACCTTACTTTCGGTCACTGACTCTTTGTCGCGCATCAAACCACCCATGGCAATGGTGTCTCTGTCCCTTACTACCACAGTTGTTACGGTGGTTCTGAATGTTGTAGCGGCTCCAGACCCTGTTGAGTTAATACGGTCTGAAAAATCTTCTACTTTTTGGTCAATTTTTAATTTTACAAATCTTGTTACCTTATTGATCTGGGGGGTGATTTTTAGGGCGAGCTTAACCTCTTGGGTTCCTGTGCTAATTGAAGTCTGGCCGTTGGCGATAGTTTTTTCTTCCACAGGGATTTTTTCACCAACCTCAAAAATAGCTTCCACATTGTCTTGTGCCAATATTTGAGGTGTGGCCAAAATATCTGTATTATTGTTGGCAGCAACAGCTTTTATAAGTGCATTGACTGATCTAATTTTGACGGTGCTTCCGTTGGGGAGGTCCACATTGACTTTACTTCCTGCGCCCGCACCAACAAATAATCCAGAAAGATTGGTCATATTATTTGTAATAAGGTCCATTAAACCTGTAGGCTGGAAGCCGGCCCTTTCTGTTGCACCTGAACCGTAAGCTCCAAAAATTGAAATACCTAGGGCCCTATTTTTTTGAATGAGTGTCTCCATAATCAAACCTTCAACATAAACTTGATTCTTAGGTATATCGAGTTTGGCGATCACATTTTTAATTGTTAAATAATCGGTGGGGGAAGCCGTGACGACTAGTGCGTTATTATCTTTGTCGGCTGTCACTTTCACATCAGCCGAAAATAGCCCCGTTGAAGTTGAGCTCGATGAAAACCTTGATGCTAGTTTTGAAGAAGAAGATCTAGTCGATTTTGTAGATTGCTTTGATCCTGTGGTTAAGGTGCCTAGCGTTTTTGCAAGGGACTCAGCATCTCCATAGTTTAGATAGTAGACGTGGACTCGGTCAGAGCCTTCTGAAGGTGTTTCCACATCGAGCTTGCCAATTAGAGTTCGTAGTTCTTTTTCACCATCTGAGTTGGCCATGGCAATTATCGAGTTAGTCCTAGGTTCTGCAATGATCTTTCCAATATTTTGTTTTTTATTACTAGAAGATTTTGCAGATGAACGAAATCTTGAGGATGTGCCACTTTGAAGGATTTGATCGAGAAGTTTGGCAATTTCTTGGGCCGAAGAGTGGTGAACTTTGATTATTTGAAGGCCCATTTCATGGCCTGGCACATCTAGAAATTTTAATAATTGTTGGATTCTATTGATTTGTGCACCTGTATCGTGGACGATCAGGGTATTTGTTTGTTTGATCGCCATTAAACGACCATATCTTGATATAAGTGGTCTAAAAGTTGTTTGGACCTCAGATACATCAATATTTTTGAGTGGAATAATTTTCATGACGTAATTATCAGTGTCGGGTGTAAATTTGCCTGTGTAGATTTTTGCAGGTGTATACCTAACATCTCTGGCCTGGATAATTTTATAAAAGGCTCCTGACTTCACTAGGGTAAGTCCATTGAGATTTAGTGCTGTCAAATAAGCTTTCCAAGCATCTCCCACTGTTATAGGGGTGGGGGCAAGAATTGAGATTTTTCCCTTTACATCTTTGTCGAGAATTAGATTGATTCCTGTCAGTTTCTGCATATGTTTTGTAATTTCTAAAATATCAGCATTTGGGAAATCAAAACTCTCAATAACTTCAGGGCCAAAGGCAGTTTCAGGGTTTAAGTTAACATAGGGGGAGTCACTCTTTGGTGGAGCAGTGAAGGAATTAATCCCGCTTCCCCTGCCAAAGGCATCCTCTTCTTTATTTCTAGTCTTACTTTCACCCGATTTCTTTGCTGTAAACTTCGATCTAGATTTGTATTTATTAAATTGTGCGGATACGTTCGTAGATGCTAAGGAAGCAAAAAGGAGGATTTTAAAAATGTTTTTCATGGTAGTCCTTCAGCTATTTCTTTTTTTCTTTATTTGCGCATTCACCAATCTTGTAGGCAAGAGATTGTTCTATCCCTCCACGATCGACAGTGACGCTAAATTTTTTCATATTTTGAATTTTGCCAAATAAATTCATCACTTCATTTAGGTTATTGATTTTTCTTTTATTAATTTTGCGGATGATATCATCATCTTGAATCCCTAAGTGAGAAAAAATTCCATCTGGTGCAACTTCTTGAATTCGAAATGAAAGAGTACCATCTGGGTTTTGAATGGGAACCCCTCTGGCCTGGGTCAGCACATTTCCTAAATCCTTCAGCTTATCTTTAAAGAAGCCACATTCAACATCAAAGTTATTGCCATCATTTTTGATTCCCTCTGGAGTGAGAGAGTCCATTAGCTTTTTACCGCTGTCTTTATCGAGAATATTAAATTTGTACTTACTTTGAGAGATTTTCTCTTTATTGGCGATATATTCACATTTTCCACTTGAGAGATTTTTGACAATTATCTTTAGTCTTGTGATTTTATCGATTTTTGCCAAGTTTTGAATTTTTTCACCCTGCCTAAAACTTTTTAAGTCTCTGGCCCCTCTTACTTGGACTGCGGCAACAGATTTAATAGCATCTTGCAAAACAACAGTAGAAATCAGCTTTATAGGAAGAGAAGACTTATTACTGCTTTGGTCACAGACTAGTGTTGTATTGATGATTGGCTTGATGTCTTGAATTGTTTCATTGCCTCGAAGTTTGACTCTAAATACATTGGTCATTCTGACTTTATTGATTTGAGGTCTAGTCCCTTGCGCTTTGGCACTAATTTTTTGAACAGGAAGCTTTCTTGGGGTAGGTCGACCTTTCATTGCGAGTCCACCAACTTTCCCCACGCCATAAGCCATGCCAAGCGCGGAAGATAATATAAAGGCCTTATGGATAAATGGTCTGGCGGTAGTACTAAGAAGTTTCTCTGCAAAGTTGAGTTTTTCTGCACTAAAATTATCAGCTTTTAAGGATGTTGCTGTTTTCTTTGCCATTTTTGCGCGGGCGCCACTCCAGCCTTTCTTTGTAAAGGCCAGGACTCCTGCCATGGCCAGACTGACTTTCTTTTTAAATCCACTAGAAGTACCAAGTGAAGGCACAGATTGTTCATCACCGTCATCATCACCGAGCAAGTCATCAAGGCTAGCTTCTTTAAACTCAGAGGGGGTTTCATCCATTTTGACGGAGTCTGGAAGATCAGAATCTTGAAAGGTAGGTACCTCTGCAGTTGAGTCGTGATCAGTTTGATCGTCTCCCAGATTCTTCTTGGATACCTTACTTTTGAGCTTTGCTATTATGTCTTTAATAAATTTGTTCATTTCCTATATTGTGACTCCTTCACAGCTGCCTTGCAAGCGGGAGGTGTTAGGTAAATTATTTCCTTTAAGCCTGCGAAAAAAGAGGATAATTTGTGTCTTTTCGAATTTTATTTAGCAGGTTATTCTTTTAAGAAGAAAAAGTTTTCGGGGGCATCGGTTCTAATTTGAAATTTAACTCAAAATACTCATTGTGTCTGCTTTTATTTTTACTCACTTCCTGTGGTACAGGGGGGTTTAACTTTAAAAACTGGTTTAGTGAAAAAGAAAAAAATGAAAAAAAGAGTAAGTCTAACAAGTATAGACTGGGTCCACTGAGAAAAAAATCAGGCTACTTCAAGGATGTCACAGCAAAATATGGCCTTCCAGGAATCAAAGCAACCCATATTTACGCTGTTGACTTCAATAGCGATGGATGGACAGATCTAGTTGTGTTACCTGAGTTTTTTAGTCGGCCAGAGTTTTACTATTTTTCTCCTAGGAAAAAGAAATTCTTGAGGCTTTGGTATAGTCCCTTTAAAAAAAATATGAAGGCCTCTTTTTTAAATTTTGTTGACTTTGATAATGACGGCATCATGGATGTCATCGTAGGAGTTCTCAATCAGAAAACAGAAATCACAAAGTCTCCTCTGATCATCTTTCGTGGTTATCTTAAAAAGAAGAAGCTCAGCTACGGGAGAGCTTTTACTTTTCCTGGTAAACCACGGCCAATTTCTTCAGCTACAGTTCTAGATTATAACTTAGATGGAAAACTGGATCTCTTTGTCAGCAATTGGTATGGCCCGGGTAAATATGGCCCCGCTATTACTCCCGACCAGCTCTTTTTTGGAGAGGGTTTTCGTTTTAAGGATGTCTCGGGTGCACTTAAAGAAGAAAATAAGAGAGATGGAAGAGAAGGGCCGTATGTAAATGCAAAACCAACTTATGGGGCGCTTAATTGTGATATTGATGGAAATCATTATCCCGATATATTAACGGTTTCATCGGACGGGTTTGCCAATAAAGTGTGGATGAATGTTTACAATAAAAAGTTGAGGGCCAGGTCATTTGAAAATGCTGGAAATATCTCAAATTTTGGAGCTGACTCGCAGGGTGATTACGATCTTCGAGGAGGAGGCCGTACATTTGGACTTGATTGCATTGATTACAATGGTGATGGAATCATGGATACATTTTTAGGTGAGCTTTCTCATTCGTATGACAATGAAAATCGGGACCGCTCTAGTATTCTTACAGGCTCAAGAAGAAAATTTCCCCCAAAATTTGTAAGGACCCAGTACTACGATGATCAAGGCCTTACTAATTGGAGTCAGGGAGATAGAAGGGGAACATTTTTTGATTATAACTTTGATGGTCTTGTAGACTTAATTGTAGATAACACAGGTTTTCCCCCAAAATCGAGACTTGTTCTTTTTGAGCAAGAAAAAAACCACGCCTTTAAAGATATAGCCGTAAGAGCAGGTATCGATATTCTCAATCCTTCCGGCACAGTTATTATGGATTTCAACAAAGATGGTAAGCCAGATATAGTGACAGGTCAGACAAGTATCAGAGCTGGCAATATTAAAAGAAGTATTTACCTATTTGAAAACCAGCTTCCCAGGAAAAGGAGGAGGAGCTTAAGGTTTTTTCCAAAGGGAGTGTGGTCTAATGCTGCAGGAATTGGAGCGAGAATTGTTTTGAAGACAAATAAGAGAGTTCAAACTAAGTATGTTCATTACTCGCATGGGGGTCTTCCCTCTCAAAATGAAAGAGGTGTATTTTTTGGGCTTTCAAAAAATGAAAAAGTGGTCTTTGCTAAGGTTTATTGGCCATATAAGAAGAAGGGAAAACCCTTTGTTAGAAAGTATAAGCTCTCTAAGCTTAAATTTAAAAAATTTCTGAATTTAACTCTTTGTGAAATTGGAGATGCAAAGAAAGGGCGTTTCGCAAAATGTCCTAAAAAGTAGGTTCAAGCCCTTCATTATCTTTCCAAAATTTTCCCTCGAAATTGCCTTGGTCAAAATTTGTGACAATAAATCCATCCTCAGATCCCTGAGTATCAAAGCCATAATCTAGTGCGCCTTTTTTCAAGTAAAATGCTGTAAAGGGATCAATGTGGACCCTAGTTTCTCTTGATGTGATGACGGTGTCGTTTTCATCAGCATTAGTGAAGCCTGTGGCGTAGGTAAACCCATCACAACCTTTGCCATCGATAGTAATTCGAAAGACCTTGCCACCCAGGGTGAAGTCATTTTCAAGTATTAGCTGAATTTGATCAGCAGCACCTTCTGTGATCATTAATTGATTTTTAATGCTTTGAATCAAACGCCTAACCCCTGTGATAAATTGTGAATTCACGATATAATAGCTGCTAATGGTTAAGTTGTTCCTATCATAGGAGTTGAGTAAGGTGAAGCTGGAATACCTCTTGGTTATTGAAGACCCCCATAAACACATGGCCAAAGTCGTGATTAAGGGAAGGCGCAGCAATGACATGAACCAACTTCGATTCTTTCTACCGGCATGGTGCCCTGGCTCTTATATGATTCGTGACTATGCCAGGCATATAGTTTCGCTGCAGGCGATGCAAGGAAATGGAGAAGTACTACATTGCATCAAGGAGACCAAGTCTACTTGGGTAATTGACTGGGATAAGTCTGAGCTGTCAAATCAGGGCCTAGACTTCGAATTAGTCTATCAAATTTATTGCTTTCAAATTTCCGTGAGAAGTTCATATATAGACGTTTCACACGCCTTTATTAATGGACCAGGGACCTTTATGGGTCTGGTAGATCACCCGGTGGAGGAACCCACTTTGGAGGTTGTTTTCCCCCAGCTTTGGTCCAAAATTTCAACTTCGCTTGAAGATATTTCGCCTACAAGAGATGTTTTTTTATTCAAGGCAGATGACTATGATTCTTTTATCGATTGTCCTCTAGAGATTGGATGTCACGATACTGATGGCTTTATGCACGGAGGGGTTCCCTTTGAATTGGCCTTTTATGGAAGAGTGCTCCAACACAAAAACCAACTTAAGGCCGATATAAAAAGAATTGTGGAGTATATATCAACTCTTTGGGGAAATATTCCTTTTGATAAGTATTGTTTTATCTCACATTTTTTAAGAAATCAGTTTGGTGGACTTGAACATGGAAACTCCTCAGTGCTTATTTTCGATAGTGCTCTTCTCGGAAAAAGAAAAGAGTACCTCGACTATTTGAGTCTTGTGGCACACGAGTATTTCCACGCTTGGAATATAAAAAAAATAAGGCCCATTGAGTTGGGTCCTTTTGATTATCAAAAAGAGAATTACACAACTCTTCTATGGCTAGTTGAGGGTTTGACCACTTATATGGATGATCTGATAGTTTTTCGAACAGGCATTGGGCAGCTCGAAGAGTATTTAGAAATAATTAAGAATACTTTAAAGAAATACGATAAAAATGCAGGGAAAAGATTCCAAACTTTAGAGGAGGCATCTTTTGATGCTTGGATAAAATTATACAATATTGATGAAAATTTTAAAAATTCCAATGTTTGTTATTATAGCAAAGGAAAGCTTGTCTTTATGGCCTTGCATATTCTGTTTTTTGAAAAGGGAGTCCCTTTTAGTGAATTCCTGAAGGCACTGTGGAATCTCCATCAGGGTAGGCCTTCAGTTGGAATTAAAAGCGAGGAAGTCTTTCAGATTGTAGAGGGTCTTGCTGGCGTGGAAGTTTGTGATGAATTTACCAGAATGATTTCAACCACTGAAGATATTGATTTTGATTTTCTCTTTAAAAAAATTGGGATCAATATAAAAAGAGCGCCAGGGGCAAGTGTCAGTATTGGTGCCAGTGTGCACATCAAAGATTCGTGTCGAGTATTTGTAAAAGAGGTGGAACTTGATGGGTCAGCTTTTAAGGCGGGACTGAATCCTGGAGACGAAATAATTGGTGTTGATGGAGTAAGGATACTTGCCGAAGATTTAAAAATATTTCCAGATTGCTTAGGAGTAGATACGCGGGTGCGTTTTCAAGTTTCTCGGGCGGGACAGTTGATGGAAGTCGATACTATCACTGAAGCTGAGGGTCTAGTGGTACAAGGACTTGAAGTGCTCGATCAAAATTTAGTGACTAATTGTTTTATGAATTGATCCAAGCTATCGCCACAATCTCACGGTAAGCCTCACAATTTCTTCTTTCCACTGAAAACTCACCTTCAAAGCTTATTTGATCTTTGAGGCAAGAAAATTTATCTTTCTCAATGACAATATTTGAAAGGACGATTTTTGTTTTAGGATTTTTTTCATGGAAAAGTGGCCACAGGGATTTGTAGCAGGCTTCTTTAATACACCATATCTCTAGGGGGGAAAATCCCAACGCAAGCTCTTTACTCCCTATGAAAAATCGGTGTGTTGCCGGATCAATTTTTCTGCCTTCAAACTCTACATCCACTCCAATACTCGAATATTCGTCTTTTTTTGCTGCCACACTAGCTGCCAGAGCAAGCAATGTGTCTTTATTATGAGTATGGGACTTACTGACAACGATTTCCTGGTGGTCCACAAGGTATTGATAGTTGATCATCTCAAGACTGACCGGGTCTTTTTTACACAGGTTTTGAAAGGCCTTAGTGAGACTAAGGTTTGCCAGGTCTTGCAGCGTGACCTCCTTAGAGAGTAGGCATGCAGTTTGATGAAAAGAGATGTTTCTACTCAGTGTGTCACCGCTAGTTTTTACGTCTTTACTTGAATTTTAAAGTTTATTTTGCCATAAGTAATAGAAAGTATCTAATTTTTGGAGAGAGGCTATGCCATTTAATCCTGATGCCGTCATGGCCAAAATTGCATTTGTTATTACAGCGACTATTCTTGTTTGTCTTACCAAAGTTAGGGCAATGGACCATGCAGACATGAGCTTTAATATTGAAGTACCGGCCATTATAAAATCTATCACCAAGTAAAATGCTCCAGTAATTGCTCCATTTTTTTAGGTCAAACCTTTCTTAAATTAGTAAATTCATTAGTTTTATGTTTACACCAACTCGAATAATCTGCTTTAATTAGCCTTTGTCGGTTACAGGCATCCCACTTATCCAGACACGCTCAATATTACTATATAAAAAACCAGGAGTTTCCAAGATGGCAGAGACTAATTATCGAATGTTAGCAAAACAACAGGCTACAAACAGACCAATGAGAGTGGGAAAATTGCACCCTGAGAGTGTTGAAAAATTTTATAGTGAGAACACATTTAATGTTTACACCGCAGAAGGGATTCCCTCAACCTTGAAAAAAGAATTGGTACCAGGACAATCGCTATCTAAAGAGCAAGCTGATTTAGTTGCTGCGGCCGTTTCAAAATGGGCCATCTCAAAAGGTGTGAGTCACTTTTCACATTGGTTTCAGCCTTTGACTGGCTCCACGGCAGAAAAACATGATGCTCTACTAGATTTCAAAAATAATCTACCCATACAAAGACTAACTGGAAAAATGTTGATGCAAGGTGAGCCCGATGCTTCATCTTTTCCTCATGGTGGCTCAAGGTCTACCTTCGAGGCCCGCGGCTACACATCTTGGGATGTGACATCTCCTATTTTTATTATGGAAGGTGGAAATGGCAAAACCATGTGCATTCCCACTGCTTTTGTCAGCTACACTGGAGATGCTCTAGATATTAAAACTCCACTTCTTAGATCCATTACAAGACTTTCAGATGCGGCCACAAAGTTTATGCATTTAACAGGCAATACTGACGTTGAATTTGTTCAAACTAACTGTGGACCAGAACAAGAATATTTTCTGGTTGATAAGGCCTTTTATTATCAAAGACCGGATCTAATCATGACAGGGAGAACACTATTTGGCTCACTGACGGCAAGAAATCAACAGCTCGATGATCACTACTTTGGCACCATCCCTTCAAGAGTTGAAAACTTCATGCAAGAGCTTGAAATAGAGCTCTACCGCGTGGGAATTCCCGCCAAGACAAGACATAATGAAGTGGCACCAGGCCAATTTGAGCTGGCCCCAATTTTTGAAGATGCCAATATTGCAGCCGATCACAATCAGTTGACTATGGCGCTGATCAAAAAAGTGGCAGAGAAACACGATTTTGTCGCCCTTCTTCACGAAAAACCATTTGCTGGAATCAATGGCTCCGGAAAGCATCTCAATTGGTCCATGTCAGATAATCTTGGTCGAAACCTACTGGAACCAGGTCCAAAACCTCATCAAAATAACAGATTCCTAGCGGTCACGGCCATGGTTTGTGAAGCAGTTCATAGACATGCTGATGTTATTAGAGGTTCTGTTGCA
>Ga0257117_1002058_pt1 | contig 10928 bp, 12 predicted proteins | sample SI112_135mmetaG_FD_190157 | JGI IMG/M metagenome (GOLD analysis project Ga0257117, IMG submission 190157) | Marine microbial communities from Saanich Inlet, British Columbia, Canada - SI112_135m | ecosystem: Environmental > Aquatic > Marine > Inlet | place: Canada: British Columbia | collected... | reverse complement strand
AGTGTGGATTTTCCTGTGCCATTAGCACCAACAAGGCCCACCTTCTCACCAGGGTATATTTGGAGACTTGCCTTAGAGTATAATTTTTGACCGCCTAAGGTCTTGGAAACATTAGAAATATTCAACATCAGCTTTCCTTTGGGCCCAATAATACTAAAAAATCACAGCTTAATATAGGGCCTATGGATCTTCCAAAATTTCTCCCTCCAAATAGAGAGCGTTTTAGTGCATTATAGTTATAGAAGCAGTTATTAAAAAAAAATAGCAATTAAGTAATTGATATTTAATAGAGTTTTGCTTATGGGCCCTGGAAGTAGGAATCCCCCCCCGCTTATCTTTTTTACCTTTGGGGCCTATAAAGCATTTTTATTTACATTGATCTTTTGGCAGTACTTTCAAAATCTTCTTATTTCTACAGATATGTCCCATATTTAATTTTGCTAGTTTTAGATCTTCTTCCCCTGCACCAAATTCAGATCCGTAGCTGAGATAAAGCTGAAATATCCCTCTCTCGTCGACCAGGTCCTGCCAAAATGAGAAGAGCCTGAGAAGCTCAGAAGCTTCCATAAAGTCCATAATATGGCCTTTGGACTTCTTTGTTAGTCCTTTGCTTTCTAGTCTTTTCACCATGATGATTTTTCGGTCTAAAATAACAGTTAGCTTTCTTTGCAGAACGGCCCTAGTTTTTTTGTACACCTTTCCATATACGGGATTTGTATTCTCAGCTTGCTTGTAGTGGATGTATTCGTGAATAAGGCTGCCTTTACTGGCGGAGCTTTTAATTAAAATAGTTTTGTGTTCAGGAAGGTATTTGCCATGAACGTTTGATAGTTTTTTAAAAGAGGGAAACTTGCTTTGTTTCACACAAAATTTTTGAAAAGGCTGGGCGCCAGACTTTGTATCGCATAAAATTTCGATACTAATTCCCTGCTCTTTTAACCATTTAATAAGTCCTTCTGGGGGGAGCTTAAATAGATTTGTTAGCGTCTTTGCAGGGATTTTAGTGCCATCACATAAAAGGTAATCTGACTGGGATTTTTTTGGGGTGCATTTCGCAAAGTGGGTCACATTGGTATTTAGCCATTTTTTAAAATTTACAACACCTTCTATGGTTTGCTTTTGGCCACTGGTAAATGAGGAGAGAATAGGCAAGAGTAGTAAAATCCATCTGATTTTAATTTTTTTCATTTCCAATGGCCTCCACTGGGCAAGCGGCAAGTGCATTTTCGCAATCGCTTATTTGATCTGGAGTTTCTGGCTGCATTTTTACAAAAGCATAACCTTCATCTACATTCATTTCAAAAAAATTAGGGGCTTCAGTTACGCAGGCATCACAGGCAATACATTGATCATCTACGAAATAGTTGCCTGGGATATTTTTTTCCCAGGCACTTTGTCTTTCAGGCATAGGCTCTGACCTATAATAGGTTCGGATTTTGCTTAATATTAGAACTGTCTTGAAGCTTTTTTAGAACTTTCTCTCTTAGGCTTCTTGATAGTTTTACAAGTTGCCCATTTTTTTCAACGTCAAAGCCATCGCTATCTGGCTTAAATTTATTTTCTTTATATGGTCTGACAGCTACCACTGTGAAGTGAGCAGCATTTTCAAATACAAAAGAGTCGGCACTAGTAAGTGGAGTTTGGAAAATCTTAGATACATTTTCCTCATCTAACTTGATTGAACCAATTTGTCCGTCAAAGCGATTTATGGATTCTTTTTGTTGAAATTGAAAGTCATACTTGCTTCGCGCTTTTTCAAGGGCACTTTTCTTATTTGCTATAGCGAGTGTTTTAAACTCTGATTTGAGTTTTTGAATTAACTTATCAAATGCTTCATCTTTACTTTCTCTAATAAGCTCTTTTGCTAAGTCATTTTGATGATCAGCAAGCTTAGCATCTTTTTTCTTTTTCTTACCTTCTAGATAAATAATGTGGTAGCCGAATTGAGTTTTAATGGGTGCAGATATTGATCCTACTTTCATAGAAAATACTGTTTTATCAAACTCAGGAACCATTCGGCCTCTTCCAAACCATCCTAAGCTACCGCCCTTTCCTTTACCTGAAGGGTCTTCGGTATATTTTTCAGCCATTTTAGCAAAGTTGCTCTTTCTAACTTTTTTGGCCAAATCTTTTGCTGCTTTTTCTACGTCTGCTTCTTTCTTATCTTTTCCACGAATGGATAACAGAATATGACGAGCATTTACTTCTTCAGGCTGGTCGAGCTCTCTTTTCTTTCTAGCAAATCTTGATTCAAGCTTTGTACCATTATCCTTATTTGCAATAAATTTAGAGATCTCAGCCTTTGATACCGAAATGTGCTTTTTTAATGAGTTTTTTTGAACTTTTATGGCGGTCGCATAAAACTTTTGATTTTTAAATTTCAATATATCTTTCACGTAGCCATCAGAAATAGTAAATTGTCCTAAAAGAACATCTGCACTTTTTGCTATTAGATCTGACTCTATCAGTTCTTCGAACTTGGTTGGGCTATATCTATTGGCCGCCAAAAGTCCCTTGTATTTTGTGACATCAAATTTTCCACCAGTTTGGAAATAGGGAAGTTTTTTAATTTCGCTGGTAAGTTCATTTTGAGATGGCTGAAGCTGAAGTTTTTTACCTAAGTTTATTAAGAGTTTTTGCTTAATTAGGTTTCCTAGAACTCTATCTTTTATACCAAATTGTTGAATTTGCTTTTGAGTTAGAGATTTGCCTCCACTAATTTGAGAGTAAAATTGGATTTGACTCTCTAATGCCCTTCTATACTCGCGGTAATCAATGGGAGTTCCATCTACTGAAGCTACAACATTATTACCCTGCATTCCCATTCCTCCTCCGCCCATTCCGGAGAAAACGAAGGTTACGACAATACCACCGATGATTAGTGACAAAATAAGGCTAGATACTTTTTTATGCATAATTTGGGTCCTTTTTTCTTAAGATGGTTGATTCTAGCTACCTAGTACTTTTCAGTCAAAGCACAATTTGGCAGATACCCCAATTTTGGCTACTCTTTTAGGTAATAAAAATCAGTACACAATAGGGTCTTTACCTTGAAATCCATTGGGTTAGAGCAACCAAAATTAAAATTGTTCATCAATATTGTCATATTGGGAGTATCTCTATGGGGAGTGGCCCAAAAAGACTTCACAAAAGAGGAGTCTTCTCTATTTCAAACCATATTAATTGAAATAGTAAGCCCAATTCAAGGCAGTATTGTCTCGCTTCGCGACCGAGGTGGCAGCTTTTTCAGAAATTATGTCCTTTTGGTAGGGGTTAGTAGGGAAAATGCTGACCTCAAAGACAAAGTTGAAGAGCTTGAAAGCGAAATATTTAATTTGCAAGAAATCGCGAGAGAGAATAAACGCTTAAAAGATTTGCTGCGTTTTGGCGAAGAGGTCAATTATAAAAAGGTGTTGGCCCAAGTTGTTGGCTGGGATTCTTCGAGTCAATTTAGAGTGCTCAGAATAAACAAGGGCAAAAACGATGGTATTACTCTCAGGTCTCCTGTTGTGACTGCAAAGGGATTAGTTGGGCAAATTTACCGAGTTACTCCCAATTATGCTGATGTCCTTACCATTTTAGATCCCAATAATAGAGTTGATGCCATTGTAGATAGGACTCGCTCTCACGGAATCTTAGAAGGGTTCTCCGATTTCAAATGCCTTATGAAGTATGTCACAAGAACTGAGCAGGTTAGGCTAAGTGATGTGGTGATTACTGCAGGCCTGGGTAATATTTATCCTAAGGGAATAAAAGTTGGAACTATCTCAAAGATTGAAAGAGAGAGTTACGGTATCACTCAGATCATTGAAGTTTCTCCATCGGTAGATTTTCAGAGGATTGAAGAGCTGATTGTTTTGGTGGGAAATAAAGAAAACGGCGATGAAAAAAGAGTTGGGGTGAATCAGTGAAAAATAAAAACTTGATAATTGCTAGTACTATTACAATCGCCATGCTGATTTTTTTAAATATTTTATCGAGTACGGTATTTCCAATTCTTGGGTTTCATGAATTTAGGCTCCCTTTCAATATTCTTATTATTTTATTTCTAGGGTTTAAACTCGAAACTCCATTTACGGCGATTCTGATACTAGGAGTTCAGCTCTTTCAAGCTGCTTTTACCATCGAGGGGTGGGCTTACGGTACATTTGCAGGTGTTCTTCTTTGTATCGTTGTGGGGTTTGTTAGGGATTTGCTAAATTTTTCTACAAAATTTTCAACCGTAATTGTGACTCAAATTTTTCAAACTCTTTGGTTTAGTGTTACGGCAGTACTCATTTATATTAGAACGCTAAATATTGACTATATAATTCATAAATTTCAAAATTTTATTCCTGAAAGTATCATCATAAGTTTACTCTCTCCCTACGTCTTCGGTTTTTTAGATAGAATTTGGAAAATTAAGCAAACAGGTTCAAAGGTCAGAGTTTAATGTTTGGTGAAGACGAAATTATTCGAAGCCACTCCTCAAGGGCCCATGCCCTTGGAAATGTCATTTTAATTGCTTTTGCCATACTATTATCAAGGCTTTGGTATCTTCAAATTTATAAAGGCCCAGATCTTCTTGAATGGTCACTCAAAAATAGGCTGAGAAAAGAAATCGTCAAGGCTCCAAGAGGGATGGTTTTTAGTAGGAATGGACAGTTGATTGTTGATAATATCCCAAGATTTGATGCCGTTTTAACACCACAGTATTTCAAGAATAAAGACAACACATTGAAAAATCTGTCTGCAATTTTAAATATGCCAGTTGAGAAAATTAAAAAAAGAATGTTAAAAAAATCTACCATGGCAAGTTACAAGCCCATTATCATCAAAAAAAATATTTCTCGAAAAGAAGTTGCACTCATTGAGACTGAGAATTCTGATTTGCACGGGGTAAGTGTTGAAACTTTTATAAGCCGTGAATATCGAGATAAAGAAACTGGTGCTCACTTACTAGGTTATATTTCAGAGATAAATAAAAAACAGCTCCCCAAGTATAAAAAAAGAGATAACAAAAATTATCAACTGGGAGATTTCATAGGTCAGTTTGGTCTGGAAGAGCAGCTTGATACAACTCTTAGAGGACAAAATGGTCACGAATATGTTGAAGTAGATGCACTTGGTAGGAAGAAAAAGCACATCAAAAAAGATAATTTATTCGCTGGAATTGAAAATAAGAGATCTGTTCCTGGTCTCAATGTTAGACTCACTATAGATAGAGATATGCAGTTAAGTGGGTTCAAGGCCTTAGAAGGAAAGGTCGGTGGAGCAGTAGCTGTAAGTTTAAAAACTGGCGAAATCCTAGCAATGGTTTCCACCCCATCATTTGATCCCTCTCAATTTAGTAGAGGGCTGAGCACAGAATATTGGTCATCACTCGTTAATAATGTTGATAATCCTCTTAGAGATAGAACCATTCAAGAACACTATTCCCCAGGTTCAACCTTCAAAATGGTAACAGCAGTTGCTCTTTTAGAGGAGGGCTTAATTGATGAAAATACCGAAATTAAATGTACTGGAAAATTTAAGCTCGGTAGAAGAAATTATCACTGCTGGAAAAAATATGGGCATGGCAAGGTTAAGCTATTTAAAGCGTTAAGAGAGTCATGTAATATATATTTTCAAAAACTATCTCTGAAACTAGATATTGATATACTTGCAAAGTACGCCAGGATGTTCGGGTTTGGATTAAAGTCTGGGATTAAATTGCCACGTGAGGTATCTGGTCTTTTTCCAACCAAAGAGTGGAAGAAAAAAAGAAACGGCATAGATTGGCAATTGGGAGAGACTCTTAGTTGTGCAATTGGGCAATCATTCGTGCTCGCAAGTCCACTCCAAATGGCCATGGCCTACTCAGTACTTGGCAATGGAGGCACTCTTTATAAACCCACTCTAGTTAAAGAGGTTTTTTCAAACTCAGGCGAAATTATTAAACGAATTGAACCGGTTATTACCAAGAAAATTATCATAAGTGAGAAAACACAAAGGCTTGTGAAGGAAGGTCTCTACCAGGTGGCCAATCATCCCAAAGGGACAGGTTGGTGGAGAAGTATAAGAAAAGGTTTGCAACTTTCAGGAAAAACAGGAACCTCTCAAGTTAAGAGTGCTTCGAGCTCTGAAAACCTATATGAAAAATGTGAAAACAAAGATTATAATGATCGCCATCACGGACATTTTATTGGATTTGGTCCAAAATCAGACCCACAAGTTGCAGTCGCTGCAACAATAGAACATGGCTGCCACGGAAGCTCAGCTGCACTTCCCATTGTAACAGCAATTATGTCTACCTACATGAAGAAGTATCTTCCCAATATGCAAAAAGAATTTGAAATTCTTGAAAAAAAGGTCTTTGCCAAAGAGATGGCCAAAAGAAGGAAGATAAAACAAAGAGCTGATGAGGAAAAAGAGCAGAAGAAAAAACTGAAGGAAAAAACTGAAGAAATCTTGGAGGTTATTTGAATCTAAAGATTGATATCGTAAATTATTTAAAAAAATATGACCTGAGTTTTTTTGGTATCGTCATTATTATATTTATCATTGGGATATTAAACCTGTATTCTGCAACTCACGCAGCCAATAAGGTTGTCCTTGGCGCTATCTACAAAAAACAACTTATTATGTTTGGAGTGGCCATGGGGGTTGGGTTCCTCGTAAGTTTTATTCGACCCAAAAATTATTTTAGGTTCGCCTATGTCTTGTACGGTCTCAATATATTCGCGTTAATTTTGGTATTAATCATGGGAAATAAAGCTCTTGGGGCCCAGAGATGGTTAGTCCTTGGTCCTATAAGGTTTCAGCCTTCAGAAATGATGAAAATTTCTGTGGTTCTGGCACTCGCCAGGTGGTACACAAAGAATAATCCCCATACAGAAACAGGGCTTAAAGAGTTAGTAGTCCCAGGTCTCATCGCACTTTTTCCAGCAATGCTTATTATTGTTGAACCCGATCTGGGAACAGGCTTGATTGTTCTCTTAGTATTTTTAATGATCGCATTCTACAGAAGACTCAAATGGAAAACGATAATAATTGTATCCATTATGGCGGCACTCGCTGGTGGGGTTATGTTTGAGTTTGGTCTCAAAAACTATCAAAAACAAAGAATACTTACCTTTCTTGATGATACTGCTGATGCCAGAGGGACAGGTTACAACGCTATTCAAAGTAAGATTGCCATTGGGTCTGGGCAAATTTTTGGTAAGGGCTATAAAAAATCTTCTCAGGCATCACTCAATTATCTACCTGAAAACCATACTGACTTTGTTTTCTCAATCTTCAATGAAGAGCACGGTCTTTTGGGCTCCATTTTACTATTAGCACTATACGGGATTTTATTTTTCAGATTTTTGTGGCTTTCCACTTCTGTCTTAAGATTTTTTGATTCCTTGCTCGCCATTGGACTGATGTCTATTTTCTTTTTTCATACAGTGGTCAATATGGGAATGGTCATGGGTCTTATGCCTATTGTTGGTCTTCCGCTGCCGTTAATGTCCTATGGGGGCTCTAGTCTTCTCACGTTCGGGGTGTGCATTGGCATTGCCACAGGTCTCAGTAATTCTAGGAATTTCTTTTAATCTAATTGGACATTTTGAAAAATATCCATGCTTACTCAGATCACTCCTAGTCAACTTCTTAACTGCTCCCTTTGCCTTGGTGTTGGCGCTTGGCAGTTGCCCTTGCCCACCCAAGATAAATTTCTTACTTACACATGACCACTAACATACTGATGATTTCAAATAAAATCCTCTTGGTAAGTCTTTACCAATTTCACGTATTAGTGTTAAAAATGAGATCGATTTTTTGTAGATTGTGAGAAGCCCATAATGAACTTAAAAATTATGTTCCATTTATTAATTCCAGCTGGGTGGGCAAGGGCAACTGCCAAGCGCCAACAAAAAGGAAAACAAAAAAAGAAAAGGGGATTACTCATGACTGGTTTCCTGAACCTCAGGTCCAGTATCTAACTTCTTCTTCGTTAATAACACCAAGAAAACTCTCGGGAGCAGCTTCAGTCCCTTTAAGATCATTTTGGTGAATCTTGCTGTAGAAATTTTCGAGAGTCATCTCAAGTCTTTCGAGCTCGATTTCACCAATAAGTAGGTTCACTGTTTTTTCTAAATCGTTAAGAGTGGAAATTAGGTTTGATTTAAACTTCTCACCATATTGAGTAAGAAAGATATGGCTTTCTCTTTTATCAGTGCTACTGGTAACTCTTTTTATATAGCCTCTTTTTTCAAGTTCATTTAGATGGCTAGTCATTGTTTGTTTTTTGAGATTACAAGCACTACCAATTTTCTTTATGGGTGTGCCTTCATTTTCACAAATGTAGATGAGGATTTCTAAAAAGCTCACTCTCAGGTCAGTAAAGCCTTTCCCTTGAAGTTTTTGATTCAGAATTTGACCAAGAAGTCGGTAGTTTTTTTTGAGAAGACTGTTTACTCGTGAAATCCTTAACATAAGCTGGTCCCATTATAATTTTTCCATGTCACCCTAGCGCTAGTATGACTATCAGACTATAACGAATGAAAAAGATTTTGGCAAAGCTTTGAGTTTTATAAGTTTTGTAAAGGTCGTACTAATTCCTCAGGTAATTTTGCAAACTCAAAAGGAACTTGCTCATCGCTTACTTTAAGATTCTGAGCGTCTTGTTCCATCTCTACATTTTGAACAATGCCATTATGCCAAAAGATTTGATTAAGGGCCTTAAGGTGTTTGAGATTTGAGGAGCTTTGACTCTGATCGGCGAAGGCTGACATTGATATAGTTAAAGTGGCCAGCAGCAGTGCACCTGTCATAAATTTATTCATTTTTTCTCCTCATACGGCCTTAATTTTCATGAATTTGGCCTTGTAACTGTATTAACTGCAGGCCAAGGGCCAAATATAGAAAACTCTAAATAATATTTATTTTGTTATTTTAATTGGAGTACTATGGGCGTGCCTGATCAATTACCAAGAGGTTGTTTTGAAGAAATTTATCATGTCTTTGATTTTGATATTTTCCCACTCTGTTTATTCAAAGAGTTTAGAGAAGCTTCTAGATAGGATTGACCGTCTACATCGATCTGATTCCTCTGAAGTGCAAATGGAGATGCAAATCCAGACTCCTAATTGGAAGCGGACTCTAAAAATGAAAGTTTGGACAAAGGGACTGGAACGGACGTTTATTACAATACTAGCTCCCAAGAAGGACAAAGGGATCTCTACTTTAAAAAGAGACAATGATATGTGGAATTTTTTCCCAAAAATTAACAAGGTGATTAAAGTTCCTCCTTCGATGATGATGGGTTCCTGGATGGGCTCAGACCTAACAAATGATGATTTAGTAAAAGAGAATACCTATAGAAAAGATTTCAACTCAAAATTTGGAGTAGAAGATCAAAACTATTATAGGATCATTTCCACTCCCAAACCTGAAACTGTAACAGTTTGGGGAAAAGTGGAGATTTTAGTAGATAAGAAGAATGAATTTCCTATTAAACAGATTTATTACGATGAAAATATGGAAAAAATTCGAGTTATGGAAATGAAAGAAATTAAAAAAATTGGTGGCAAGACTATTCCGACAGTTTTAGAGCTAGTGCCATTAAAGAAGAAGGGAAATAAAACAATTATCAAATACACTGCTGCGGAATTTAACAAAGAAATTTCTGATAGCGTTTTTAGTAAGAGAAATCTTCAAAAGAGGCGATAAGTTTGATCTGGGCCATTGGTTTTAGAAATATTCTTAGAAACAAAAGAAGAAGCCTTCTTACTATGGGTATGATGGTTTTTGGCTTTACTCTATTTTCATTCTTTGTTTGCATTGCCGATGGTGGTTATGAAATTTATATTGATCATTTTATTAGAGAGCGAACTGGTCATCTACAGATTCACCAAAAAGGATATTTAGATAATCCGAGGTTTTTTACCGCTATAAAAGATCCAAAGACCGTAACAGATGATCTGGGTACTTTCTCTGAAATAGAATCTACCTCTTCAAGAATTCACTTCGGTTCACTAAGCTTTTTCAAAAAAAAAACGCAGGGTGTGCAAATCATGGCAGTTGATCCTGAAAAAGAAGCTATGCTCACTACTTTGAAAAAAAGAGTAAACCGGGGTGTATATTTTTCAGGCTCGTCAGGCCATGAAGTCATTTTGGGAAAGGGTGTTTCGGAAGTATTAAAAGCAAAAGTAGGTAGTGATATATATTTGATAGGACAAGGAGCAGATGGTTCAATTGCCAATGACTCTTTTAAAGTCATAGGTATCATCGATCACCCAGGTAGAGGTATGGATGATCAAAAAGTATATATGCCTCTAAGAATAGCATCTGAGTTTCTTTCTTTTGGAGATAGAATTCATGAAATTTCATTGATTGTAAAAGATGGTACCAATATCCCCAAATTAAAAAAGAAGTTGCAGCAAAAATTAGGTGACGGGCTTGAGGTGAGTTCCTGGGAAGAAGTAGAAAAAGATTTTTACAAAGCAATGCAAGCAGATAAAAAAGGTGACACTGTTGCAAGGTTCATTCTTATCTTGGTTATGGCCATAGGGGTATTCAATACCGTTTTAATGTCAATTCTTGAACGAACCAGAGAATTTGGGGTGATAAAAGCTATTGGTGGACGACCCATTGATATTGCGAAATTAATTTTCATTGAAAATTTTATCATGGCCCTCTTCAGCATTGCTATAGGATCAATTTTTTCAACCTTTCTCAATTACTATTTTTCTAAATATGGAATCGATTTGGCCACACCCATTGAATGGGGCGGAATTATCATAAAAGAAATAAAAGGGAAAGTGATGTTAGCTTGCTACACCACTCCTTCAAAAATTATATTGACCACTACATTTTTTGTTTGTTTGTACCCTTCATGGATGGCCATGAAAATATTGCCCTCAAAGGCAATGAGAGCAGCTTAGAGGAACGAAATTGTTATTATTTTTTAAATTAGGGTTTAG
>Ga0257117_1002057_pt1 | contig 10933 bp, 9 predicted proteins | sample SI112_135mmetaG_FD_190157 | JGI IMG/M metagenome (GOLD analysis project Ga0257117, IMG submission 190157) | Marine microbial communities from Saanich Inlet, British Columbia, Canada - SI112_135m | ecosystem: Environmental > Aquatic > Marine > Inlet | place: Canada: British Columbia | collected... | reverse complement strand
ATTCCCACATACGGAAGAGAGAAGGTCCTTCTCGAAACGATCAATCAACTTCTACGGCAGGAACCTGCAGCAGCGGAGATTCTGATTATTGATCAAACCATTTCACATGAACAAGATACTGACACGAAGCTCGGTTTGTGGCATGCTGAGGGTATGATACGATGGATAAGGGTAGACCAACCATCTCAGCCTGTGGCACTCAATATAGGTCTCCGGAAAGCCACACAGCCTTTTGTCCTTTTTCTTGATGACGATATACGTATTGATGAAGGTTTTGTTGAAGCACATTATAACGCATTTGAAAGTGAAGAGATTTGGGTGGCTGCAGGGCAGGTACTACAACTTGAGGAAGTTGAAGATCATGGTTATGTGCATCAACCTGAGACTGGCACATTAGCAGATGTTAATTTTGTCTTTCGCTCCGGACGAAAAACTTTCATAGAAAATGGCATGTCAGGAAATTTATGCGTTCGGCGTGAACATGCTCTACAGATCAGAGGTTTTGATGAGAACTTTATTCCTCCTGTTTCTTATCGTTTTGATAATGAGTTTTGCAAACGGCTTTGCCGGGCTGGAGGAAAAATTGTCTTTGAGCCCAAGGCCCGTATCTATCATCTGCGGGTAAAACAGGGAGGTACTCGAACTAACAGCAATCATATGACATCAATATCCCCTGAACATGGTGTTGGAGATTATTATTTTGCATTCAGGCTGGGCTTGTCTTCAGAAACGTTGTATTATATCCTTCGTCGTCCTTTCCGGGAGGTCCGTACAAAATTCCATTTACGTCATCCCTGGTGGATTCCAGTCAAACTTGTTGGCGAATTTCTAGCTCTCTTTCTGGCTCTATTATTATTGTTTCGTGGGCCGAGATATCTGCATGAGGCTGAAAATGATATCCATTAGTGTCTTGTTTCCAAACTCCAGCCTTCGTCATCTTAAACATAAACCTTTAGCGAACAAATATATTTTTTCTTGTAGACATGTTCACTCCACATGAATTGATTGGCAACGCCACCTTTAAATAAAATATTAAATTTCATCTTTTTATATGACGAAAGAATCAAAGGCTTTTTATGACCGAGAATATCTTAAGGATCGGTATGCTAATATTCAAAAACCTGAAAATCATCCTTTTTACCCTGAACTCAAGTCGTTCATTAGCAAATATCAACTACATAAAAAAAAATGCCTTGAAATTGGGTGTGGACGTGGTGCTTTCCAGGATTTAGTAACAGATTACGTTGGAGTAGATATTTCCGACTCTGTTAAAAATTATTTTTATAAACCTTTTTACCAGGGTTCTGCCACAGAGCTTCCTTTTGAAGACAACACGTTTGATGCCATTTGGACATATGCTGTACTTGAGCACGTACCTCATCCTGAAAAAGGTTTAAAAGAGATGAGGCGTGTTTTAAAGGATAATGGGATTCTGATTTTATTAGCTGCGTGGCAATGTAGATCCTGGGCCGCTGACGGTCTGCCGGTACGGCCATATAGAGACTTTGACTTAAAAGGAAAACTGGCCAAGTCTTTGATTCCAGTTCGCAATTCGGTTCTATTCCGTTCTGCGTATATTTTTCCAAGACGTCTTATCAGGACTATTGAATTTCTACTATCAAAAAAGCCTCTTGAATTTGAATATGAGGCGATAGCTCCAAATTATGTATATTTCTGGATGCCAGATTCAGATGCGGTAAATTCTATAGACCCATATGAAACTATTTTATGGTTTTTATCTCGAGGGGACCTATGTGTCTCTTATACGAATTGGATTAAGAGGTTCTCCGTAAGAACGGGTCCAATAATATTTCGGATAAAAAAGTTTACTGATTCAAATTAAGAATGAATTATCTTCAAAACCTTGTGCTGGAATTTGTTTGTGTGATACTCTGGTGTTATGAAATGTGTATTTCCGTAACGGTAACAAATTGATAATGATCAAAAAATACATCAAGAAGATTCCATTAATAACAAGAATCTATCGTCAAATTTTACAATTTAAAATGTTTCAAGTATTCAAAAATGAATTTAACAGATTTAAATCCATGGATACCGAAAAACGATTTGACATACAATGGAAAGACCGTTTTCCTTGCCTTCAAAATTTGGATCTTTTAGCAAGTTTCGACTTTCACTATGTTTACCACACCGCATGGGCAGCACGTGTTCTTGCTGAAATAATGCCGAAACAACACGTCGATATCTCTTCTCATATACCATTTAATGCAATTGTTTCCGCCTTTATACCGATAAAGTTTTATGACTATAATCCGGTGAACCTTGTGCTCTCAAATTTAGAATCCATGCAAGTAGACCTTTTGTCGTTAGATTTTAATGATTCTTCAATAGAGTCTCTTTCCTGTATGCACGTAATCGAACATATCGGACTAGGTCGCTACGGAGATCCCATTAATCCCGATGGTGATCTGATTGCTATTAAAGAGCTAAAACGTGTTCTAGCAGTAGACGGAAATCTTCTTTTCGTGGTTCCAATTAGTGGAACACCAAAAATCCAATTTAATGCTCAAAGGATCTATAGTTATGAGCAAATTATTAATTATTTTAAAGAATTTGTATTAATAGAATTTGCTCTTATTCCGGATTATCCGTGTACTAGTGGGATTATCAGGCATGCATCTCAGCAAATGGCAAATGAACAAACATATGGATGTGGTTGTTTCTGGTTCAGGAAGTAAATGAGATTTTGTATCGTGTTTTCTTAGTAGTAATATTTTTGTAAGAAAGGTTATGTTCTGTGTTCATGTTTCCGGGGTGTTTCATCAGTATAAAGCAGGAGTAATTTTGTAATATGGATGAGTCGAGATACCGTAACTCAGTACAAAGGATCGCAGAGCTGGATGGCGTTCGTGGAATAGCAATATTGCTTGTTCTTTATTGGCATTATGCTGACCGTTTGTTAGTTACTCTGGTGGAACATGGGTACCAGGGGAAATGGCCGATATTAACATATATCGGGTATTCACACCGACTAACCTGGAGTGGAGTAGATCTGTTTTTTGTTCTTTCAGGTTTTCTCATAGTTGGAATACTTTTAGATGTAAAAGATTCAAAATTTTATTTTAAAACTTTTTACATGAGAAGGATTTGCAGAATAATTCCTCTGTACTACTTGATGCTGTTCTTATTTATTATCATACCATGGTTAGGGTTACAATCTACTAAAGGGTTATTTGAAGGAAACTTTCCGCTATATAGCTATTTTACTTTTACTCAAAACTTTTTTATACATGGTAGTGGTTCCATGTGGCTAATTGTTGCCTGGTCTTTGGCCATTGAAGAGCAATTTTACCTGGTGGTTCCCCTATTAGTTAAATTTACAAATAGAAAGAATCTTTTATTAATTTTTGGTTGTGCAATTTGCATGGCTCCAATTTTGCGTTTCATGCTTGAAGGGGTTGAAGCAATGCCGTTTGTTCGATCGGATTCGATATTGATGGGAGGGTTAATTGCAATAGTGATTAGAGATGTCAGACTGCGGGAAGTGCTAATTATCAATTATAGATATATTGTTTTCCTCTTTGTATCTTTCTTTATAGGTACGGCGATATGGTCAACTTGCCATTTTGCGTATTTGGGATATGGAACTGCATTTATTCACTTATGGTTTGGGATCTTGTATAGCTTATTTATTATAGTTGTTATACTAAACAGAAGCACCAGCTTGTCATTCGTACTAAAGAATAATTTGCTTGTCTGGTTTGGCCTAAGGTCTTATGCCGTTTATCTTTTTCATATGCCAATGAAAACTATTGTGTATTACTATCTGAGCAATATTATGCCACTTGCATACTTCCACTATGTTGATTACTTAACCCCTGTCGTTTCATTAATAATAGTTTTGATTTTATCTGAGTTGTCATTCAGGTATTATGAAAATAGATTTTTGCTTTTCGGGAAGACCTTCAAATACTAAATAAGAGGCCTCACCTAATAAGTGGAATGGTGATTATAGTAGGTTATGAGAGTTGAAATATTAACATTCTTCAGATTTATTGCTGCCGTAATTGTAGTGATATTTCATTTTGGTAGGGATGCAACAGGATTTAGCGGGGTATTAATAGCAGGTCCACAAATGGTTACGTTTTTTTTGGTTCTTTCTGGATTTGTTATGACCTTGTCTTATTTAAATAAAAAAGATTTTAAAGGCTAAATTATATTGGTGGGCTAGAGTAGCAAGAATAGTGCCAGTATATCTACTTGCCATAGCATTGATGCTGTTAATGATCTATATCAGAGGTAAGGAATTAAACTTAATATCATTAATCCTTAGTTTAACACTTCTCCAGTCTTGGTTTTCATCATACTCCTTGTCTCTTAACTCGCCTACTTGGGTGATATCTGTATTAGTATTTTTTTATTTTACGTTTCCAATGATTTTGTCTACGGTAAAAAAATACAACTTAACAGCCATAAAGGTGTTAGTTTTCGCCTTGTCGTTATGGGGAGTTACCCAAGCTATTCTATCTAGTGTCTTATCCAGTGAGATGTATAAGGATTTTCCAATATTCTTCAACTATTTAATAAACTACTTTCCTCTTTCACATTTTTGTAGCTTTCTATTGGGCGTTTCTGGTGGAATGTGGTTTAATGCGAGTAAATATGCGATAAGAAACATTTATCAATCTATAGCGCTAGCGGGTAGTGCAGCATTTCTGGTTGTTTTTATTATTAATAATCAATTTCAAATAGCAAATTATCTTGGATTCAAGTTTGCATTTGCCTCAAGCTTCTTCGCCCCACTATTCCTAATATTTATTATTTCCATTTCAATGTGTCAGTCAAAAGTAGCAAAAATATTAAGTGCAAAACCGTTGGTTCTATTAGGTGAGGCTAGTTATTCATTGTACGTTCTCCAAATGCCCATCTATATAATTTATAGATATTTCTTTGCAGGTTCTCTTGAATTATCACTGGTGTCTGACTTTTATTTATACCTTGTTTTTTTGATATTGATATCCATTTTTTGTCTTATTGCTTTTGAAAGGCCGACTTATAAATTTATAAGATTCTCATTACCAAAATTAGCTGAAGATCATCTGCCAATTGCATTTATTCGGACGAAATAATAAAGTATCGTTCAAATTGTTACTATGCTTTATTTTCCATGCATTTCTCAGAATATTTGGAAGAATTAAGAAACTAAATTTAATCCCAGCACTAGATCCTGGGTGGAGCGATACTTTCAGGTTTTTGTCCTTCTATTAACCCAAAGATAGCATGTATCTGATAAAGGATTTAATAATTAATTTCTTGCGGTTTTTTATAACAAAATAAGGATGTATTTCAAAATAAATTAAATCAGTTGCTAAAGCAGAAACCTCTATATTTTCAGTATTGGAGAGTCCGTCAACTGTAGGTGGAATCAATAAAGAAATTGAAGCATCTTTGTGAAGAGATTAATAATGGTTTATAAAATAGGAATTCTCACTACGCATCCTATTCAATACCAGGTACCCTGGTTTCGCAAGTTATCGGCATTGCCTGAAATTGACCTGACCGTTTTTTATTGCATGATTCCCAACGAAATGCAGCAGGGTGATGGCTTTGGTATAAATTTTACATGGGACATACCACTTCTCGATGGATATAAGTACGAAGTACTGGAAAACGTCTCAAAGCAACCATCAGTTATTAATTATTGGGGTTGTGATACACCGGGAATAAAGGATATTGTTAAAAATCGAGAGTTTGATGCATTCGTTGTAAACGGCTGGATAGTTAAAAGCTGTATTCAGTTACTAAGAGTATGCAGGCAATATGATGTGCCGTGCATTGTAAGGGGGGAATCAAATGCTATCCGTCCTCGTGCCTGGTGGAAAGGTCAGATACATAAACGATTATTAGCGAAGTACTCCGCATTTTTAAATATCGGGAAGTCTAATCGTGAGTTTTATCTCCAAAATGGTATCGCGGATGAGAAGATTTTCTTCGCACCGTATTGTGTTGATAACGAACGATTTGAATTGGCATATGAAGCTTTGAGCCAGGAAAGAGATTCAATTAGAGAACGGTGGGGAATAACTTCTACAGCTTTTACCTTTCTCTTTTGTGCTAAATTCATCGAGAAAAAATATCCGATGCATCTTTTGAACTCCATGTGTATAGCAATCAAGAAGATAGAGGATTTATCAATACGGATTCATTTACTCATGGTTGGCGATGGAAAGCAAAAGATTGAGTGCGAAGAGTTTGTCAGGCAAAGAAAACTACCCGTAACCTTTACCGGGTTTTTGAATCAGACAGAGATTGTGCAAGCCTATGTGGCATCAGATTGTCTTGTATTGCCATCAGATTATGGAGAAACGTGGGGATTGGTTGTCAACGAGGCAATGGCCTGTGGATTGCCTGTGATAGTAAGCGATCACGTAGGTTGCCACAAGGACTTGGTTTATTCCGGGCAGACAGGTGATATTTTCCCTTTTGGAGACCATAACGCGTTGGCAGAATTATTAGTTTTGTTTTCTTCTAATCCGGCAAATGTGCGTTCAATGGGTAAGCGTGCGAAACAGAAAGTCGCTGACTACAGTGTTGAAAATGTTGTAAAGGGCTGTATCGAAGCTATAAAATTCGTTTGTAAAAATTGAAGTATGACTAATTATTTCTAAATCTAGTATCCATAATTTGAACCCCGGAATTTCAATGACACATAATGCCCAATCTGATCACATGAAACAAACATATGCTATCGCACGGATATTCATAATAGCTGTTATTGTTGTAACGGTTCTTAATGGTTCCAGCTTCTGGCTGAAGAGAGTAGGTTGGCTGGAGCCGCAGTTGTCTCAGTATTATAATAATAAGGGTTATAGGGATATGGATATTATAAGAGGTTCTGAGGATTTTAAGCAATTAACAAGAGATACCTATCAAACGAAATGTGTTTGGACAGCGTTTAAGGCTTCTAAAGATATGTATTTCTTTCTTTTTTTTATTGTGTCATTGCTACTTATATTAAGGGGATATACAGAGTGGGAAATTCGATATGTTTGGCTATTCAGCCCTATGGCATTCTTGTTTTTGTATGCTTCTTGTAAATCCCTTTTAGAGTCTGGCCCTTTGTTGCTACTGGCAGGTATACGTTCATTTCTGTTTCTGGGAGTGGTAATAGTTGGGCCATGGATTGCCCGTGAGAAAGAGTTCTATTTCCTGACTAAATGTTTTATCGCTTTAATTTTGTTTCAATTATTACTGTCACCATATGAATTTTATATGGTATGCGTTTTTTTGTCAGTACATATTTCTGGAATCGCATTGTCGGCACTATGTTACAGCCCAGCAGTTTTGGGATTGTCTTAGTACTGGGATTGATCAGGTGTTTTATATTTTCTCGTTCGCTGACATGGTTATGGTGACTAACAGTGATTGTCTGTATACTTGTTTTCTTGAGTGGTTCGGCAACCGCTTTATTACTTCTGTTGTTTGCTTCTGTAGCGGCACTCTGGACAAAAATAGACAATCGATATCGTAAGTGGTTATTGTGTGGAGGTATTGCTGGAAGTGTTCTCTTCTTCTGGCTGCTTCCACATCTCACTGGCCGTGCAGTAATATACCATTCTCTTTGGGGACGGTTGTCACTTTATAAGCAGTATATATTCACTGGTTCGGAGTGGCTTGAATTCATGCTCGGCAGGGGGCTTGGGTCTGGGACTAATACAGCGGTGAACCTCTTGATGGACTGGCAGGACAGCGCATCACAAGGGGTTGGAAACCGTGTCGTTTTTATTGCTGATTCCACTCCCTTGATGTTAATTTCACAGGCTGGATTTGTTGGCCTTTTTCTGGTATATGGGCTTCTGTTTCTTGCTGTCCGTAATGACTCACAATTCCGAATATTTTATTTTTCCATTATACTTGCAAGTCTGACGGTGAATATTACAGAATTTTCCCCTGTAAACTTTATCCTTGGTCTGTTGCTGGCTCGTAGTTTTTCAATACCAAAAAAATTGATTATGCAGACCGGGTAATATCAAAGATAACGAAACATGTTACGTTAAAAATATTTATGACAATGAACAACATTGGGCAGAGAACTTGACATTAAGATCAGCCGTACACAATTGTTGTTAGCTTTAAAATTCTCATCCAATACCATATAATCATTAAGAAATTCTGAAATCAGTACTTTACAATTCACTCCATGCCTAATTCACAAATTAATTCCGCGTTGTTCATGATCAGCTCTCGCGTTCTCTGTATGATTATCGGGTTGGTTGGGTTGCCTATTTTACTAAGCAGTCTCGGTACTGAAAAGTTTGCATCATGGGCTATTCTTCTCGGTGGTAGTGCGGCCTTTTATACCCTTGAAATGGGGATGATCGGCACCGTGACAAAGTTTATTGCAGAGGCTTTCTCCAAGCAGGAACACTCTAGAATATCTGAACTGATGAGTAATGCAATTATTTTACTTTTTGTGATTTACAGTATTGGGCTAGTTTGTGTTATTGCTTTGTCCGGCCCTGTAGCTACATGGTTGAAGATACCTGATACTCCTCTGCTGTCAGGTAAGAACCTGTTAACATTCGTGTATCTGATGGTTGCTGTAAGCTCTTTAGCACGTGTAGGTACAGCCCCATTTCATGCCACTAGTCGTTTTGATCTGGTTGCAGGGATATCAATGTTTCATGCGATCTTCTCGAATGTTGCTGCCTGGGGTGTCGCCTGGTATTGTGGGAGGTTGGATATCGTTATATTGACTTATTGGGCATGTCATGCGCTGGTACTGCTGGTGGCGAAATACTGGGCGTCGAGGCTGGTTGTCTGGCATTTTAGACCATCTACTCTAAATAAAAAACTACAAAAATCATTGTTATCCCATGGTTTTTATCTACAATTTTCTGATTTTGCCCACTTTATTCATTTCCAATTTGATAAACTAATCATCGCCGGTTTCACCGGGCTTCCGGAAGTTGCCCATTATGAAGTTGCCAACCGTGCCAGCATGGGGCTGAGAAGCTTATGTTCCAGCGGCCTCAATACCTACCTGCCACGTGCTACAAATGATACAGCAAAAGGAGGGGATATCTGGCCGCTTTATCAGGAGATGAACAAAGGTACTATGTGGTTGGTAATATTCTTTCTCCTGGCTCCGTTTGCGGTGTCTCCAATGTTTCTTTTTGCCTGGGTGGGACAGATAGGTTATCACGGGCGTTATGTTTTTATGTTTCTTGTCGCGGGTATCGCAGTTAATATATTAGTTGTACCGGTTTCAATTTTTATCCAGGCTATGGGACGTACTTCGTTGGAGGCCAAAGTTTCAGTCTGTTCAATTATTATGAATGTTATGTTCAGCCTTATTCTGATAAGGTTGTGGGGAAAGGAAGGGGCGGCGGCTGGTACTGGCCTGGCCATGGTCCTGGCAGGTATGATGTACATATATTTTTTTCACAAAGTGCATCAGCGTAATATGGTTGATACTCTGAGAGATTTATTTCATTATTCTTGGCCACTTTTGATTATCTGTCTGATTTGGCTGGCTCTCGGTAAAGTGATCGAACCTCTGCTTATAGGTTCGCGGTGGTATATGGGTCCGGCATCCATCGTGCTTTATGTAACTTTAGTGCTGACACTTTTTGCATTTTGCATCTACACCGGCAGGTTTGGCGCGGTTGAGTATGAAATGATCTGGCGTATTCCCGGCTTAGGGACAGTGGTCAAACGTTTCTACAAAGGAGAGTAGTATGTTGGATTAACCAATTTAAATTGATGATTTGCAAGATGGCGTATAGTATTGTGCTAATTTTATTTTAAATTAGCACAACTAACCGTATAAAAAAAATCTACCAACATTTTAAAATCTAAAAAATGATAATCAATATCTTTATTGGACTAGTTGCCCTCAGCACTTTTGTTGCCTTCATTAACTGGCGTACTGCTATATTTTTGGTGCTGGTGGTTGGGCTGTTACAGGATCCGGTACGTAAGCTGACTCCAGGAGCTCCTGCATTATTCGTATTAAGTACATTGCCAATATTGTTTGCAATTTTCGTAAAAATGTTTGCAACAGAGCAGCGATTTATAACACTGTTTTCGATGACTTACTTGAAATTGGTATCACGAATGCGCATGTTTGTATTAATACTTATTCCAGGGAGTATTATCATGCTTATGCGAGGTTTTTTCCTATGGAAAGTTGTGTTACTGGGCGCTTTTGGCTACATAGCGCCAATGCTTGGTATAATACTTGGCTTTGTATTTTCGCAAAACATTAAATACCTTTTACGTTTTCTGGTATTCTACTGCTTTCTGGTTGCACTATTAATGAGTGGTACGCTCATGGAGTATCTGGGGATTTTTCCCGACTGGAAAGCCATTGGTACAGTTGCGATGAAAATGGTTTGGATCAAGTATGTATCCTTCGGCCATACGATTAGTTTGAAAGCTGGTTTTTTTCGTAGCCCGGATATTATGGGATGGCATGGTTCCATGATGACTATGCTGGCTCTCACACTGTTTTTTGTAAACCGTTCAAAATTGTCACGTTGGATATGGCTGGTCATTGCTGTCTGGGGTGTGATATGTATAATCATAAGCGGTCGCTATAAAATGATCGCAACGCCTATGGTATGGGGTGTTTCTTTTACCATATTGATTTATCTCTATCAGGGCATTCGTCGTGTAATTGGCATTGTCGTAATAGGAGTAGTGGTTATCGTAGGCATGAGCATGGTAAGTGACAGGATAGGCCTTGGTGGAAGTGATTATATGTTGTACGCAAATTCCCCTGGAAGTTATGCGTTTAAAAGGATGGAAGGTCATGGCATTAATGGTGTAATTGGCACATATAAACAGTTAGGTTTTTGGGGTAATGGCCTCGGTTCCGCTACACAGGGGGTTAGATATACTGGCGTAAAATTTAAGAAGGGCTGGCAGGAAGGAGGACTTGGTAAAATCATGGGAGAGTTGGGGGGGG
>Ga0257117_1002037_pt1 | contig 11002 bp, 5 predicted proteins | sample SI112_135mmetaG_FD_190157 | JGI IMG/M metagenome (GOLD analysis project Ga0257117, IMG submission 190157) | Marine microbial communities from Saanich Inlet, British Columbia, Canada - SI112_135m | ecosystem: Environmental > Aquatic > Marine > Inlet | place: Canada: British Columbia | collected... | reverse complement strand
TTGATGATAAAACTAGAAAAAAATTATGTGACTCCGCTGTTAAGCTAGCTAAGCATGTTGGTTATGATTCTGTGGGCACTGTTGAGTATCTATATGATCTAGATTCGGGACAATTCTATTTCATGGAGATGAATACCCGGATTCAGGTTGAGCACCCAATTACTGAAGAGCGCACAGGAATCGATTTAATAGCTGAGCAAATTAGAGTGGCTTGGGGTGGAAAATTAAAATATAAGCAAAGTGATATTAAATTCACAGGGCACACTATGGAGTGTCGAATAAACGCAGAAGACCCTGTGACTTCTCTTCCTTGCCCTGGAAAGATTGACCAATATTATCGGCCGGGTGGTATTGGGGTTAGGGTTGATGATTTCATCTATTCAGGCTACAGGATTTCACCGTATTACGATTCAATGCTGGCGAAAATTATTGTTAAGGCTGAAAATAGAGAAAAATGTATTACCCGAATGAAAAGAGCGCTTAACGAAATGATCCTCGATGGAATCGCAAGCAATATAAGTCTTCACAAAAGAATTTTAGAGCATCCTAGCTTCATAGGAAATAATTACGCCACCGACTTTCTAACCAAAGATTTGCGTTAAAATTTAATAAAACCAATAATTTATCGGTTTTACTGGACTAGGAAGGTCTACTGAATGAACAAGCTTGATGATGCTCAATTGTTAATTCAAAATCAAAAATTTAATGAAGCACATGCTTTGCTTAAAACTTTAGAAAGCGAAATTTCTTTTGATCAAAAAAATGAATATTTTGAAAAATTAATTTATTCACTTAAAGAACTGAAAAAAGAAAATGAACTGATACTTGCCTATCACAGCTACGCTAAGTTTCTAAAAGAACAAGGTGATCGAAAAAAAGAATACAAAATTAATAAGAAAATTTTTGATCACTTAGATCTGCTTAGCCCTTTTCAGTCTGTTGCTAAGTTTTTAATTACATTTATGGACGACTCTTTTACTGAGGGTGAAATAGAGCTTGGTGAACAAGTTTATAAGTTAGCTGCAGATAGGTGCATTAAAAGGAAATTGGTGGTCCTTGGATTTGAGCTTCTTAAGAAATATGAACTTCACTTTGGCCCCACTGCTTCAAGTGACTTCTACAAGATCCAACTTCACTATATTCTTGGAGACCATGAGGGGTGTTTTAAAAGCATAAAAAGTCTTTCAAGTTGGGGAGTTAAAAAGATTGGAAAGGGTTTAGGTATGAAAAAGTGGGAGTTCGCTGAGACAGTAGATCCCATTTACCAATGGGTTGTAGACCATGGTCTCCGGGATAGTAAAACCGATCTAATATTCTACTTATCAAATAATGAAATCTCTGATTATGAAAAACTTAAGATTATCTCTGAGTGTATTGCACTTGGGCCTGAGGATTTTGAAAACTGCTCACTTGCCCTCGAGTTCTTTTATGCAAAGAAAAAACTAGTAGTCTCAAAAAATATCTTAGATTTGTTTTTTGAACATATGAACGAGTTTTCAATCAAGAAGAGCTATCTTAGGTTGTGGGATAAAAAATTAGAAAATATCAGGGGTGATAGGAAGAGTATTGAGTTTGATGAAACCAAAATCATTCAAACGAAGCTCTTGTCTTTGGGAGAGGATTCAGCGGATGATTTATTTGAAACCGCAAAGCCCTGTGATGTAGTTGAGCGAAAAGCAGAGCCAAGGAAGCACTGGTTTTCAATTAAAGACGAGATGGAAAAAGACCAGCGCTCTGGTTCACAAATCTATCAAGGCCTTGTAGATAACTTGTCTCCTTTCATTGAGTCTGATGAGGACACAGCTCTTTGGGATAAGCGTCAGGAAAAAACATTGATTAATTTATTTCTGGCCGGTGAAAAAGATGAGTTTATTGCCTCTCACCGTGAGTATGTACAAAGCTTTATCTTTCTTGAATATTTTGATTTGGTATATGAAATTCTTGATAAGGTTGATGATGCTCAAGATTTTGATAAGGATTATCTGAAAATATTGTCAGATGTTAAAAGAAAAGATTATAAGTTAGCGCTTTCAAAAATCGAAGTATATAAAACGCAAAAAGCACTTAAAAGAAATTCCCTACATGCCCTTCTTTTAATTGAAGTAGAGATACTTAAAAAGCTAGGACTAAACAAAAGAGTTAAAAGGGTGAGTGAGGAGTTAAATAGGCTACGGTGACTAAGGTAAATAAAATACTTGTCCTATTCTTGGTATTTGTAAGCGGAGCTACCTGGCTTTTTTGGCAGGTATTGCACTCTCCAAGAGTTGTTTCAATTATTTCTGAAAAAGTATCTTCACAGGTGAAATCTCAAATAGGAGTAGATTTTAGTTTTGATCAAGTTGAGCTAAGAGCATTCCCTCCTGGAGTGAGACTTCTAGGTGTAAAATATAAAGGCGACTTCTCCGACGGAGTAAGCATTAGTGGTCTTAATAGTGAGGTCTCATTTTACTTCAATATTTTTGATCTTTTTCTAAATAAAGTAACTTTGGAAGATGTTTCAATTGAAGATGGCATCTTGAGTGCTGAAGGAGTATTGCCTTCAGGTCTTCTTCAAAACGGTTCTCTTGATTTTGATTATTTTTCAAAGAGTAAAAGTGGTGGAGAAAACGAAATAACCTATAAGTATGTTAGATCTTTAATAAAAGAGAATTTGCCAATTTCAATATATAATATTTCTCTCAAAAAAATGACTCTTCTGTCAGCAGGTGCAGAAATTTCAATTGAACATTTGAGTTCTAGCTTAATGAAAAAATCTATTTCATTAAATATGGGAATTCGTAATATTCCACATATGAGAATTGGAGGTAGTCATTTTAACCAGCTTGATGGAATAGAGCTTGAAGGTAGTTGGAATAAAGATGATATTTTTGTGGATAGGGCCAAAATATTGTCCGGACTTTCATCTATCGAGCTAAAAGGGAATTTAAAAGGAGACTTAAGTAAAAAAGATCAATTAACTCACTTTTTAGATGGAGTGGGAGTAATCGATATTGAGGAGCACAGCATTCTTTCAACACTTAGCAAGGATTACAATGCTGACGGTGGGCTTTTAACTTTTGAAGTAAAGAGTTCTGACGAAGTAGTAGATCCCAATATTCAACTCAAGGTAAATATCAAAGAGTTTGAAAGTAGCGTCATTAATGCGGATAATTTATCCATAAATGTAGCGAAGAATGAGGATGTTTTAATTGTTAATAAAATTAGAATAGAGAAGGATGATAGTAGGGTTTCCTTGAAAGACTCTGTCAAAATATTTGACTTCAAAACGAATAGTATTTTAACTAACCCGTTTAGGGCCATTTTAAAAGACTATAGAACGAATGATCTTCTGAAATATGTTAACCAGCTTGACCCTCTTAAAACAAGAATTTCAGGTGAGGCAGAGATTAAGATTATCGATAAGATAATATTTATTGAAAGTGTTGGAGATGTTATCGCAAACAATTTAAAGCTCCAATTTAGCGAGGGTGGGAAATCAGTTTTTGATGTTCCCCAAATAGTTATTAAAGAGATTAAGCTAGATTTAGATATTTTTGAAAACTACTTAGTTGCAATAAATGCTACTGGTGAGATCGGTGGCCAAAAGATTGTGGCAGTGGGATCAATTGAGGAGGATCTTGTATCCTTCAAGTCAACGGGTGCTCAAGTTGATTTTTCTAAGACTGGACCTATTGTAGGCTTGGATTTAAAGGGAAAAGGAGTGCTCGATTTCTCTATTGAGGGTGACCAAGATAACTTAATGATCGATCTCGACGGTAGACTAAAAGATACTAATATTTTGGGATTTAACTTAGGAAGTATTTCGGGGAAATTTTCAATTGATGTAGCAGGAGATTTGTTTGCCATAAGAGATTTGCAAGGAGAGTTAGGGCAGTCACGCTATTCATTATGGGGAGAGATTAATTACCAAGAAGAAGTCGAACTTGATATAACGGCTGATTTTTCAACAGGAACCTATAATGATTCTTTGGTGATTTACTCAAACCTTCTTGAAAATTTAAGTTACAAGCCTAAAAACTTAAATGTTTATTACTCAACCAGGTATAAAATAACTGGACCGGCTGACCCAATAAAAGTGAATGTTGATGGTTCAATGAGGACAAGTAGCATTTCCTGGTACGGTGAAGATTTTGATAGTCTCAATGCAGGTTTTTCTTATCATAATGGTGTTTTAGATTTCAAAAAGATTGTTTTAAGGAAAGATTCAGGGAGACTCAAGGGAAACTACTCCTATGACATCAAGTCAGAGCTTATGGCTTATAAGTTTAACTGGAGAGGAGTTAGACCCAAAGACTATATGTTCTACAATACTCTTCCACTTGGCTTTGATGGCTCAATATCAGGTCAGTCTGAGGGCGGTGGTAAAATTGGAAAATTAAAAACAGACTCCAAATTTTATATTTCGAGAGGACATGTAGGAGGGTTTAGGGTTGGAAACTCCGTCGCAAAAGTAAGCTCTCTCAATAGTATCTATACTTTTGATGGAACCTTCTTTGATAAGAGAATTTCATTCAACTCTAGACTTGATTGGAATGAAAGTAAGCATTCCAAAGCCAGAAACTCATACTTAAAAAGTACAATTGATTTTGACAATTTAAAGACTCTGATGGGCATGGTGAGCTATCATAATATTCATGACAGCGCTATAAAAGGAGAGCTCAAGGGAAAAATTGATTCAAAGTTTAACTTTAATAACCTTAGCTCTCTTGATTTAAATCTTCAGGTTGATGAGTTCTCTTTTCATAGATTAAATTTTGGAATTAAGTTTGATCAACCCCAGAGCATTGTTGTAGAAAAAGGTGTTATTAAAAAATGGGATTTAAAATCAAACCAAAGTGTAAATAGGATCTCTAGCAAAGGAGCAGGCGAGCTTGGAAAGAATTTTACTGTTGATAATAAGTTCAGATTTGATGCCAGCATACTAGAAACATTTCATCCCAAGTTAATTAGAGTAAAGGGAATAGTAAACGGTGGTTCAAAACTAACTGGTGATAAGGAAGATCTTACTTGGTCAGGTGTGACTAGTGGTGATGATATTTCTATCAACTTTGAAGGCCTTCCTGCTTATGCAGGACCTCTCGCCATTACAACCTCACTTCTCAATGATAAAATTTTAATCGAAAAAGCGGAAGGAGTTTTTGGAGGAGGAGATATTGAGGCCTTTGGAAGCATTCTTTTAAAATTTCCTTTTCCAGATTTTAATATTAATTTTGGAATCAAAAACTCAAAATTGGCATTTTTCAAAAAGTCAGAGTTTGTAGTATCTGGTCGAGGCAGTTTGATTGGCAGTACTATTCCTTATACTCTTGGGGGCAATTTTGTAGTTGACTCAGCCTCTATAGAAGATGAGATTGAAGATTTTGCTGAGGATGATGAAGGTTCAGTGAAAAATACCAGGTTTAGACCAAAGGTTAAAAAGCTTCAAACAAAAGAGATTTTTGAATACAAAATGAAAGTTTCATCAAATAATACTATTAGAGTTAAAAATTCTCTAAGTGATATTATTTTTGGTGGGTCTGGAAGTGTTGTGGGAACTATGAATAATCCAAAGCTTGATGCTATATTCTCTGTCTACTCTCCCAAATCAAAATTTCATTTTAAGCAAAATGATTTTCAATTGTCTAAGGGAGAAGTTCAGTTTTTTGGTAAGGAAGAGGAAGTTAATCCCAAAATCTATTTCAGTGGTGATTCTAGAATCGCAGATTATAAGGTTCGAGTAGAGATAAGTGGCCGAGCTAAAGACTTTAATATGGTGTTAACGAGTGACCCCTCTCTCTCCCAAAGAGATATTGTATCTCTCTTGGCATTTGGATACACAGGTAGTTTGTCCCAGGACCTAACTGAAAGTGACAGAAATTCATTGAGCTCTTCAGGGTTGGGATCTATTTTATTTGATAAATTTAAATTTAATGAGAATTTAAAGTCGAGCCTAGGGCTAAAGGTAAGCATTGCTCCAGAATTTTCTGAAGATGAGGGCAATATGATAAAGGGCAGGATTGGAAGTAGCTCTGAGTCTGCTTCTTATCGTTACCGTTCAGCAACCAAGGTGAAACTTCAAAGAAAGCTTGGAAAATCAATCGACCTTTCAGTTTCAAGTACAGTCGGGGGAAGTCTTGCTGCACAACAGGAAATGAACTTAAATTATAGGCTCAACAACCATGTCTCACTTCAGGGTGTATATGAGCTAAAGGAAGAAGGCGGCGACGGGGATAATGTACAGAACTCTTCATATGGAGCCGATTTAAAATTGAGGTGGACGTTTAAATGAGAATATTATTTTTCATTTCCATTTTGCTCGCAACTCCAGCCTATGGAGTGGTAGAGCTATCAAAAATAAATTTAAATTGTAGCCCCAAAAAATTGTGTGATGACTTTCATGTAAATACAGAAAATTTATTAATCAATTACGAGAATTTAAATGATCTTAGAAATGGCCTTAAAACTATTCTTTTTAACGATAGTATTTCACGGTTTTCATATAAAGTTTATACATACGGATCCAAATATGAGGTAGATTTACAAGTTGATTTAAGGAAAACGATTTCGAATGTTGCAATCACAGGGTTTCAGGATTTAAATTCTTCTTTCCTCAGAAGTCAGCTTTTCACTCTTGAGGGGAGCTACCTTGAAGAAGAACAGCTAACTAAAAGTGTCGACAACCTTAATAAGATATTTTTCGAACACGGTTACCCCAGGGCCAAAGTAAAGTACAAGGTTAAGGAGTTAGAAAACTCTATTGATGTAAAATTCATACTTGATCTTGGTGCTCCTGTTGTTGTCACTGGCTTTGATATTCATGGAGATAATCCAAATTATATTGAAGAGCTCAAATCTAAATTGAAAAAGTTTCACAAGGGTAGACTTAATCTACCTACCATTAAAACGGAGATTGAATCCTATAGGGATGATCTCTTTAAGAAAGGATATGTGAATTCTTCCATCGAAATCGAGCGCCTTAGCATGGCCAGTGTAAGAGGGGATGAAATCCATCCATCGATTGAGATCTTATCGGGAAGACGATTTGTATTTGGATTTTTCGGTAATAAACTTTTTAGAAAGCAAGAGCTTCTTGTACCCATTAAAAAGGTGGTTAATAAATTCAAACAAGATCTTAGCATTGTTGTATTTGAGCAAGAGCTAAATAAATATTACGAAGAAATTGGAATATACAATACGATAATCAAGACTTTTGTAAGAGAAGGAACTGATAAAGAAAGTAACACGACCTATTATTACTTTGAAATAGAAGAAGGGCGTAAACGACGTGTAAACTTCAGGACTTATTTGGGCAATAAATTTTTCTCAAATGAGGAGATAGAAGATTTTTTTGAGAGTGAATCTAGTGAACTCGCCAGTAGGGATTTCTTCGATAAAAAGTACTACCAGAAGTTTTCCAAGATTTTAGAAAGGAATTATTTACAAAAGGGTTTTGTGTTTGTAAATATTTCAGATCCACTAATTCAGATTTCTGATGATGGAAGAGAAGCAAGCATAATTTTTAAAATTAAAGAGGGAAAACAGGCGATTATTAACTCAGTGAATTTCTCTGGAATAGAAGAAAGTGATCAAATTAATATTAGAGAGTTACTAACCAATAAAATTGAAGCTCCCATTAACACCATAGGCCTTGGTGATGATTTAAAGAAAATCATTACTTATTTAAAAAATAAGGGTTATTACTACGCAAGTTTTGAAGGTACTGGTGAAGAAGACTTCGTCGTTTACAATTCAACCTATCAGTCAGTGGATTTGTTTTTCAAATTAATTTCAGGACCAAAGTTAAAGCTAAGAAATATTATTATTTCAGGAAATGGAAAAACCAGAAATAAGGCCATCTATAGAGAGATTACTATTTCAAAAGGTCAGGTCATCACACCTCAAAACCTTGATGAAACAAGGGATAATATTAATTCACTTGGATTGTTCTCACTTGTAGACGTAAGGCCTCTTGGAAGCTCAACAGGCAGCTCGGCCACTGATATTTTGATTAATTTAAAAGAGAGAAACTTCGGCAGTATTGAACTTGGTCCTGGGTATAGGTCTGATCTTGGCTTTAAATTCTCTATTGGTGCAGGATACTCAAACCTTACAGGTATGAACCGCTCTGTGAAGGTTAATGGAGCGGTTAATCACAGGGTTGATAATGAAGGCCTAGACGAATCTAAGAAAAAAGATCTCTCTGGTAATGAGCTGACGGGGCCATCCAGGCGAGATGGGAAAAAATTTCTGGAATATTCTGGGAAAATTACATTTTCAGAACCCTATACTTTTAACTTGCCGGTAAGTTTCCACTCCTCAATGACCCATGCAAGAAAAAGGTATTATTCAGTTGATGCCTATGTCACAAAAATCAACTCTGTTTTTACCAAAGATTTTGGCAAACGATTTAGTACAAGTCTTGGTTATCAACTTGAGCAAATCAAACAATTCAACGGCACCAGCATGCAAGATGAAGGAGAATATCGAATTGGCTCAATTAATCCTGGCCTTAGCCTCGATTTGAGAAATTCTCAGGTTTATCCAACATTTGGTGCTTTATTCAAGCTATCGCTCGAATATGCTAGCCCTGCATTCTTGAGTCAAAATGATACCTACCCCAATATTCATTTCTATAAAATCGTCTCCAGGAATTATTTCTACCTACCTGTTTTTGATGATTATGTGCTTGCCTCATCAGTCTCACTGGGAAAACAAAAAAATATGGCAAACGACCTTCTCTACAACGGTGCAGGACAGCTTCAATATACAGATAGTGGAGATCCAAAAACCAAAGGACATATCCCCAGTATTAAAGGTTTTAGATTGGGTGGCATTGATCAAGTCCGTGGCTACTCTGCAAGCGAAATAAACAAGCTTATCGGCGAAGCTAAGAGTATCTCTGATGTCCTGATTCAAGATGAAGCCTACTTTCTTAATGTAAATGTGGAGCCAAGGTATCAAATGTCGGAAAGCGTGGTTGTTGGGCTATTCCTTGATGCGGGGCGCGTGTATCTGGGTGGAATTCGGCCTGAAAAAATGAGGACATCTACCGGGATAACCTTTAAATATTTAACTGCCGTTGGCACCGTCGACTTCAACTGGGGCTTCAAACTAAATCGTAGAACGGACCTAGGAGAGGGCGTCGGAAGATTTCACTTTTCCATTGGGGTCTTCTAAGCTGCGCAGCTCCCCTTTTTCCATCAATCCTCTCTCAAATTGCGCTAGCGCCCCATTAATAAAGAGTTGACGAAGGGCCCTCTCATTTATATAAGTGCAGGATTCGCGAAATTATACAAAATTCGCTAGGCAAAGTTTAAAGTTTGCCGTGTATTTTCATGAGGTAGAAGATGTACCAGAATAAGTCATTTACATTAAAGCCAGCTGAAGCCGATAAGAAATGGTATATTATCGACGCTACAGGTTTGGTTGTCGGCCGTTTGGCCACTAAGGTTGCTGATGTATTAAGAGGAAAGCACCTTCCAACTTTCACCCCCAACACTGATTCTGGGGACTATGTCGTTATTACCAACGCAGAAAAAGTACGTTTTACTGGTAATAAATGGGATAAAAAAATCTACTTCAGACACACTAATCATATTGGTGGTCTTAAAGAGAGAACTGCAAAAGTTCAAATGGAAAAAGAGCCTACTTCTATTGTTATGATGGCAGTTAAGGGGATGCTTCCAAAGGGATCTCTCGGAAGAAAACAATTAACAAAATTAAAGGTATTCGCAGGCTCTGAGCATTCACATGAAGCTCAAAAACCAGTAGAATTGACGTTATAATTTAATAGTTAGGATAAAATACTATGGGAAAAGGTACAGTTTACGATGTTCAAGCACTTGGAAGAAGAAAATCTTCTGTTGCTCGTGTTTATTTAGTTAAAGGAACAGGTAAAATTTCTGTTAACAGACGTGAGTTTAGAAATTACTTTCCAAAAGCGACTAGTCGCTACGTGGTAAATCAACCACTTGAGCTTCTAAAAGTAACTGATAAGTTTGATATCTACGTCAACGTAAATGGCGGAGGCACAACTGGCCAATCTGGTGCTATAAGACTCGGTATTGCAAGAGCTCTTGAAAAACTAGATCCAGCTGCAAGACCAGAGCTTAAAAAAGCAGGTTTTCTTACTAGAGACTCAAGAAAAGTTGAAAGAAAGAAATACGGTTTAGCCGGTGCACGTAAAAGCTTTCAGTTCTCTAAACGTTAAAAGCATCTATAATATTTCATATTTGATAGACCTCTCCTTTTGGAGAGGTTTTTTTTTGGGTGTGAATATTGAATGAAATCATTAAAATTCGCGGAGCTACAGTCAACAATCTAAAGAGTGTTGATCTCGACATCTCTGTAGGAAAAATTATTTGCTTCACGGGCCCTTCAGGTTCCGGAAAAAGCTCACTTGCCTTTCACACTCTTTACGCAGAATCAAAGAGAAGATTTTTAAATAGTCTGCCTTCTTTTTTAAAATTTTTTAATGAAAGGCCGGCTCCGGTAAGTGTGGAATCGATCTCACCGGTTTTGCCTGTATTTGCTCTTCCTCAGACAAATCCAGTTATGGGATCTAGAAGTAATGTGGGTGACTTATTGGGGATCACTGAAAAGTTGGGGAAGCTTTTCTTTCAACTGGGAAGGCCCACGTGTCCAGATCACAGAAAATTTCTTAAATCGACTAGTCTTGAGCGTGAAATAGGAAAGCTAATTACAAAAAAAGATCATGATGAGAAATCGATCATGCACCTATTTGTTGAAAAGTCGGTCTATGAGAAAATCTTCACATCAGGCCCGATGCCGTCTAGGTCAATCGCCGAAGGTGAAGACGGGCCGGTTGCGTTTAATGAAAACCATCGCTATTGGGAAATACTACGCTTTAGAGTAAATAATCTTGATCGTGTCGAAAAGAAATTGGAAGAGATTATTCCCGGCGGACAAAAGAAGCCTCTTTTTTATTTCTCAGATAGGCTTGGCTTTAAAAGACTTAAGTGGGCCGATTATCTTGTTTGCAGTGAGTGTGATTATTCATTTA
>Ga0257117_1002031_pt1 | contig 11021 bp, 9 predicted proteins | sample SI112_135mmetaG_FD_190157 | JGI IMG/M metagenome (GOLD analysis project Ga0257117, IMG submission 190157) | Marine microbial communities from Saanich Inlet, British Columbia, Canada - SI112_135m | ecosystem: Environmental > Aquatic > Marine > Inlet | place: Canada: British Columbia | collected... | reverse complement strand
ATAATCTGCATGATTTAATTTTTAAGAGCGCAATTGCTATGGAACCACCGGATTGGTCAATACCCTTAATAAAGATAGCAGATAATATGAACGATACTCCCATTGCCTTTGCCGGCAGGTATGCAGGGAAAAAAATTATAACACTGGGTTTTGATCTGAGTGATTTTGATTTTTCAAGATCGGACGGATTGCGTATGCTGATTATGACCCTTAATATAATTCAGTGGTTAAATCCATATGAAGCGGAAGATCATAATAAACTATTAACCGGCGGACAGTACAGGCTAAACTATGCTTTAACAGAAAACATTGAAATAGTAACTCCTGAAAACAAAACTTTTCAATATAATGTTAAAGACGATATCACGGAAGCAGATTTTGTTTTTAATAAAATAGAATTCACCGGTGTATATAATATTTCAGGTGATACTATCAATAATAGATTTGTAGCAAATCTTTTTGATGAAAATGAGTCCAGGATTGCTCCGGGATTGACAGATGACGAAACAATTAATTTTGAAGAAAAAGAAGCAGAAACACTCGTAAAGGACGAAAAAACAGAATTCGGTAAGTATCTTCTTTTGCTTGTGCCATTTATTCTTTTTATCGAATGGTTACTCTATTATAAAAAAGTAAGAGCAGGTACTGCTTGATGTCTTACTAAATCAAGTGCCTAAAGTGTGAAGTGAACTAAAGTGACTAAAGTTAAAAGCAGTTTTTTTACCACGCAGAGCATACTTTGCCACAACTTTAGCTCACTTTAAACTTTAGACACTTTACCCTTTTTTTAACTATGGAATATCAATTTACAAGCCCTGAATATCTTAAGCTTTTGTATGCACTGCCGGTTTTCTGGATAGTGTCAGTACTTGGCTACCGTCATTTAACGGTTTCAAAGATCATTCTTTCTACATTTCTGCGATCTATTGTATTCCTGCTTGTAGTCATTGTGCTGGCAGGTCTCAGCGTAAAGGAGAAATCAAAACGTGAAATCAGTACAGTATTTTTAGTGGATATGTCTGATAGTATTACCGAGGAAGGCAGGGCATGGATGTGGGACTATCTAAAAGACTTAAATGGCAGTTTGGACAAGAAGGTTAAAAAGGGGGTAGTTATCTTTGGTGGCGAATCAAGGGTTATAACACCAACACTCACGGAAGACCTGGAATTGGAAAATTTACTTGGTGAAATTGGAGCTTCAAGTATCAGTACGGATAGAACTGACATCGCAAGTGGTCTAATGGCTACCTTGGGTATTATGCCCGAAGATTCTTCTAAAATGGTTGTTCTGCTCACAGATGGAAATCAGAATCTGGGAGAAGCAGAGAAGGCAGCCACAATGGTGGCAGGTAATAGTGTTAAGGTTTTTGTGGTATCTCCACCCGATGTTCAAGGAGTGGATGAAATATTAATTAAAAAAGTCGTTGTTCCCAAGGAAATCAATGAAGGCGAAATGTTTAATGTAAAAGTTGTTATTGAAAATAAGAATGATAGGGCAATCAAAGGTAATTTAAAGCTACATAAAAGAGACGGTGTTTTGAAAGAGTGGAATACTGAATTCAAAAGTGGAATAAGTGTATTTGAGGTCCCTTATAAAAGTGAAGAAAAAGGGTTTATAAAGTTTAATGCGAATTTAGATATTGAAGATACCGGACTCGATTTGGATAAAGAAAATAACAGCAAGTTTGCATTTGTTAATATTTCAGGTAAGACGAGGCTATTGTATGTTAATGGTGACAAAAACAAGAAGACGTATCTGACTGATGCTCTGACAGATAAAACAATTGCTGTAGAGATAAAAAAACCGGAGCAGATTCCGAAAACTCTACAGGAATATCTTAAATATGACAGTATAATCTTCTCTAATGTTTCGAGAGATTTTATCAGTGATGAGCAGATGATGTTGCTAGAAAAATACGTAAAGGATTATGGCGGAGGATTTGTGATGACATGTGGTACAAACATCACGGCTGAAGGTGGGTATTCTGGCACTCAAATAGAAGAAATCCTGCCGGTTAAGATAATAGGTGGAGAACCGCCTAAAAAAGAGAAGAAATCGAGACTTTCCTTAATCTTGATAATAGACAAATCAGGTAGTATGTTGGGGAAAAAAATGCTATTTGCTAAAAAGGCGTCGATTGAATTGCTCAAACAGCTGAAACCAAATGACAATTTTGGTATCGTCGCATTTGATACATCGCCGTATACAATTGTAGAACTCAAACCTAATGAAGATGTCAAGAAAGAGATCATCAGAAAACTGAGCATGTTAAATGCGGATGGAGGCACGGATATATTCCCTGCCATGGATACTGCTTATCGGGAAATCAGGAAAAAAAATTCAAAGGTAAATCATGTTATTTTGCTTTCTGATGGAAATACAAAATCCATCTACTACCATTATAATAGAATGATCAGTAAATTTCAGCAGGCAAATATAACGGTTTCAACCATTGCTCTTGGAACGTGGCTCGTGAATACAAAACTACTGGAAGATATTGCAAAGAAGACGAAAGGACAATTTTATCAGATAACTGACATAATAAAATTGCCAAGGTTGATAATAAAGGACTCGGAATTTTTTGTATCACAATCAGATTTTCACGAAGAACATTTTTATCCGAAAATCAACCAGGGGAGTCAGATATTGAAAGGTATTTATGACAAACAGTTTCCACCGCTCAAAGGGCATACAATCACGGAAGCAAAAGAAAATGTTGAAATCCCACTGGTAACAAACATAATGGGGAAAACTGATCCTATCCTGGCGGATTGGAGATATGGCCTGGGTAAGGTAGTTGTTTACGCGTCTGATGCAAATGCGCGATGGTCGTCGAAGTGGATTAACTGGTCAATGTTTAATAAGTTCTGGTCCCAAGTAGTGAGATGGTCTATGAGGGATATATCTAAAGCCAACTATGATGTTAAGGTTAAACATGATGATGGTAAAATAGTCTTACAAATAGAATCATCGACTCTATTAGAAGATGATACAAAGCTGGAAGTCAGCTTAAGATCCCCGGATTATTCCGGCAATGGTCAGGGGTTTCTCCTGAAGCAGGTCGCACCAAAAAGGTTTATCTCGGAACTGAAAGATATTAATCCGGGCACTTATAATTTGGAAATATCAAGGGTAAAGGACGGTAAGGTTATAGACTTAAAGACAAAGGGGCTGCTGGTCCCGGAGAAAATAGCCACAAAACCGCTTGAATATGCGGTCCAGGGCAATAATATTTCACAGCTTAAAAATATTGCAGAGATTACGGGTGGCAAGTATAATCCGAAAAAGGAAGAGATTACAGTGGAAGAGCAAGAGATAGTAATATTTAAGGGCCTTGCAGGTTTTCTTATTCCCCTGGCTCTTTTCCTGTTCATTATCGATATCGCAGTAAGAAAATTTAATAGACGGATGGCAGATTCTGGTGCTGAATAATTAGATTCTTAAAAGATGCAGAACGTGTGGAATGCTGGAATTCTGAAGTTACTATGTTTTATAATTGGGCTCACTGACCGTTTAATGTAGAGAATCTGGCATAAAGGAATCCATTGTATTATTATTCGTATTGTATACAATTTATAATCTTTGTATGGCGATGAATTTAAAAAAGGATTAGAAATAACATGAGATCATATATTTTACTCTTTATTACTATCATTTCTTTGAGTACCTTTATTGCACCAGTCCACGCACAATCAATCTTCTCCGGAATGGTTTTTTCTGAGAAAAAAGAGGGTTTAAAGATTGTCGAGGTGCAGTCAAAGAGTCCCGGTTTTGACGCGGGACTAAAGAATGGCGACATAGTCCTTGAAATAGAAGGTAAGGAAATTAAATCCTTACCCGATTACGTAAAAATCTCGCGAGAGATAAGAAATAAAAAAGTCGAGGCGTCATTAGTAATTCTCAGAAATGATGTTGAATATGATGTTACAATAAGGATCTACAGCGTTCCAATTTATCAGTATTGGAAAGAAAAAGTAGCTAAACCTATTACGCTTCCGCGAGGACTGACAAAGACACCTTACATATACTGGGTTGGTAAGGGTTACAGGGCATTAACAGAAAACACAAAAAATAGGCCGGTTGATGTAAAGATTATAAATTACAATAAGGCCTTAGAGTATCTTTTAAATGCATTGCACTATCGACCAAAATCTATAGATACCGCTCTACAGGTTGCCAATGCCTATCGTAAACTAGGAATCCTTTATGTAGAAAAAAGAATGATAAAAGAAGGTGTGATATATTACAGGAAATCTATTAAGTATTATGACGGTTGTCACAAACAGACGAGTAAAGAAGACTATCTGAATAAAATCCTGACAAATTTACAGGAAATAGAAGGTGAATTGAGTAGAATTAATTCTAACAAAACAGTACCTGCAACAGAAACCAGAAGAGAAAGCTTACACATTCCTCAATAAGAGAGTTCCTATAATTGCCGTTCCGATCTTACCGTCTAAGATATACTTGAGATTGCCATGAGATATGGGCCAGTCAAAGCAGAAAATACAAAAATAGATAAGAGTTCTTGTTCAGTGTTAGAAAAATGGAATGTTAACGTGGACGGTTTTTAGTGTTTATTCCTAACGTATAGTAAATGCCTGAAGAGGTCTTTATCAAATGACAAAAAAATATTATGTCTATATTTTAATAAGCGTATTAATGTTTGCAGGTTGTGAAACAACAAACATAGCACAGATACCATACAGAAAGGAATACTCAAAGTATGTAAACGATATGGTAATTTTACATTATCCTGAAAGCCCGCAAATGGACGTAAATATCAGAAATGATGAAATGTTTATATCGTCGTTACTTGCAGGGCCGGCTATAATACCACAATTAATGATGCTGTTAGCTAAAAATTCTGCGAATGAAGAAGACGCTATAGCCTTTAATAATATAATATTTGACTTGAATATTGGTGATGTGCTATGTGAAAAACTTAATACCAAATTCCAACTGTGTTCCTATTTTCATGTGGTACCTCAGGAAAGTATTGTGAATAACAATACCGTATGGAAACTAATGGAGAAAAAAGATAAAAATGCAAAAGACTATGAGCAAATAGGTACAGAATTGGGCATTGATACAATACTTGAAACAGACGTATTATCGTTTGGTATAAAAGACCCCGGTATTTTTTCTGATCCGTATGCTTATATTAATGTAGATGTTAAGATGACTACTGCAGCAGGAGGAATAGTTATATGGAGAGATATTATACAGGCAAAAATCGAGGTAGGAACAAGTACGGTAGCTTTTGAAGACATGGTCTACACAGACGTAGAATTTCTGAGGAAAAAGCTGGAAGAGGTTGCAGATGCAGTCTCAGAAAGGTGTATTGAGAAACTAGGGTTTGATACAAATTATACCTATCTGCTGGAGAAAGATTATATAGAGAAAACAAAACAGAAGATAAACATTGCTGAGAAACTTAATGAATTAAATGTTCTCCGGGATGAAGATCTTATCTCTAACGCAGACTACGATAAAACAAAGTTTGAATTGATCGAAAAAGCAAAAGGCAGAAATGATGTAGGTCCTGGTCCCGAAACGAAACTAAGTGCCACTACAATAACAAATCTGGAAATAGAAGGTGAATTGAGTAAAACTAACTCTAATAAAACAGTACCTGCAACAGAAACGAGAAGAGAACGCTTGCGCATTCCTCAATAAGAAGGGGCCTATTTTGGCTTATAAAATAATATGAGAAAGTACTTACTGATATACGTTATAATCTTTTCATTCATATTCTTTTTGGTTTCGATAATAGAAACAAGAGCAGAAGAAAAACCACCACATCCAGAACTCCGTTCGTCTTATACGAATTTATCTGTTTCTCAAGTCCAGTCAATACCGAATATTTCCATACGTAGTAAGAAGGTATGGGGCTTTTATGGACATAGTACAATACAGCATGAATATGAAACAGAGACGATTGATGACAACAAAGTAGTTATGGACTATGCGACCGGTTTAATGTGGCATCCTGTCGGCTCTGCAGAATATATGAAAAGGAAAGATGTAAAGAAATGGATAAGGGGCTTAAATAGTAAGGGATATGCAGGCCATAACGACTGGCGTGTACCGACGGTCGAGGAGGCGGCGTCATTACTTGAACCCAGCGAGAAGAGTGGCAATCTATACATTGATGCGGTGTTTGACATAACGCAAAGATGGATCTGGACGGGTGATAGTTGCAGCTCTGGTGGTATGTGGCGTGTTTACTTTGACGATGGTTATGTTGATTGTGGAGGCGTCGGTTATCTCTTTGTCCGTCCGGTCCGTAAAATAAAATAATTTTATTATTTGTTACCACTAATGTCCGGTTAGGTTTTTGGAAGTACGGTTCTTTAATACCTGAACCGTCGGTAGAGATGTAGGGCAAGGCTACCCGCCCGAACGTACCCGTTCCGGTACGGGCGGGTAGCCTTGCCATTTATGTACGAAAGCAAATCTAAAGGATTGCCCTACGTGTTACATGCAAAAAACTAACCGGATAATGTTGATTTTTTACAAACCTATTTCCCGTTAATTTGACTCAATTGTGAAGTTGGCTGAAAGTGTCGGAAATTGACCAGACGTTTCTTGCTAAAGGTTTAATCTGTCTTGTATACGGCTGGTAAATTTAATTATTTTGATTGATTGAGTGGATTATGGGCGGTGATGATCTGATACCATTCCTGATAATACGGAGTTTTCTTTATCGGATATTAGGGCTCACTGATGACTCTTATTGGTTTTTGGTTCGCCCTTTTTGGCAAAGTTGTCAGATTTCACACCTTTAGGATTTACATTACATCGCCCGACAAAAACAACCCCTTCTTCGATAACTAAATGTTTCGCCTGCAGGTCACCAATAAGATGGGCTTTTTGCTTTAGCACTACTTTATCAGATGCTATGATTTTTCCATCAATCCGGCCATCGATAACGGCACTTTTCGTTGTAATAGTAGCGTTAACAATCCCTGATTCACTGACAACAAGCTCTCCGTTCTCAGTTGATATTTTCCCATTAACATTTCCATCAATTCTCATGATTCCGTCAAAATTGATTGTTCCTTCAATTTCAGCATCTGACGATAGTATGGCAGATGTTGCCCTCTTTTCAGGTCTATTTTCAACATTAATCACCCTCTCACTCTCTTCCGGTGATTGTGTATATTCAGCATCTCTCTGAAAAGATGGTTCTGGGCTTTTTTCTTTCTTTTTTCCAAACATATTTTATGTCCTGTAAGTTGTTCTTGTCATAGTAGTGCGAAACCGCAGCATTTACATTCCCTATTAAGATTTTCAATACAATAGGATAGGATTTGTCAAAAAGAATAGTTTTACTGGCAAATTGATTCATCCTGAGCTACGCATCTTTTTCCACTTGATTTCGATAACTACTTGAGTATTATAACGGTTATTATTAAACAATCTACTTTATTTCATACCACACAGAGATATATTCCATCATTTTATGGATAACTGTTTCACGGGAAGAGATGATTTGTGATTGTAGGATTTTTTTTATTGCCTTGCCATATATTCCGGCATCCTTAACAAAAACCTTAGATATCACAACAAAGGAGTTCTCATTGATAATCGACAGAGTGGAGTATTGTAATTATTACCCTTTTGGTCTGGTCTGGGACACTGCGTTCAGATTTCTGAATTCTATAACATCAGATTTTGAAGAGAAGAAGTATGAGATTCAGGGTGATGACATGTATGCGATAATTGCAAGCTACAACACAATAGAGCCCCACAAATTTGAAGCACATCGGGAGTATGTTGACATTCAATGCCTTCTTGAAGGTCAGGAGATCATCGAATCTACTGCATTAAACGGGCTTGCCGTTGATATACCATATGATCCGGAGAAAGACGTTGGATTTTATGTTAAGAGAGATAGCCGAAAGTCAGTATCTCACTTAATGCCCGGATTATTTATTGCCTTTTTTCCACACGATGCCCACATGCCGGGTGTCTCTGTAGGGGATTCTTCCACGTTTGTGAAAAAGGTAGTGGTAAAGATCAAAACCGAACTGCTGAGATTATAAAGTCCTCTGTTTGTCATATTGACATGAGAAATAGTTTTGCCTTTTGTAATATTATTGGAGTTTAAAAACACAATGGATGTCAGTCATGCAATTAAAATTATTGGGGTTGCTGCCAGTGTCGTTCTCCCTTTATTTAATATTCCTTTAATATTGAAAATCAGGAAGAGGGGTTCGTCAAAAGATTTTTCTCTTACATGGACGTTTGGAATCATGGGCTGTACCCTTCTTATGATGCCTTCTGTATTGATAACTCCCGATATCGTTTTTAAAGCATTCGGTATTATAAATTTCATTTCATTTTCTACGGTTATGTTTTACATTCTGAAGCACCATCAAGATTAAAACCGTCTGATTGTATACGAAAACCGGTTTGGTTTTTGTTTTTCCCCGTCCTCGCCTGAATGTGTCAGGCTGGTGAATGGCCTGCTGGCTGGGGTGGGAAAAAATCAAATCTTGGATGCAGTTATCCCCGGATAGAAAACACCGAAGACTTTCCCCGAACAAAATAGTTTTTGGATTATATCTGAAAGTGATTTTGAGATGGGTATAAATGAGTATTATCTGATTCTGTTCCAAAGCGTAATAATGATACGCCATATCGGAAAGCAAATTATATTTGAATAAGTGGAGTGAGATATCTTAATTTTTTTTCGTAAGATTTGAAACAGGGTTTTTTGTAGAACTGTTGGTCAACTATTCAGATTATTAAGGATTCTTGGCTTTGCGGATCTCTCCTGTTATAGGTATATTTATGACCGGCTGATCTTTGCTGTTGGTAGTAAGCACCAGTAATCCATTTATTTTGCCAATGGGCGCATCTTTATGCAGGTTTATTTCAACAAGACAGTGGGGGTTTCTCTGCTCATAGTTTTCATTAACTTTAACACTTATATAATCCGGTGAGATTTTAGTGTTTAAAATCTTTATGTCGCTTTCATTTATCTTAACAAAAAGCTTTTTCGTTATCTCTTGTCCCTCAGAAACAGTACCGCAATATATTCTTTTCTGGTTGATGGAGATGTCTCCCTCTACCACACCATAAAATACGATACTGGCTTGTGGTTGCTTGGTGCTATTAGTGTCCAGGAGTACTTTACCACTGAACCTTCCTATTTTGTGATAATCTTTTAATGTGGCAACGAGAGTATATTCACCACTCTTATCTTCTATCGCAGTGGTCTCCACAAATGGTTTAGATGGTGTAGTTTTTGTTATCTTAAAATCAGGTCCTGATAGTGATTTTATAGTGACTTTGACTATTTTGTCTGTTTGATTGTCAGCACGGAAGGAACCAAAGTTGATATTTTTTGGTTTGATACTGATTTCCTCAATAACTTCTCCGAAAATAGTTAACTTAAAACTCGGGGTATCCGGGTCATTACTTAGAACGGATATGGTTTTCTTTACCTTCCCATTGTAGCTTGCTGATTTGAAGGTGGCCTTAATCTCTCCTGTTTCGCCAGGTAGAATCGTTTTTTGAGAAAGTATGGCTGCTGTGCATCCACAGGATGGTTTTACCTTTTTAATTTCCAGTGTCTCATTTCCCAGGTTCTCAAGCTTAAATACGTGTTCAACTTTGTTGCCTTTATAGACTTTGTCAAAATTAAAGTCCGGGTTCTCAAAGGAAATTATTGGCTTTTTAACGGAAGAATTATGGTCCGTGTGATTGTCGTTACCGGATATGTCGTGTGCCGACAATAATTCTGTATTAAAAAAAAGCTGCATTATGATTAACATAATGCAGGCAGATAATGTTATTTGCGGAATTTTCATTTGGATTAAATTATAATTAATCGGAGAGGACAAAACAAGAGAGTTTTAGAAAAAATAAATCACGATTTAATAATTTCCATTATGAATTAAGGTTGAGTTAAAAGGTCTTGCCTAAATTACTCGAAAGTATATACTTCTTTTTCACCATCTTACTTAAATTTATAATATTAGCAGTAAAATGAAATTAAAATCACATGTTCTCGCATCAATTATATTTTCAACTCTGTTTTTTATGATTTTCAAATCCTGGATGATCTCTGTCTCCTCTTTCTTAAGTGGGGTCTTAATTGATATTGATCATATTATTGATTATTACAGGGAGCATGGGATAAATTTACGAATAAAGCAATTCTTTGAGGTTTGTCATAATACAAAATTATCCAGTGTCTGGATAATATTTCACTCATGGGAATTGTTAGTCATATTGAGTATTTATGCTTTTTCTATGAGTTGGGACCCATGGATTGTTGGGCTTACTATAGGTTTTACTCAACACATTGTTTTAGATCAATTCTTTAACAAAACAAACAAGCTGACATACCTCTTTTTCTGGCGATTGAAGAATGGTTTTAATGTGAAGAAAATATTCCGATATTAATGAGACGGTTACTCTTGCCAAAACTATATTTTCATTTTTCGAGCACAGACCACATTTCACCGGGTAAACATTCCTTCTGGTAAGCCTGTAATACTCTGAGTATTCTGATGTTGAAGTTTTTCATATCAAGTGTAACTAGGTTGTCGGTCTGAGCCAAAAAATACTTGCCTAATATATTTACAGGTTTATACTTCTGCTTCACAATTTTATAAATATTATAATATTAGAAGTAAAATGAAATTAAAATCACACGTTCTCGCATCAATAATATTTTCAACTCTATTTTTTGTGATTTTTAAATCCTGGAAGATCTCTGTTTATTCTTTCTTAAGTGGAGTCTTGATTGATTGTGATCATATTTTTGATTATTGCTGGGGACATAGGAGACGTTTTAGAATAAAGGAATTCTTTGATGTTTACCACAATAATAAGGCACTTCTTTTTATAACAGTATTTCATTCTTGGGAATTGTTAGCCTTATTGAGTATTTGTGCTTTTTTAATGAGTTGGGACCCATGGATTGTTGGTGTTACCATAGGTTTTGCTCAGCATATTGTTTTAGATCAAATCTTTAACAAAGCTGGCAGACTGACATACT
>Ga0257117_1002030_pt1 | contig 11023 bp, 7 predicted proteins | sample SI112_135mmetaG_FD_190157 | JGI IMG/M metagenome (GOLD analysis project Ga0257117, IMG submission 190157) | Marine microbial communities from Saanich Inlet, British Columbia, Canada - SI112_135m | ecosystem: Environmental > Aquatic > Marine > Inlet | place: Canada: British Columbia | collected... | reverse complement strand
GGTCAGTGTATCGTCTGTGGTCATGGCATGAATGGTGTATTCAGCGGCGCCACCTGCTGAGCCCTCAATCCTCACATAGCTTGAAGCCGCAAGAATTTCGGCGTCACCTGTAGGAATTGAAGTGGGAACTACTTCGGCTTCACAACCAGGAGAGCCCGCAAAAATTTTGCAATACTCTTTTTTTTCATCATCTTTTTTAACTTTGAGAGCACTGAAGTTACAACCACTGACAAAAGTAAAAACGAACACGAGAGCGCACACATATAAAGGAGTGAATTTAAATTTCGCCTTGAACATTGCTCACATTCCCTTCAAATACAATTACTTATCTATTGTATCTGGACTTAAAAAAGACCATTTGCAAGGCCTGTAAGTCATTGAAATCGAGCAATATTAAGATTGTTTAATGAGAAATCTGCCACCTCTTTATGGCACTAGCTGGTGTAATTCCAAAAGCCACCAGTCTCAAGATTCTTGTCTATGGTTTTGTGAAGATCAAGGCATTCATTCTGATATTCTTTATTTATGGTAATGGCCTTTTCTGCAAATTGATGACAGTACTGGCATTCTTCACAGGATATATTTCGGCAGCTATTTTTTAAGAAACGAGTAAGAAAACCGTCGAGTTTTTTATTGTCGATGACAATAGGAGCAGGTCCTTCTAAGCTTCTCAGCATTCCCTTTTTCTCACTGAGCTTTTGGAGTGGCAAAAGCTTAATAGGATTGACTTTAAAGGGATGAAATAAAAAAGAGAAGGTTCTCCAAAACTTGCCACTCATTTTTTTACTCTCGCCCTCTTTTTTCTGATGTCCGTAGGGCTGAATCAGTTCAATAAAATTGCCATCAAAGCTTCTTTCACTATAGGCCTTAACTCTTTGAACCATCAGCTCAGTGGGAAGGTTTCTCTCCACTAGTTTAAAATTATCTATCCCAATTTCCTCATAATAGTGAAGGTCTTCAGGTCTAATCCAATCTGAGCGAATGAAATTAACAGGGTCCTGCATTTTCATTTTTGTGCACTCTAAAATGCAGTGATCTATGACAAATCCTTTATTTTTATGTCCACTTTGTGAACTATGAGCAAGAAGACACATATGGGTATGGGCAATAGAGCAAGACTGCAGACAATTGTTATTGGCAAGAAGTTGTAAATCACAACTTAGTTTTGATCTCAAAGATTTGAGAGACTCAAATTCTCTATTAACAGTTAGAGAGTCTAGGCAGATGACATCAGCTCCTAGGTCTTGCCAATACATGGCCTTTTGCAGATGATCCACGCAGGCAAAAACCGAAACACGCGCTTGCAGCTCAGGATATTTTTTTTTGATCAAGCGAAGAAGAAGTGGATTGGATACAGTTGTGGATCTCACTCCCATCTCACAAATCCAGTCTAGTAATTTCCTAATTTGTTTTTGAAAAGACCTAGTTGTCTCTATATTGTCGAGGCAAGCTGCATTGAATAGATAATTGAAACCAATTCCATGTTTTGCTGCAAAGGCGACATGCTCTTCCACTCTTTTTTTACCAATGGGATCAATCATATAACTAGAACGTCCCCCACCTACAATATCTGAAGTGAGTTTTCCGTAGAGCTCACTAACAGGGTAGTCTTTAATCTCAGTAATAAGCTTGTCATCAAAATTGCTGGCCACAGATAGTCTCATAAGCCCTCCATGCATTAGAGTTTATCTAGAGCTAAATAATAAAAACATGATATCCAAAAGCAAATTTTATAAGGCAAACAATAAAAGCGATTGGGCCTATAATTTCAAACACTTGTGCTTTTCTATAGGGGAAATTTTAAATAAAACGAGGCACCGCTTATGATGGATAACTACTTTTTTTCCGGATGCTTTTAATTGTCCTACCAAAAGTTCATAGTCCCTTAGGCCAAATCTCATAAAGGCCAACTGTGGTTGACTAAAAAACAATCTTTTCATAAAAGTTTGTCATGAATTTTAAAATGACTCTTTTGTTTTTTTTCGCCATTAGTGGCCAGATCTTATGTGCACCAGTTTGGGGCTCAAAGCTCTTTGATTCAGTTGCTCTTTTAAACATCACGATCAATTTAAAAACTGAAGATATCCTGGCAATTGATCAACCGACGGCCTCCACAATAAAACTCAGCTCAGGTGATACAATTGATGTTGTCATAAAAAAACGAGGGAATTGGCGCCTCAAAAATTGTGACTTCCCTCCTCTCAAAATTAAATTTGCCAGTAGTGATCAAACCAAGGGAGGCGACTTTGAAAATCAGTCTAGTCTCAAACTAGTCACTCAGTGCAACCGTGGTGAGAGAGCTGAGTTTAATAAAAGAGAATATCTCAGCTACAAGCTCTACCAACAGATAACAGATCTTAGCTTCGGAGTCCGTGCCGTAAGCGTGAAATACCTTGATGGCCCTCCACAATTTTCCTTTTTTATTGAGAGAACTACCGATCTTTCAAACCGAAGCAAGATGGTATACCAGAAAGGGATGTACCGAGTTGATCCCAAAAAAGTTGAAAATGACAATGCCCTTCGCGCCCACCTTTTCAACCACTTTATTGGCAATGAAGATTACGCCTTTGCCTGGGATCTGCTACACAATGTAAAACTCTTTAAAAAATATCCAGAGCTTAAGCTCTACGTTATTCCTTACGACTTTGATTTCTCGGATTTGACCTTTTATAAAAGGTTTAGATCAGGGCCTTATATAAAAAGGTTTTGTTACTCCTGGGACAGGGTTCTTCCTGAGTGGAGAAAGTTCACAAGAAAACTTGTAGATCTTCGTTTGGTTATCAGTGAGATGGATTTACTGGGAGCTGAAAAGAAGATTCTTCTGGATTCCTTTGACGTGGCAAGTGCCAGGTTCCAAAAAGAGGAATATATAAAATCAGTTGTTGAAAACTCTCATAAGTACTGCCCTAGCATTTTTTAATATTAAAAAGTGAGGTGCCCACCAGGACACCTCATAATGCTTACTCCCACCAAAAGGTGTCATTATCAACATCGTACTGATCTTCATGACCTGAAGTTTCGTAACTTCCGCCATGCCCATTACCATACCCGGGTCTCGGTCTTGGATTGTGAGGCCTGTAATCACTTTGATCGAGAGTCCTCTTCAATTTCCTAAAAGCCGCCTTCACCTGTTGAAAATCACTTTGCACACCGTAGTTATGACGTGCATAGGGTGCTCTTTGAAGTTGTAGCTTCAACTGTCCCATGGCACTTCTAACTGCAAAGAACTGACTTTGTAGTCTTCGGCAAGACTGTCCGTAATAAGCTTGATCACTCATTGCTTTGGCCGACCGCTTAAGCCCTTTGGCCGCTCTAACAAGTTGACCTTGGCCGTAGGTGTACTTGAGCTCTTGAACTAAGGCCCCAGACTTTCTGGCAAGCTTGTTGGCATCCCTCTGAACGGCGTTAGCGTTGAAGCAAGTTCTTGCATAACTGCTAAGTGATGCAACTGAAAAAACTGTGATTAATAACATACGTAACATTTTTCTCTCCCTAAGTTAGTCGATATTATTCTTCCTTGATTTTTCATAGAGCAATTGTGATGCCACCACTTATAACCATCTAATAAATAGTTAGCTAGCGCCAAAAATGTCCGAGGAGACTCAATTACACCATGCACCAATCAAGTTGGTATCAAAACGCATCTTGCACAGCAGGGTAACTTCTTACATCCTTTAAATTAAAGGGTTTTCTTACAATACCTGACCACCGTGCCAGACTATTTTTGACCAACTTTTATACGCCCATTTTCCTTTTTACAAGGCCCAATACCTGGCCCCAAATACGTCCTAAAATTAAGACAATATCTAAATTTTTTGAGGATCAGAAATGGCAAAGTTAAAACGGATTTTTTCATTAATCACCATGGCACTTCTGTGCGCATCTTGTGGCAGTGATAAACCAAATATCATTGAAAATTTCGCATCCTCTACTTCAAAAAGTCGTTGATGCTATCGACTACCTAATAATAGATGCTCTCCAGTCAGCTAACTCAGATAAACCAACTACTATCAAATGGGCCTTAGGATGTTTAACGAGTAGTAAGACGCCTCGCACCACTGTTGTTAAGAAATTCTAACAATTGATGCTTTTCCGTTATAGAGAACGCTCTAGTAATTGACAGAGACGACCTCTGGCAGGGACAATTATGACATAAAATACTACACGGAGGAATTATGTCATACCCACTGAAGGGAATACTGATCCTACTTCTAAGCTCTGCCTTTGGAGGAGATCTCTACGCCTACTACTACTTTGGATACGCCGGTCGCGATGGTTACAACGGACAAAACGGACGCTCAGGTGTCTCGGGCTCACGCTCTACAGTCTACGCCACAGACAGGTCTGAAAGACTCAACCTAGACGGAAGTGATGGCAGTGATGCCTACGATGGACAGCGAGGACAAGACGCCTCAAGCTGCTGGCACAGAAGACCTTCTCACAATCTCTACGGAGCAAGTGGTGGAAATGGTGGCAGAGGTGGAAACGGAGGCTCCGGCGGAAACGGCGGCAACACCACGGTCTACTATCAAGACTTAGCAAAACTTCAAAATGTTTATATCACTGCCCGCGGAGGAAGATCTGGCAGAGCAGGCTACGGCGAAAGGGCCGGAAATGGATGCCGCTGCCAATACTACTCCTGGCGAGTGGCCTATAAGTGCGATAAAAACCGCGACGGCAAAAAAAATGAGACCTGCTACAACCGCTATCACTGTACTAGTGGATCTAGAGGAAGAGACGGCTACACTGGCTCTCCTGGACGAAGTGGCAGCACTGGTGTGGTCACTATAATCAAATCAAGCACCGCCCTACCAAGCGAAATGACTAGCTACTCAGCACAGGTTAAAAATATCGTGGGTCAGGATATTGAGCTTTCAAGACATCTGTGGAGCACCCACTCGGGCGCCAATTCACTTCTTGCCCCTGGCTCCTACGTAACAGATAGTTACTACCGCTTTGATCAAACCATCAAAAAAAGTTTTATGGTGGATTGGAGCTCTAGAAGATCCCTTAGCGACTTCAGCCTAAGTGTCTACGCCAGCCTCGATAGTGCTAGGAACATTTCTTTGTCACTTCAAGGAGATGTGGTTTACAAGTTAGCTGAGCACAATGATAGGGACCTCTACACTATAAAGATTGAAGAGATCTATAAAAAGAGTGAGCTTAGAAACTTCACAGTTGCCTCGCTCAGTGGACTCGGAACTAAAACAACTCTCAGTATTGATGATCTCGCAGGCTATGGTGATCTAGGATCGCTCAAGGTAAATCTTGTTTTGAAAAAGAAGAAAGGCCTTAAAAAGAAGGATCTCTTTGAAGGAGTGGTTCCAGCTGACAAAATGAGCATCACAAAAAGTGGTCTTGTTATTGATGTGGGAGAGATTTCTTATAAGCCTGAAAAGTATTTTGATGAGGCAGGTGATAAGTACTATGTGGAAGTTGTGATCCGCAGGACTTGGGAGAGACAAACTGTAAAATATCAAAGTGGTGAATTAAAAATTTATCTTAAATAAAAAAAATGCCAGCTCTTCATTCAGAAAAGAGCTGGCTTCTATCATTCATTTCTAGCATATTTACAATCAATTTTATTATCCACACCGTTAGTAAATCATCTCTCTATAACTTGATCAAATTTTCACGATATGGTCCAAGTCGTGGAAAAATTGGAGCTGTCAAAACTATTGACAGTGATGAAATTGTTTCATTATTGCCCAAACGCGTCCAAAAATTTTATAAAATGGACTGCACGAACATAAGGAGATGTATTTGAAGATAAGTAGCCTATTCCCCCTTTTACTGCTTCTGACGGGTTGTTTTAACTCCTCGCTGATCGACCGAGCAGATAGGAAAAGGCATGACTATCATCATGAATTCAAGGCTGAGTTTGGTCTCAATTACTCTAAAATTGAAGGTGCACGAGATCCCTCAGAGGCAGAGTTATTAGTACTAGAAGAAGACTCTATCTTATTTGTAGGGCTCTATATTGCCAGAAAATTTTTGGAGCTTCCGGTGGAAAACCATTCTGAGATCAAAGATGTAGGATCAATTGGTATTTCTACAAAGGATAGTTGTCCACCTGAGAAACCATGTAAAAGAAGTAGAAAAATAATATTAGAAAAAATTAAAATAGCTAAGGCCGAAATTAAAAATGAAGATTTGACTTCATTTTTATTTTCACAATCTACAAATGAATGCCAAATCGTTGTGGAGGAAGATGTAAGTGAAATAGCTTCTTCTGATTCACCTTGTATATTCACAATGGGTCCTGCTAAGTACAAAACATTTCGCAAATATTTCCAGGGCATCTACTTTAATAGTGCCAGACTTATTGGACATTACCCAAGAGTTGAAGCCTACGCAAAAAGACAAGAACAAGACGTCAGGGGATATCTTTATTTAAGCCAAATGGACCCTGCCGAAAGAGATCAACTCTTTGATCAGGCTTTTAGCGATATTGGAAAAATATTGCACAGAAAACGAAAACTTAAAACTCCAGCACCTGCTCCACATCCTCCGTGCACCAGAAGACAAAAAAGACGTGGCAAGTGCATTGAACCTCAAGTAGAGATCCCAGAAGAGCTGCCGCCTCTAGAATTAAACCTAACAGAAGCCGAAAGAGAAAAACTCTACAAGGCCTTGCAAGGAATGTGCTACAACGCCCATGCAATAAATTCAAAAAAATGTAAAATTGATAACATCAAAGTCATGTATGGGGGTTATCGAAGATTCTATAGAGATTTAGAAATGTATTCTGAATTTACCTATAAAGAATATTTCAACCCTAGAACAAGGCCCGATTGGGTTGATACCAGTTTAGCTGATGTGGGTATTATTAAAGTAAGAATTCAAACGATTGAAGATAGTGAAGTTTCTGATTTTGTTAAAGAGGCCATCGAGAGTTACTGGAAAACCGAAAACTATCAAACTATTATCGAATTTATAGATGACCCTGATGCACCAAGTGCAGTAGTCTCACTAATTCCAGACATCAACCCACACGCTAGCTACAAGGACTCCACACTATTTCTCAATAGTGTAAGCTTCCAAACAGACCCATTCAATAAATTCATTATAGCTCATGAATTTGGACATCTTCTAGGGTTTCATGATTGTTATGTTGAGCTCTACGATACTAGTGCTGCCGAGTTTGTTTCTTATAGACTCGATCAAAATGATGTTATGTGTTCTAACTCTAAGGGTAGGGCTAATGATTCTCATTTTGAGTTTCTTTTAAAATAAATAAAATTTAAATTTAAATTTACAGTTGTGCGTAAATCTTAGCAGAGCAAGAAGGCTGTAGTATTTCTTGTGTAGTGGTACATGCTATAGGCATTTGTCGCTCACGCCCCTGGAAATCTAAGTGGAGTATAGTGAGTTTTATAGAGGGGGCTTTTATAAAAATGAGAGATTTTTATATGTAGGGGGTTTAATACTTCGTGGTACATGTTATGGAAAATTGTTGCTCACGCCCCTGGAAATTATTGTGGAGTATAGTGAGTTTTGTGGAAGGGGCTTATATCAAGACGAAGGTTTTTAGTTGTTAGTAGTCTTCTATTGATGTCTTGCTCTAGCTTGATTTAACTATTGTGGTAGTAAATGCTTTTATAAAAATGTGGTTTTGATTATCTGTAGGGGATTAATAGTTGGTGGTACATGTTAAGGCCAATTGTTGCTCTCGCCCCTGGAAATTTTTGTGGAGTATAGTCAGTTTTGTAGAGGGGGCTTATATCAAGGCGAAGGTTTTTAGATGTTAGTAGTCTTCTATTGATGTCTTGCTCTCGCTGGATTTACTTTCTGTGGTAGTAAATGCTTTTATAAAAATGTGATTGTTGTTGAATGTAGAGGATTAACACTTGGTGGTACATGTTATGATTATCCGTAGGGTTTTTTGTTTCTTGTGACCTTTAGTGAGTTTGGTGAAGAGGTTTCATGATTGCGAGTTGCTTTAAAGTGGTTGCTACATTAGTCTTTACGGTTTTCGCTTGAGATAAAACTTAATCTTTTTATTTAAAAAATGTGTTCAATTTGGTATGTTACTTTCAATGAGGGAGGTAGCTTTGTCACTACGAAATTTATCAGATGAGAGACTAATTGCAAACACTAAGATCTGGAATGAGAAAGAAGAATATTGTACTCGCCAGTTTTTGAGACATATTAATGAAGTCAACAGAAGAAGACTTTTTTGTGATAGTGGAACTGGGTCACTGTTTAAATATATTCGTAAAAATTTTAATAAAAGTGATAGTGAGACCAGTAGAAGAATATTGGCGGCTAAAACATTAAGGCATGTTCCCATCGCTGACAAAGCGCTCGCCAACAAACAAGTAACACTTACAAACCTAGCAGAGCTTTCAAACTTAGTTAGTGGTATTAAAAGTAATAAAAAGAAAAATGAGATTCTTAAAAGCATTGTGGGTAAAACTCAAACCCAGACAAGAGAGCTTGTGGATGAGTTAAGTGGAAAGAAGCGGGCCACAAGACCCAGTCTCACTCAGATGGTAGTGTTCGAATTCATCTCACTCTTGTGGGGCAAACAGCGAAGGACTATGAGTTCCTTAAAGAGCAGTTATCGAATAAAGGAATTTATCAGGCGGATGAAATCATCGGGTATGCCATTAGTAATGCTGCAGAGTCTATGAGAAAAAAGATTGTGGGTATAGGATCTAGAAAATCAAAAGTAATCAAAAAATCAAGGACCATCTCTGCGGCCATTAAAAAAGCGGTCATGACAAGATCAGGTAACAAGTGTGAAAATTGTAGTTCAAAATACAATCTTCACTTTGACCACATTGTCCCCTATAGCATTTCAGAATCATCGGCGATTGGGAATGTGCGCCAGCTATGTTCAAATTGTAATACAAGAGCTGCCATAGTGATGCTTTCTCAGCAAAAGATGGATCTGTTTATAAATCAGAGTTAAGAATTGATAGGTTTCATTAAATTTTCTTTATGAATTCATGGTTGCAGTTGATAGATTGGGTGTTGTATCTGGCTTCTTGAGAGAGAAGTTCTTGGGTGCGCGCAGATGGGTTTTCTTCACTCAAGAAAATGTATTATTCATTGGGGTGAGACCTTGATCTTGATCATTGAATTTATATGAGTATTCAATCTTCAGTACACTTTCATACTATTAATTATCTGGAACAATCTTTAGCTTGGATATTATTTTTAATAAATGTATGATGCATCTTTGAGTTTGGAAAACAAAGAAACGAGGCCTTTATGAAATTTATGGAATACACAACCGAGTTAGTCGATGCTGTTAATGAGTGGGATGGCAAAGTTGAGGGACCCAGCGAAAAAAATAGAAAAGTTAATCGCCTCAGAGTCTATAAAAATAGCTTTGTTGAAAACTTCCTCGCAACATCACACGTATTAACTCCGGGATTAGTGTTTGGGCCGTTTATTTTATACGGACTATACGAATCATTCCACGGTACAAGCGCTCAAATTATGACAAAGCTTGCGATCTTTGCTCTGGGTATCTTTGGATTCACTATCATTGAATATGTAATTCATCGCTGGGGATTTCACTATAAGCCGGGGAAAGAATTTAATTCCAAGGTCATACTATTTCTTCTTCATGGCTATCATCATCAATTTCCCAACGATAAAACTAGACTTGTCGCCCCTCCATTGATGGCCTGGCCAATTGCTTTTGCCATTGGGCTCGGTTACTGGGCGATGTCAGGACCTGAATACTTTTGGACACTTTTTGGGGGAACTCTTGCGGGTTATCTCTTTTATGATTGGAGTCACTACTATACCCATCATGCCCGAAACCCTAAATTCTTCTATGGCAAGATGATCCGTAAGGCCCATATGATTCACCACTATAAGCTCTATCACCTCAATATGGGCATCTGTACCCCTTTGTGGGACCATGTTCTTGGCACCTCTGCCTGGACTGATGACTTAGTAAAAGAGGCCATGGAAATGGCCCTAGAGCTGGAAAAAGTCCCCGAATAAGTACAAACACGATCAATTAAAAACCTCCATTTCAGTGCCAAAAGGCTCCCAGATACCTAATTTCGAGGTGGTGCGCACGGCCCATTGTTTTACTACTTGCAGATTTGTCTTATTTTATTTTTAAATGAGGGTATGATTTTGTCGCCAATGACTAGAACAAAGGAGAGGTTCTATGAAAGTTACAAATTTAATCCTACCAATCATCATTTTATTATCAACTTCATGTGGAAAGCTTTTGAAAGAATCAGAAAGGGCCACACACGATGCTGAGAACTACGGTACTCACCTAAGCACTTCTTTTATGAATACAAAAGATGTGTCAGCTGATGACCTATATGAGCCAGAAGAATCGATGGTCTCTGAGGTTGGGGTATATGTTGGAAACCGTTACTATAAAATGCTTGAAGGAGATTCAAAGAGTTTTATCGAAACTATTACCAAAAAAGAAAAGCCTCAGGAAGACGAACGAACCTATGACAATCCAGGCTTTATAAGTCCCTTTCACACTAAGGCCTTAATAGAGGATTTCAAAAGTAAGTATGGAAAGCACTCTGAGTTGATCCAGTATCTATTTAGTAAAAGAAGTGAAGATCATACTTTTACAGTTCTTGATGATGCAGTAGATATTTCGTACTCACGGCGTGAAAAAGTCTTCTATATTAATAGCGATTTATTTTTAGAGCTCAATAAAGAAATTGAGCTGATCTATACAAGAAGCGGAAGATATCTTGGGCACATCCCCTATTTGGCCTACTACAAAAAAAGGGCCGAGCTTGATCTTAGGGGCTATCTCCATTTTCAAAGCATGAGCTACGCAAAACTAGGTCGTCTATTTTACATGGCCACTTATTATTCTCAGTGGATTGATGAAAATGATTATGAGCAAATGATCGTAGCATTCCAAAAAATGTGTATTAACTCAAATGGATTATATTCTAGTGAATGTAGTAAAGAGAATATCGAAGGTGCTAGAAATTATTATTCACTTTACTACAAATGGCTGGAAGCTTCACGAGAAATTGAGAAAGAATTTTTAAAAATCCACCACCCTCTTGAA
>Ga0257117_1002024_pt1 | contig 11038 bp, 7 predicted proteins | sample SI112_135mmetaG_FD_190157 | JGI IMG/M metagenome (GOLD analysis project Ga0257117, IMG submission 190157) | Marine microbial communities from Saanich Inlet, British Columbia, Canada - SI112_135m | ecosystem: Environmental > Aquatic > Marine > Inlet | place: Canada: British Columbia | collected... | reverse complement strand
TGCTTCAGATAAGCTGGCCCATTACGCCGATGGAGCTTTTGATATTGAATATCTTTTCCCAATTGGCTGGGATGAAATGGAAGGAATTCACTCGAGGACAGATTTTGATTTGAAATCTCATCAAGAATTTTCAAAGAAAAATCTAAATTATGTCGACCAAGCAGATGGCAATAAAAAATATATTCCCTACGTGGTAGAAACTTCTGTGGGTGTAGACAGGTGCTTCCTTTCAATCATGTGCGAAGCCTACCGCCTAGAAAACAAGGGTGAAAAAGAAGAGAGAATAGTTTTAAAACTCAAGCCTTCTCTTGCGCCCATAAAAGTAGCGATCATGCCACTGATGAAGAAACCACCTCTTGAAGAGATTGCCCGTAAGTTGCATGGAGATATTTCAAAGGACTACAGGGTTGAATACGATACCTCAGGTTCTATTGGCAAGAGATACAGACGGCAAGATGAAATCGGAACTCCTTATTGCATCACCATAGACTACGATAGTTTAGAAGATGGTGCCGTGACCATTAGGGACCGAGATAGTATGAAGCAAAGTAGGGTAAGTTTAGATAAGGTTGCTGATTTTTTAAAAGATAATTTAAAAATGTGCTGATTCCAGTTTGGATTTCAAGTGAGTGGATGACAAGGAAGGTGTGTAGCACACTCCGACGAGGAATCCGCCACTTGAAATTCAAAATGGGATCAGTCTAATTGGTCTTGGAGAAAGAGAGATGGCTAGTAAATGGATTTATTTTTTTAGCAAAGAAAAAACTGACGGAAACCGAGACCAAAAAGAATTGTTAGGTGGCAAAGGGGCTAATTTAGCAGAAATGTGTAGCCTTGGACTTCCGGTTCCTCCTGGGTTTACTGTTTCCACTCAGGCATGTCTCGATTTTTATGAGCAGGATAAATCATTCTCTGAAGAAATAAAATCTCAGGTTCTTGAAGCTTTGAAGAATGTGGAAGCCATTACAGGGAAAAAATTTGGCGATGCCTCAGATCCACTTCTATTTTCAGTTCGTTCAGGTGCCAGGGTTTCCATGCCAGGTATGATGGATACTGTGCTGAATCTAGGTCTCAATGAAGAGGTTGTAGAAGGTTTAATTAAAAAATCTGGCAATGCAAGATTTGCATGGGATTCTTATAGACGATTTATCCAAATGTATTCAAATGTAGTACTAGGGGTAAATACCTCTATGCTAGAAATACTTCTTGAAGATTTAAAAGATGCAAGAGGTGTAGAAGAAGACACTGAATTGTCTGCCGAAGATTTAAAAGATCTTTCAGAGACTTTTAAAAGAACATTGACCTCAGAGTTTGGAGTTGTATTTCCAGAAGATCCTTCTGAACAATTGTGGAAGGCGATTGGTGCCGTTTTTGATAGTTGGAATAATCCTAGGGCCATTAGATATAGAAAAATAAATAGTTTTTCTGATGACTGGGGAACAGCTGTTAATGTTCAGTCCATGGTTTATGGAAATATGGGAGATGATTGTGCTACAGGAGTTTGTTTCACAAGAGATCCATCAACTGGTGAGAAAAAGTTCTTTGGAGAATATCTAATAAATGCTCAAGGCGAAGATGTTGTTGCTGGAATAAGAACACCTTGTCCAATAAATGATTGTTCGAAAAATGAGTCTAATAAGACCCTTGCAACTCTTGAAGAGGCAATGCCAGTCGTTTTTGCTGAACTAACGAGTGTTTATAAAAAACTAGAAAGTCATTACCAAGATATGCAGGATATTGAGTTTACAGTGGAAAAGGGAAAACTATTTCTACTGCAAACAAGAAATGGCAAAAGGACAACAACTGCTGCCTTAAAAATAGCTACTGATCTCGTTAATGAGGGCTTAGTAGATAAGAAAGAAGTAATCATGAGAATTGATCCAGAGGATCTAAATCAGCTTCTTCATCCAACTCTCGATCCTGAGGCAAAGAAACTGGTTTTGACAACTGGACTTCCCGCTTCTCCCGGAGCTGCAACAGGACAGATTGTATTTGATTCTGATACTGCACATGAATTAAATGAAGCGGGAAAAAAAGTCATTTTGATAAGACAAGAAACTAGTCCTGAAGATATTCATGGAATGGCCGCTTCTGAGGGAATTTTAACTGCAAGAGGTGGGATGACTTCTCATGCTGCTGTTGTGGCCAGAGGAATGGGGAAGCCATGTGTGGCCGGATGTAGTGGAGTTTTTATTAATGAAGAGCATAAAACTTGCACCATTGCAGGTAAGGGTTACAAAGAGGGTGAATATATAACTATCGAAGGTGGAACTGGAGAAGTTATCTCTGGGGAAGTTCCAACTATTGAAGCTACTATTTCTGATGACTTTGCCACATTTATGTCTTGGGCAGATGAGTTCAGGGTATTAAAAATTAGAACAAATGCAGATAATCCTGAAGATTCTAAAGTCGCAATTAATTTTGGTGCTGAGGGCATTGGGCTTTGTCGGACAGAGCATATGTTTTTTGATGTCGAGAGAATTTTGGCCATCAGAGAGATGATATTTTCCCAAAATCCAGGAGATAGAGAAAAAGCACTTTCTAAACTTCTTCCTTTTCAGAAAAAAGATTTTCTGGGTATTTTTAAAGAAATGGATGGAAAGCCGGTGAATATAAGGCTTCTGGATCCACCTCTCCATGAATTTTTACCACAAAGAGATGTAGAAAAAGATGATCTTGCTGCTGCCCTTGAAATCAGTCGAGAAGAAATCGAAAGGATAATAAGCACTCTTGAGGAGATGAACCCAATGCTTGGCCATCGTGGATGCCGGTTAGGGGTTACATTTCCTGAGATTTATTGCATGCAAGCTAGGGCCATTATTGAGGCCGCTATTGAAGCATCTGATAGTGGTGTCGTTGTAAAGCCTGAGATTATGATTCCTTTGATTTCACACGCAAAGGAGCTCTCCTATATTAATGACTGGGTCAAAAGAACAATTGACAATATATTTCAAGAAAAAGGCAAAACTGTTGATTACAAGCTAGGGACTATGATTGAGCTTCCTAGGGCCGCTATTACAGCAGCTGAAATAGCTGAACATGCAGACTTCTTTTCATTCGGTACCAACGATCTGACTCAAACAACTTTTGGGCTCTCAAGAGATGATGCGGGAAAATTCTTGCCTTACTATGTTGATCAAAAAATACTTCCCTGTGACCCCTTTGTTTCCCTGGATCAGTCTGGGGTAGGATTTTTAGTGGATCTTGCTACTAAGGAGGGGAGAAAGACAAATCCCAAAATGCATATCGGGATTTGTGGTGAGCACGGAGGAGAGCCAAACTCTATCGACTTTTGCCATAGAACGGGACTCGACTATGTGTCTTGCTCACCATACCGAATACCTATTGCAAGATTATCAGCTGCTCAAGCAGCAATCAGAAATGGGTAAGAGATATTGGATTTAAGTTCCTTAGAAAATGATTGCCTTGATGCTATGGAAGAGCAGAATTTCAACACCCTTGCTGTGGGTGTAATTGATTTTGCTACCGGCAAATCTCAAAAATTCATGATTTCTTCGGATGATGAACTTCTAGATGCTGAAAAAATTTATTTTGATCTAGCTAGTGTCACTAAGCCTATGACACTACATTTAAGCTATCTTAAACACCGAGAGCTTTTTGATGAGGATCTCTGTCTTTTACTAGATCATCGTGGTGGTCTTCCGGCTTATGCATATCTTGATAAAAGAAACTGGAAGGAGCAAATCATGTCCTATCCAGTAACTAAATCTCCTACACTTTATTCAGACTTGGGTGCCATAAGGCTTGGTCTCGAGCTAGAGAAAAAACTAGGCCATGGACTTTATCAGTCGCTGCGGGAAATATACGATCCTGATCTTCTACATTGGAATACCCTTGCTCCCTATGCTGCTTGTCCAAGAACTGGGTTTAGAGATGGTAGAGCTATTAAAGGAGAGGTCCACGATCCAAGGGCCTTTGTTATCAAAGACTTTGTTTGCCATGCAGGGCTTTTTTCAACAATCCAGGCCCTTTGCAATACTCTTTTGAAAATGGAAGAGGAATTTGGTTTTATTGGTCTTGTATTTGATCAAATTAATAAAGATAGAAGCTCCCGTTTTGCTCACGGCTGGGACCGTGCTCAAAATAAGGAGTTAACCCTGGCAGGAGATCAGTGCGGAGACAGTGTATTTGGGCACCTGGGCTTCACAGGGAATAGTGTATGGATTGACCCGGAAAAGAAAATAGGCTGTGTAATCCTGAGTAATGCTACACAAAATTATTGGTACGATAAGGGTCAATTTAATGATTTAAGGCGAAATATCTGTAATTCTATTTGGCTCCACCAACAATTTGGTAAATAATATATAGATGTCAAAAGCCAAAGTTCTACTTTTTTATCAAGACCCTTCATTTGCAGAGTTTGTCTCTGTCCATATTGAGGCCAATTTTCCATTAGAAGTTCTATGTGTGAATATTCCCGATAAATTTCACGGATATATAAGTGATCCCAGTGTAAAGTTTTGTATGACAGACCATGACATCAGAACTGGTGGTGGAAGACTATTTTACCTGGCCAATAAAAATGGAAAGAAAAGACCATTTTTTTTCCTGTGTACTTCTGAAGAGGATGATACGGATAAGAGTTTAGCTTTTTTCTTTAAAGATAGTAAGAAGCATCACGCTGTCTTTCTCCATTCACTTGATGAGGACCTTACATCACTCTTTGGAAAAAACTATAAAGAGATAGTTTATGCAAAAGAAAATATTGAGGCTTTGAAAGACAAAGAGATTTCAAATCTAATCCGTGTCAGAATACATCACATTCTCAAGTTGGAGAAAGTTAATGGAGATGTTTACGTCAAATTGCCAAGTGGTAAATATATAAAGATGTTTAATAGTGGTGATGAGGTTAGAAAAGATACCGTTCAAAATATGCTAGAAAAGGGAGTTAAATTTCTTTACCAAGCAAGAGAGGACTATCAAGAAATTGCCGATAAGGTAATGGAAAATCTCAAAAGTAAATTAAGTGAAAAAAGCTTAAGTACCGGTGAGAAAATTAAACTTCAATTGGCTTCTGTAAAGCAAGTACAAGATACTGTTAAAAATATGGGAATTAATGATTCGGCCATTGAATTAACAGATGAAATTGTCAATTCGGTTCAGGATGTTTTAAAAGATAGCAAAAATATTTGGAAGTTAGTCTCAAATCTATTAAAAAATAAGAGTTACTTTTTTACTCGTACAAGCATTCAAAACTATCTACTTGGTGGCCTTGTTCAAGAGATGGGGTGGGATTCTCACGCAACTTTAAAGAAGTTAGTTTATGCCTCAGTGTTTTGCGATTTTGGCTTCACCGATAATCAAAAACACTTAGCTGAAATTCTTGTTTGTGAAAGTGATGAATTTCGAAAACTGGCTTCTATTGAAAAAGAAATTATAAAAGGTCATCCAAGGAGAGCGGTAGAGCTTTTGAAATCAAAGGGTGGGTTTCTTACTGATGAGATTTCCATTATTGAGCAACACCACGAGAAACCTGATGGATCAGGATTTCCACGCGGGATAGACTTTAAGCATATCCCACCAATGTCTGCTGCCTTTATTTTGACCTATGACTTTACTCAAACTTTGATGGAGACCAGCAATGTGCCTGATAAGAATATTTGTATTAGAGTTTTAGATAGCCTGGGTTCAGATTATTCCAAGGTGAACTTTGAGAAGCCATTTCACGCTTTTAAAACGGCCTTGAAGTTATAATGTGAAAAAGTTAAGGCTTGACTTGACAGTTCTTACAACCAAGATTTGATCTAATCTGACAAGAACAACTGCATGAAAGAGTTGTACTTCAAGGAAAAATCTAAAATAGAAATGAATGTTCTTATAAGGAAATGGATAGAAGTGAATAAGTGATTATACTTCAGTATTGTAAAAAGATGAGGAATGAAAGTAATTTAGTCACAGAAAAGATTAGGTATAGCTTCAAAGTGTTCGACTAGATTAAAACTTAATTTTTTCTATATAATTCATCCCAACGCCTTTACTTCTATAAAGACATTGGAACGAATTGTTATCTAATCAAAGTTTTTTGCACCACAAGGCTCATTCCCACTACAACTGTGTACAGATTTGAGAATCCACCAGTCACCATTTGGTAGAAAAACTTCTACAACAGGCCCTTTGTCACTGGTGATTTGAGCTGCAAGTTTTCTACCCATTACTTGAAAGTATCCTCTGACAGGCAGTTCTTGTTGCTCGCGATCTAATGTGAGTCTCATATTAAGAATTCTGGTTCTTGCTCTTTTCTTATTGGTAAATTTATAAGTAGAGTAGACACCTGGCCCTGGGTGGTTTTCACGACTTTTTACTTTATTGGAGAAAACGCCATTCATGGTAAATGATCGGCCTGTTCTATATTCAGTGAAGGCCAGCTCAAACTTTTTCATGACTCTGTTGCCAGAGTTGAAGGTGCTTTTTGAAAAAGTAACCTTGTGGCAATTTCTTGCTTTAAACCCGTATTTTTGAATAACTTGTCTGGGAAGGAAGATGTTTGGAGCATACTGCTCATCCTTACATTTAAATTTCCCAACAAAGGTGCCTTTCTTTGGCTTAACCGGGCCTGGTTTTTTGTGTCCAGGCTTTTTGTGGCCTGGTTTTTTGTGTCCAAATGGTTTCTTTGGTTTTTTAGGTCTTTTAATTTTTCTTAAAAAGCTGCCGTGAGTATTACCTTGCTCAAGATCTCCTTCAAGCCCCTCTTCAAAAACAAAGTCTTCTCTATCTTTAAACTTTCGTCCCTTACTACTTGTGAGGACAATTTTTTCACTTGGCAGGTATCGGTACTTCCAAGAGTCAGATTCAATTTCTCCAAAATACTCTTCAGAATAAAGCTCACCTTCTTCTAATTCCTCAGCAACATCATTACTCATAACAAAGACAGAATCGTGCTTCATACCAAAAATGTGTCCAAGCTCGTGGAGTATCATATGTTTAAGTTTTGATTCAGAAGATTTTTCAAATTCTTTAATCCAAACAAATCCACCGTTTTTATTGCTCTTGTGATTATATTTCTTTCTTAGAGCAAGGCCTAGTGCATTTTCTGTATTGAGCTTTTTATAAATTTTAATCAGAGAGTTTTCTACACCAAAGAATAGGTAGAGCTTATCTTTAGGATCAATGGTTTCAAGGCTTTCAGCACTACAATCAAATTCAACAAAGTTGGTAGATAGTAGAGGTGCTTTTCCGTTGGAAAGGTTAATTTTAAATTTTTCTACATCTACGGCCAAGGGCCTAGAAGATATTCTATATTTTCTAAAAAATGCTTGCCACTCTGAAAGAGATTCTTTTACAAGTCTTTGAATTTCACTTCTAGAAAATTCATTTGTATCAGAGATCTTTATACAATACCGAACAGGCTTTCTACCCATGAACCAAATATTATCTACTTCATGTTGGGTATCTCCACCAGATCCAATCCAACCTCCAACCCCTTCACTTTCACTGAAAAAGATATTGGGGTCTAGTTTTTCACTATCTATTTTGATTTCTCCATCTGCATCTAATATGACTCCTGTATCTCCATCGGGGTTTAGGATATCCTCTATAGTTACTGTGGTTTTTTCGCAATCTTCAGCGTGAAGGGTTGTTCCCCACATAGAGAAAATTAGGCAAATTGCAATTAGTACCTTGAATTTCATGTCATCTCTCTCTTTTTGTAGTCGAATCACTAACTCTCAAATTAATGAAAAATTGGTTAACTCTTTGCCCCCACAAACTCATATTTCATTATTTATAGTTCAACAAGTAATTTGAAACTATTTTCTTTTGTGGTGGCAAAGTGCCACTGGCATCAACACATTTATAGATATAGGCGTTCGGAGGAAACCCGTAAACTAATAATAAATAATATCCTTGCCCAATATTTACTATTAGTGTACGTTTGAATAATGGAATTTCGTGTTTACAACCACTTAGATTACCGAGAGATTATCATAAACCTGTGTAAAATCAGGGGGATTTCTAATAAATCCCTGGCTTCTAGTGCACATATCCACACTTCCTACTTTTCAAGGGTGATGGGAGGCAATGCTGATTTCTCTGGGGACCAGCTCTATCTTATAGGAAGGGATCTGAGCTTAGATAATGAAGAATTACAATTTTTTCTGATGTTAGGTGAGCATGGCCGTTCGGGAAATGTTTCACATAAAAATTATGTTCACAGTAAGATTGAGGCCATTCAAAAAGAAAAGCTCAAGATTAAAAACACTTCAAAATATGAATTCAATGAAAAACTCGACTCCATTAGGACTCAAGAGTTTTATACAGAATCAACAACTGCAAAAATTCTAATGCTTCTTACAATTAAAAAATATTGTGACAACCCTCTTCTCATTGCTAAGAGAATATTTATCTCAGAAAATAAGCTAAAAAGAGAGTTGGAAAAACTTGAGAAGATGCAATTAATTGAGATTGGAAATCCAAAGATAATTGTAATTAAACCCTTCGTTCAACTGGAACCCTTTAGTCCAATGGCACAAATTAATGATTTGAACTGGAGGCAAGAGTCTATTTTTAAAATTTCTAGAAGAGATGAAAATCCAACCGATTATCATTTTTCTGCAACTTTTTCTTCCAATGAAGAGGTAAAAGTTAAGGCACGTGATCTCTTCAAAGAATTTGTCAATGATGTCCAGAATTTCGCTCGGGATCAGAAAGGTGCCATCGATGATGTGTATCATATAGGTTTTGACCTATATGGAGTTTAAAATGAGTAATCCCAAAATATCAGTTCTTCTGTTAACTCAAAATAACGAAAACAGTATTAGAAGAACTCTCGAGTCAATTAAAGGTTTCGATGAAATCGTAGTAGTTGATGGAGGGAGTATCGACGGAACAAAGAAAATTGTGGGTGAATACCCAAATGCTGTTTTCTATGAGAATCCATGGCCTGGATTTATAGAGCAAAGGAATTTTTCCATTTCAAAGGCATCGCATGACTGGTGCTTTATGATTGATAGTGATGAAGAGCTTTGCTCAGATACAAAGATTGAAATTGATAGAATTGTATCTCTTGAAAGTCCAGCTCCTATGTACCGTATAATGAGAACTGAGTATTACCTGGGTACAGCACTTGAAACAGGTTTTGGAAAAAGTGATTATCAGGAGAGGTTATTTTTAAAGTCTCGAGTTAGATATACGGGAGGAGTTCACCACAACCATACAATTGATGGAGAACTGGTAACGCCTGATTCTCCTGGAGTTGAAAATTTCCCTCGCTGTTTTCGGATCAAGCATGATGAAGACTATGGCATGGATGATTGGCTAACAAAATTTCCAAGATTTACAGTTTTAATTGCCAATGAGAAAATGTCTAGAGGAAGAAAGGTTGGAGGTTTAACTGTTTTCATCAGTTTTATAGGAACATTTCTTCAAATATTTTTTAAAAGTTTTAAAGAGGGAAAACTTGGATTTGTATTAGCTATGCAAGAGGCCATCTACCGAACAATGGTTAAATTGTATATTTACCAATCTCAGAATTTCGATCGCAAAACTTCAAATGAGCTAAAACAAAAATTAGGTTAATACCATGGATTTAAAAAATATGGCCTCAAAGGATGAGGTAATTGCTTTAAGCAAAAAAAAATGTCGAATTTTTTTCTATAGAATTTGCGGAACAGGAATGGGAGCTTGTGCATCACTTTTAAGAGCGATGGGGCACGAAATTGAAGGGGTTGATTTTAACTTCTACCCACCAATGAGCACTTATCTAAGTGAAGCTGGAATAAAAACATGTCTTTTCGAAGATTTTGATCCTGAATCTCTTAAAGGTTTTGACTTGATTGTTGTGGGGAATGCTGTTCATCGGTTGAGCGAACATGCCAGAATTATAGAACGCTCAGGTGTAGCATTTAGCTCTTTTCCTGCAGTTTTAGGAGCATTTGTTTTAAATGCCGAAAATGTAGTTGGAGTTTGTGGTACTCACGGAAAAACGACAACAACTTATTTTTTGGCCCAAATTTATGAAAATATAGGTCTTACGCCAGGGTATTTTATTGGAGCTATCTTGGATGGAAGAGCTCCCGCAAGACTGTCTGAGGGTGGTGCTCCCTTTTTTATCGAAGCAGATGAATACGATAGTGCCTATTTTCATAAATTCTCAAAATTTAGATTATATGAGCTAAACTCCATGATTTTGACTTCACTTGAGTTTGATCATGCAGATATTTTTAATTCTCTTGAAGATATTGAAAAAGAATTTGAGTTTGTATTACCTCAAATTGATGGGGTATTTGTTGGAAACTCAGACTATCCCAGCATAACAAAAATTGCCTCAAAGCACTTAGAAAATAAAAATACCTATTCCTATGGAGATACCAGCAGTTTAGGGCCTAAATCGGTTTCAACTTCAAATTGTGGGTCGAGTTTTTTCATCAACTGGGAAGGAGAAGAATTAAAATTTAATACTAGTCTTGTGGGAAAACACAATATCGAAAACCTTTGTTCAGCTATTGTCTATGCTCTGAGAAATGGAATTTCTTACAGTGAATTATCTCCTGCTGTTGAAAAATTGGTACTTGCAAAAAGAAGGCAGGAGTTAATTGGAAATTTTAAAGGGATGCCCATTATTGATGATTTTGCCCACCACCCTACTGCTGTCAAAGTTACAATTGATGCAATCAGCTCTCAATATCCAGGTAAAAAAATATTGGCCGTTTTTGAGCCTATGTCTGCCACTTCAAGGAGTGAATTATTTCAAAAAAAATATATTGAAGTCTTCGGTAAGTGCGCGCGCTTACTTATCGTAGAGCCTGGAAGCAAGACTACCGTTGAAGGGGTTAACAACCTCGACACCCATTTATTGGTGGATGAAATTAGAAAATACAGCGGTATTGAAGTTGGATCTGAAAACCACTTAGATGGAATCACCCAGTGGATTGAAAGACAGGCCGGTGATGAGAGTGTCCTTTTGGTAATGAGCAATAACACTTGCATGGGACTGTGGAATAGTGAATTTATGAAAAGAATTATTGGATGAAGATAGTTTCAATGTTTTTGATCCTTTGCTTACTGCCAATTGAAAATTCAT
>Ga0257117_1002023_pt1 | contig 11041 bp, 11 predicted proteins | sample SI112_135mmetaG_FD_190157 | JGI IMG/M metagenome (GOLD analysis project Ga0257117, IMG submission 190157) | Marine microbial communities from Saanich Inlet, British Columbia, Canada - SI112_135m | ecosystem: Environmental > Aquatic > Marine > Inlet | place: Canada: British Columbia | collected... | reverse complement strand
AGAAGTTAAAATTGTATGTGCGACCACTATCTTCAGATTCTTCGACAGAAGATTCAGTAACTGTGATATTTTCTCCATTACTTTGTGCCAGAACAAAATTTGTATTCAAAAAAATCAAAAAAAACAAAATGATCTTTTTCATAAAAGTATCCCTATATTCTAAGACTCAAGTTAGCCAGTACATTCCAATTACTTACAATGGCCCTTTTCATATGGCTAAATATCTTACTCGACTCTACTCCGTACCCAATTCCACCATCAATAAAAACATTTCGTAACTTCAAACCAGGACCAATAAATGAATCCCCTCCAAGTCCATTGACATTTCTATCATCTGTATATGAGTACTTATCATCCACTCTATCTAGGCTTCCATTGTAACCGTAAGCGCCTATGGCAAAAGAAAGTCCAAAGGAATCTGAAAACCTGTACAGACTTTTTAAATCAACTCTAAGACCCGGAACCTTTCCCTCAAACCCCCTAGCGCCAAGAGGGCCACTATTCATTAACAAGTTTCCAATCAAAACCTTGGGTTCAATACTAAATCCATATTTATTAATAAAACGGGCTCCGACACTCAGCCCTTTATAAGATTGCAATTTGGCACTTCGACCAGGCTGATTCCAGCCCACTTCATAGGGAAAGCTTTCATTACCTTGGTTGTAACTTTTTGAAAAATATCCAGCGACAATAGCAAATTCACTTTCATTGGTTTTTTGATGCTCTGTTTTTTTTATTTCAGAAACACCCGCTTTTCCTGAGGGCCCGAACTCCTCATCACCATTGTAAAAATTAAAATTATAAGTACGCCCATTTTGTTTTTTATTTGAATTGGATGCTACCATTTTTTTAATCTCAAGTTCTTCAGCATTTTGAGCAGAGGCAAGAGCTGAAAAAACGAACATCACAATTATTAGTATATTTTTTATCATGATAGTCCTCTAAATTTTAAGACTTAGGTTGAGCAAAATATTCCAATTACTCATAATCACATCATCCTGATGGCCTGAAATACGGTTAGACTCAATGCCATAGCCAATTCCACCATCAAGGGATAGATTGCCAATTTGCAGTGTTGGTCCAATATTTAGGTCTCCTCCAAATCCATTGATCCTAATTTTCTCGTCATCACTTTGTGCATAAGGACTGTACGAGTAAATGGAATCTTTTGCTTTTAATTCGCCACCATAACCATAAGCACCAAACCCTAGAAAAAGTCCAAAGTGATCAGAAAGCCAATACTTGTTTTTAAAATCGATCCTGAGTCCTGGCATCTTTCCTTCAAAATGGCGGCCACTGCCTCCCCCATTATTTACAGACATCCTTCCAATCATGAATTTTGGCTCAACGCTAAAATCATATTGACTGATAAAGGATAAACCGACAGAAAGCCCAGTATAGCTTTTGAGCTGGGCACTTCGATATTGATCATCCCAAACCTCTTCATAAGGAAATTCCTCATCACCTTGGTTATAGCTTTTTGTAAAATAACCTCCAACAATTGCAACTCCACTTCTTTTGGACTTCTCAGGATCAGAATATTTTGTTTCTAAAACTTCAGCTTTTGGTGCTGTTACCACAGGCTCCTTCACCGGAGCTGCCTCGGGTACTTTTACAGTAGTCGAGCTTGGAGGCAATGCTGCCTCACCATCATTGTAAAAATTAAAGTTATAGGTGCGCCCATTTTCTTTAACAGTTTTCGTTGGATCTACTGGTTTTTCAGCAGGAGAGCCATCACCACTTTGAGCAAAAGAAAGGCTTGAGAAAGTGAGCATCATGATTAATGGTATATTTTTTTTCATGACCACCCTCTATATCCTGATACTCAAATTAGCTTGCAAATTTAAGTTACCGAGAGTGACATCATCGCCATAGCCAGAAAGTTTACTGGATTCTAGCCCGTATCCTACACCACCATCAAGGTAGACTGAGCCTAACTGCCACACAGGACCGACACTAACATCCCCACCGAAGCCTCTAGCGTTAATAGAAGAGCTATCATCATCCTCTGAGTAATAGAAATAGGACCTATTGGCCTCTTTTAATTTTCCAACATAGCCATAACCACCGAGGGCTAAGAAAATCCCAAAATGATCAGAGATCCAGTATTTATTTTTAAAATCAACTCTAAAGCCCGGGACTTTTCCTTCAAATTTTCGCTGACTACCACCTGCATTTTTGGCCGTCATTTTCCCAATCATAATCTTGGGCTCAATACTAAAATCATAACTGCTGATAAAAGACATACCCAAAGAAAAACCACTATAGGAATCAAGTGTTGCAGACCTGCGTCCAGTCATAAATTCCATATCAGAGCTCCAGTAAGGATCTTCTTCAGACTCTCTGGTGCTGTCATTGTAATTTTTTGAGAAGTAACCGCCCACAAAAGCGATTCCACTTCTTTTAAGTTTTTCAGGATCAGCTTTTTTTGCAACACTCACAGCTGGTGCAGGTGCGGGGGCGGGGGCAGGGGCAGGGGCAGGGGCCACAACTGGAACAGCAGGTGCCATAGAAGCAGCTGGCTGAACTCCCTCGCCATCATTATAAAAGTTAAAATTGTAGGTAATTGAAAAGCCCGAAATGGGAAAGGCCAAAATACCAAAGAGAATTAGCATAGCTGAGCTCTTTAGTACTAACCTGTAAAAAGACTTATTGTTATCCATCGTTACACTCCTTTTAGCGTTATTGATGAATAATAAAAGCAAATCTCCTGCCAAGAATGTCTCCCCTAAATTCATGGTCTTTCCTCAAAGTCCATGACACTTTTGTCATGGTTTATGACTTTTTCTTCTTCATAATCAGAAATTAAGCGAAATAAACTTCTCCCAGTAATCCCGAGCATTTTTGCCGCTTTTGTCTTATTACCCTGACTTTTAATGAGAGCTCTCTCGATTTGTCTTTTTACAAAGACTTTTTTGGCAGTATTGAGGTTTAACGGATAGTTTTCTGAAGACTTTTCTCCGGACCCCGAACACAAACTAAAATCCTCTCTGGTAATCAACTTGGAATTAGAAAGTATCGCCGCTTTTTTAACGATGGCCGAAAGCTCTCTAACATTTCCAGTCCATACATTATTTTTCAGAAACTCTTCCGCTGAAGGAGAAAAACCTTCTGCTATAGTTGGGTGGGCAAGCTTAGTTTGATGGAGAAAGTAGCTGGCGAGGGCCATAGTATCTTCTTCACCTCGATCCTTTAGTGAAGGAAGGGTAAGAGTCGCCTCACTGATCCTATAATAGAGATCTTCTCTGAATTCACCCTGTTCAATTTTCTTTCTTAAATTTTTATGAGTAGCACAAATAAGTCTAACCTTGACCTTCGTTTCTCCACCACCTACAGGCTGAACAATGCCATCTTGGAGCACTCTTAAAAGCTTGGCCTGAATATCTAGTGGAAGATCCCCTATTTCATCTAAAAATAAAATTCCACCATGTGCTTGTTGGATTTTACCTATCTGGTCTCTATCAGCACCAGTAAATGAGCCTCTTTTATGTCCAAAGAGATAGCTCTCTGCCAGCTGAGCTGGAATCGCCGCACAGTTGACGCATGTGATTTTTCCTATACCTGAGACCTTAGAGATATACTCAGCAAGCATCTCTTTACCAGCTCCAGTCTCCCCTTCAATGAACAAAGATAAGTCTGTTTTAGCTAGTTTATCAGTAAGCCTTTGAAGCCTACCCATATTCTCGCAGCTTCCCCAAAAGAACTCTCCCTTGACGACCTTTTTTTGCTGCTCTTTCATTTTACTGAGAGATTCATACAAAAGGTGGGCACCTAGGCCTTGAGCTGCCAGGTGAAGAATTGTTTTAAGGGTGCCCTCTGGAAGCAGCTCCTTATTTTCATTTTCCGGAAGATATAAAACGACTTCATCGTCATCAGAAATCTTCGATCTTACGAGTAAAAAATTAAAGGTGGAAAGCCCTGCTTCAAAGAGCATGGTGTGAGTGTCAAAGCTCATTTTCACCACTGTAGTCTCAGCATTTTTGGGTCTATCCAAAAAGGAATTGAGCACAAACTCTGCTCTATTTTTTATTTTAAGATTTACACTACTGAGAATTTGAACAAGACCTGCACGTCTGAGAAGTAGTGCTCCGCGATCTCCTCCTACAATTTCGATGATAAAATTAAGAAGTTTATCGGGGTAGTTTTTTTTCTTTGGGTCTTGTGGCAGTTTTGAGAAATCAAAATCCACCATTTTATTCTCTTCCCCTATATAGACCACCTGAAATTGGTGAATCTTTAAAATGCTGTCCACTTTTAAATCTCGATTCCAAGGACCTTCAAGATTTTTCTCTTTTACTCCAAGGCAGAAAAATTGAACAGAGTCCTTCTCTTTGACAATGGTCATTCCTTCACCGGGAAAATCGGAGATTGTATAGTCAAAATTTCCGCTGCCACCTACTGTTGTGACTCTTTGTGCAGGAGTGAATTTTAAAAGTATTTCATTTCCATGAAAAACTATTATCTGTCCCATATATCACCTTCTCACGGCATTAATTGTTGTTAGTTTATTTTTTTCCACCTTTATCTCTCTTTCATAGCGAGGGAATCCTTCCCTGCTAAAAGATAAAAGGTGAAGACCAATTTTAATTTTTACTTTTCTACCAAAGAGTACATAGGGCTTGTAATCGAGGAATACTTTTGTCCCTTGATCAACATTTATTAAAAGATGTCCTACTAACTCCTGATCTGGTTTTTTAATGATAGGCTTGGTTTTTATTTTTGCGGGCGCTGCTGCCACCACTTTTACTAAGTCTTTAATCTTTTTCTTCCGAGGCGGCTTTGGCCTTTTAACAACTGGCGGTTTTTTCTCAGTCACGGAAGCTTCCACTACTGGCTTACTCTTTATTGGTTCTATCTTTTTAGCGACTGCATTTTTTACAATTGGAGTAACTTTCTTCTTTTTGATGACCACGGCCCCAGTTTTTAAAGGCCTCGCCTGCGTTTGACTTTGATACTTGTAGCCAAATCCAACAGCTGCACTAATTAATAGTACCAGTGATAAAATGACAGCATTCCTTTTGGAAGCACCACTTTTTAATCTCTTGGCAAGCTCTGGATTTATTAAAAGAAGGTGTTGCTTGAGTCTAATTTGAGACTCATCTCCTTTTCTTCTAAGCTCCGTATCATATAGTGAAACAATACTCTTTTCGAGTTTGCTTACAGGGACCTTTGAAAGAGAGGACAATTTCCCCTCGTAAAGATGCTTAATAATGTCTCTATGAGTACTATCTGTGACTTTTTCAAATACATTTAAAATATCATGCCTAAATTTCCAGGCCTGATTGTATCTCTTTGATAGGTCTTTATTTAAGGATTTTTCGACAACTTTAACTAGCTCTGGATAGATCCGAGGGTTAAGTTTTTCCATCCTTCCCACATTGTTATTTAAAATAGAGTAAGCCAGGGCCTCATAATTATCACCACTAAAGGGAAAGCTCCCACACAGTAGACGGTATAAAAGTACACCAAGAGAGAAATAATCAGACTGAATCCCAATCTCACTCCCTTTAATTTGCTCAGGAGACATGTAACGTGGGCTTCCAAGGAAAATTCCTGTTTGAGTTTTCTCTCCACTACCCATTTCTTTAGCTATGCCAAAATCAGAGATTTTAATCTCTCCAGTTGGCAGAATAAATATATTTTCAGGTTTTAAATCTCGGTGAACTACACCTAGTGAGTGAGGCTGCTCAAGGGCGCTAAGAACCTCGGCCCCTATGGCACAGGCGACAGACATGGAAAGTGGGCCCTCTATATCTTCTATTAACTCTCTTAGAGTTTTGCCCACAACATATTCTTGAACTAGCACCGGTCTTCCATCTTCAGTACTCGTAATATCGATGCATTTAACAATTCTGTGGTCACTGAGTTTTTGTAGGATCTCGCCTTCTCTTTTAAAACGAGTAATCACAAAATCATCACTACAAAGGGCACCTCGAAGGATTTTTAGTGCTACTTGCTTTCCCGATTCATCCTCACCGAGATAGACATCAGAGCTTGCACCTCTACCCAGCAAATCTAAAATAAGAAAACCCTTAACTTTCATATATCTCCTAAAAACCTAGACCACTTAATATCAACTATGACATTTTTGTCAATAGTATCAGAGAAAAATTAATATGAAGAAATTTTTCTTTTTATTTCAGCCAGTTCCGACTGTTCTGGAACATATAAGAAATACCACAGAGCAGTATTAGAGACAGGGTTTAGAGACAGGATTGACACGAACTGTGACATAAATAGCATAGCTACCCTACTAACCTCTCCATTTTCTAGATACCTGAAACTGGCAAAGAACTTGCTTTAGTACAGGTAAAAATAATTTGATTCTCAAATCAAGGAGAGAGAAAAATGAAAATAACCAACTTAAAAAAATTATCAGTCCTTATGTGTTTATTAACTCTAGTTGCTTGTAAAATTGAAGGGGAAGCCGACTTTACTGCTTCGCCCTCATCTGGGCCTTCAATAAATGCATACCACTCTAATGTCGACCACCTGATGCTCTATGATTTTGCCGATGTCAGTGGTTATGAAGTTGAGGACACATGTGACTCAGTGATGTTCAACCTAAGCTACAAACCACACGTAGTTGATGTGTATAAGAAAAGTGATTTCTCTTATATCGATGTCTACAAGTATGATGGCCTAAAAATAAGTTGTGATCGAGACACTAGGACAGTTCATTCATTAACCGTCACTCCTGGCATTAAAAGCTTGGTTGAAATGGATGAAAAGGCCTTTGTCATTGTAGAAAGAAGTATTACAGACGACCAAATCCTTGACCGCTTTCCCAATTACTATAGATTCGATGAAGATTACTTCAAAGATACCAAAATCATTACCTACAAAGTTGATTTCAAATCATGGGTTCATATCAAAATTGATAAGGGTCTAGTCAAGTCTTACCAGGTCTCGAAATCTTCCATTCCTTTCTTGCTCTGGTAACCCCTCCGGGCCGCGAGCCTCGGGCCGCAAGGCCATTTGCACCACAGAGGAGATAGACTTTTCTATCTCCTCTTTTAAAAGGAAGAAAAATGAAAATGTTATTATTTGTAACTTCGATTGTTTTTTACTCTCAATTTGCACACACGAATGAGCTACAAACTAGTCAAGTTGCAAACACTGAACCTTCTACTCCAATATCCAAAAGGGTTTGGGCAGTTAGTCTGGGCATTGAAAACCAGAATATTAAACTTGGATCTCTCGATGAAAAGTTTGCTCATCAAGGCTACCAGATTGCTGTCCAACTCCCCTCTTTTAGCGACTATAGAATTACAGTCGGCCTAATTAAGGGGACAATGGTTAGAGGAAGAAAAAATAATTACCAAAGAAACTACAGCACTATTGGAGTGGGCACTGATTTCCTGCACGACTTCCCCCTCTCCCGCCAATTTTCTTTGGAGGCCGGAACAAACCTTACCGTTCTAAAAGGTAGCCATGGCCCTACAACGTCTAATCTTTGGGCCTACTCGGGCGGTATTATGGCAGGCCCAAGATTTGATACTGACGTATTCTTTGTCAGCCTACTAGGTAAGATCGGATACACAGTCACACACCTATCAAGTGAAAATTCTGATTTCATGGATTTTAAGCGCACCAATTTCGGACGCAATTTGGCCGCGAACTTAAACCTTGGGATTAAATTTTAGTTAACACTGTCTGTTGGCTGCAATGCTAGTTGAAGGCCTAGATGTTTTTGGAGAGAATATTACTAACTTATAAAAGGAGTTATCGGTGAAACTAAAATCCACACGTCTTGGTCTTCTACTCATTTGTCTTTGTATATTTAATGCTCATGGACATTGGTCCGATAGCTACTCAGATCAAGTTATCCAAGACCAGATCCATAGCGCTGAGGATGAAACTTTCACCATTAGAACCCAAATGTTTTCCGCATATTTTGGAAAGTCGGCCAGTACAAAGCTTGCCCAAATAATGAATAAGGTAAATGCCTATAAAAAATGTAAGACAAGCTCTAAAAAAAGTATTTTAGTTGGAGCGTATGCTGTGGACTTTGACGAAGATACCCAAATTGTTACCATCCAGGGAACGTATAAGTGTGAATAACTGACAATTCAGCTATACTGATCCCAGTTTGAATTTCAAGTGGCGTACTCCTCATCGGAGTGTGTTACACGCCTTCTTCGTCATCCACTCACTTGAAATCCAAACTGGAATCAGTATACACTGCACGCGAGTATACATTTTTAACATGTTGATCTAAAATTTTGTCATGAGACAAATTCTTTATATATTGATGATTTTCAGCACGCTCCCAGCTCTTGCAGAAGACAAGCTTTTCCCCACTGCCACCAAAGTAGATATTTATGGCTGGAGCGAAAATGGCCAAAACTTCGCTTACAGTACTGAAGGGATTGAATCAGAGGCCACCTACTCAGCAGAAGGGGGCATTTTTGTAGTGAATGCTGTTTCAAAAAAACATGCTTTTAGGTTTGAGAGATTTATTGGAGAAGGCAGCAAAAAAGATATCGAAGTATTCAATAGAGATTTTTCAAAGAATAAGAAGAAAATGAGAAAGCGTTATGCCCCCTTTATTAAAGGCCGCGTTGCCCTTCATAAAAAGATGGGCGCTCACTTAAACTATATCCAGTACGTCAAAACATTTGGGGTGAAAAAATTTAAGTTCAAAAACAATGGTTTTTCCTATTCTGTAAGAAGTAGCATCCAAACCAATATTCCCAAAAAAGAAAAGCCGTGCATCTATGCCAATTGTAATTCCAACCGTGTTCGGGTCTATCTTCAAAAGGGCAATAAATCTCAGTCCATTTCCCTTAGCAGTGCTGATAATTTAATTTACACTGAAAAAGAATACCGCACCCATTACTTCGATAACTCCATGATTTATGCCAGTATCTCACCGAATGGAAAGCATATTGCAGTGATCATCGAAATCATCTCCAATGGATTTGAAGGTGCAAAGACCTTTGACTATCAAGGCTTTATAGCAAATCTCTAGCTTATACTGATCCCAGTATAAATTTCAGATACTTACCACATTCTCTTTGACGTGCTTTCCCCCATAAGGTATTCCATGAACTCAAAATTAAGACAGTCAAAGGCAGAAACCCAGTGAGTGGAACCATTAATAGTTATTCTAGCTACATCTCAAAGCAGTACGGTGAGAGAATCCAAAAAATTTCTATTGATGGTGGATTTACCTGTCCTAATAGAGATGGCTCTAAAGGCGTAGGCGGATGCACTTACTGCAATAATGATAGTTTTGTTCCCCCCAATGCCGAGGGTGGGCTATCGGTAACTGAGCAAATTGAAAAAGGTATTCGAATACACAAGCGTCGCTATAAAAAGGTTAAAAAATTCTTTGCCTATTTTCAGGCCTACTCAAATACTTATGCCCCTCTATCCCACTTAAAAGATCTTTACGAGCAGGCGTTATCACACCCTGATGTTATCGGTCTTTGCATCGGAACCCGTCCAGATTGCATTGACAGCGAAAAGCTTGATTACCTAGAAGAGCTAGCAAAAAAATATGATATAACCATTGAATATGGACTTGAATCTATCTATGACTCCACTTTAGAGAGAATCAATAGAGGACATGACTTTTCATGTTTTGACACCGCTATAAAAATGACTGAGGGAAGAGGCATTAAAATGTGTGTCCACATCATTGTGGGATTTCCTTGGGAAACTAAACAGCAGTGGATCCAAACGGCCCGACTTCTATCTACCTACCCCATCGATTTTTTAAAGATCCACCAACTCCATATTGTCAAAAACACGGTTATGGGATCTCAGTACATAAAAAAGAAATTCAACCTTCTTACACTTTCTCAGTACCAAGATGTGGTTGTAGAGTTTTTGGCACACCTAAACCCCAATATCATTGTCCAAAGAATCATAGGCTCTGCTCCAAGGGATATCTTACTATCTGAAGAATACGATATTGTGGAATCTGCTTTTAAAGAGAATGTGGAAAATGGATTACGACAAAGAGGGCTTTCACAGGGAGATCTTCTACAAGTTGATCACCTCTCAAATAATTCTTTTATATAAACTCCCAACATTTCTTTTCGGTATTTAGGTGGAAAAAAATCCTGTTTAAAAACGGGAGCTGCACTGGTCACATTTTTAATGGACTCTTCCATGCTTGAAGATAAGCTTTTGCCCCCTGCAAACACAAAGTTAAAGTACATGGGCATTGAAAAAATACCGCAAACTGCCACCTCAAACCCTTGCTCATTTTTAGCGAGGGCCACACCAAGGGAGGGAAAATCAAGAGTTTTTCTAACTGTTAATTTCTTGTAGTGAACACTTTTATGAAGTCTCGGAATGATAACTGAAATAAGCACTTCGTCAGTTTCCAGATTGTTTTTCGCAATCCCATCCTCTTTAAAGAACTCCCGAGCTGAAATGGTGCGCTCACCTCTAATGGATTTCACCACAAGTTTTGCATCTAGAACAAGAAGCGCCGGAGTTAAATCGGAAACAGATCTGGCACGGCAGCTAATGGCATCATTTGCCTTGGCCCCTTTTACTAAAATACACTGGGAACCACCGTCTTTAAAACAGTTGTGGTGAAAATCTTTATTAAAAACACTTTGATTAAAAAATACACAGCGATTATCCACCAAAATATTGCCACCAAGTGTTGCTTGGTTTCGTATTTGGGGAGAGCCCACCATAGATGCCACTTTTCCTATAATAGGACACGCCTCTTTAAGAGCACTATCACTAGCAATTTGATCTAAGCTCAGAAAGCTACCGAGATGGATTTCGTCTTCTTTTATAGTGATACTACTGGTCTTTTTTAAAAATTTTAGCGAAACCATGTGACCCTGATTTTTTTTACTATCTTTCATTCTGGGTACTACGTCACTTCCACCGGCAATAAACTGAAATTTCTCACCCTTTTTTTCCAAGTATTTAACAGTAGAAGTCATCTCTTCAAAATTTCCGGGCATAAATAGTTTAGTCTTAGAGTGATTCATCATTTTTTGCCTTCCTTTTCACGGAGAGCGGAAAGTATGACATCTGCACTCATAGGTAGTTGTCTAACCCTCAC
>Ga0257117_1002020_pt1 | contig 11048 bp, 9 predicted proteins | sample SI112_135mmetaG_FD_190157 | JGI IMG/M metagenome (GOLD analysis project Ga0257117, IMG submission 190157) | Marine microbial communities from Saanich Inlet, British Columbia, Canada - SI112_135m | ecosystem: Environmental > Aquatic > Marine > Inlet | place: Canada: British Columbia | collected... | reverse complement strand
TGCATTCGGAAACATCCGCGAAGTCACTGCATATTTTTTGTATCAGTGCTTTGTCTTTTAAATAATGTTGGCCTAATTCTTTATTTGGCCTTGGAAGTTTTCCCACTAAAGTCGCTCTTTTTTATAAATTTACTAAAACCGTCAATTTCTAGGCATTCAGGAAAGGCAATTTGTTTTTCATATTGTCTCAGACCCAGACCTGCCACCATCGCCGCGTTATCAGTGCAGTACTTGGGTGGAACAATATGAACACCGCTGAAATTTTCTACAAGTGATTTTCTTAGAAGCCCATTGCTGGCGACACCTCCGCCGACCACAATATTTTGGGCCAGGGTGGGATGGCATTCTAAGGCCTGCTTTAATTTATAGATGAGGGCATCTACTATTGCTTTTTGGTAGCTGGCACAAATATCTTTGAGTAATTGTGGCTGCTCCTGCGCACTCAAAAGTTTTTTTGTAGATGGGTCTCTTTTTACTAACAGCTTTGTCTCTAGGGCATCGATTGCATATCTCAGTGAGGTTTTGACTCCCGAGAAACTGAGGTTGATACGGTTTTTATTTTTGAGTCCAATGGGAAATGAAAATTTACGATCATCACCATAAACCGCTATTTGATCTATTATGCGTCCGGCGGGATAGCCTAGACCCAATAGTTTTCCGCCTTTGTCGAAGGCCTCACCGGCAGCATCGTCAATGGTTGAGGAGATGATTTCAAACTCAAATTGGCCTTTAACTAGTACATTCATAGTATGGCCACCGCTTACAAGCAGACCTATATAGGGATAGCTTATGGCACTTTCTAAATGGATTGCCTCAAGGTGTGCAAACAAATGGTTGATGGGGACAATGGGCAATTCACTCATAAGAGAAAGTGTTTTAGCGCCGCAAATTCCGGTCAGAAGAGGTCCCATTAGGCCTGGATGTGTGGTGACTGCCAGAAGGTCAATATCACTAAGGGCGAGCTGTGATTTCTTCATGGCATCTTTAATAAGAGGAGTCATTTTTTTGAGATGATTTCTGGCCGCAATTTCGGGGACTACGCCTCCATAGGGGGCGAGTATCTCATCTTGGCCGTAGCTTTGATGGAAGAGAATTTCGGGTGAGGACTCCCAAATACCGGGAGTCCCTCTCAATATACATAGAGAGGTGTCATCACAACTTGTCTCAATTCCGAGTACGTAACGATCTTTTTCCATAGAAGATTAATTACCACTTTCGGTACGTTTGGGACACGCCACTTCGCGTAATTTTGAAAGAAACTGGGCCTGGCCTAATTTTCCAGGAAGGCCTTTGCTATTTTTTTCGTACCATTCGGGGGATTGGTCCTTAGTGTGGCATTTGACGCAATTGGTTTTCATCTTGTGGATCTTCTTTGATTTGGCCATTTTGGGGGGGCCGTCGCCAGAATCAAAGGGATGGGCGCTGGTTTTTCGGTGGCAATGAGCGCACTGAACATTGGCGAAATTTTCATCTACTTTGTATTTTTCATCTATTTTATCCCAAACTTTTTTGTGCTTTGTAATTTGAAATCCGCTGGTTTGGCGAAGAGCTCCAAGTTCTCCCAGGGAGCGGTAGAGCGCTCTGAAGTAGGCCTTTTTGAGGGAAGCAACCTTGGATTTTTTGAGCGCATTTTGTTCACTAAAGTGGATTAAATCTTGAGTTTTACTAAAGCCAGTTTTCATTCTATAGCCGAGAGTGTGACATTTAAGGCATTTAGGGTTGTTCAGCTCTTTAACTCTCATCAAGGTGTGGTAGGCCAGGGAGTGGGCGGTGGAGCCCCAAAACTTTGTTTGCTCTTGGTGGCATTCAACGCAGCTTGTGGCCGTGGGGTAGTCAAACTCTGTTTGAAACTGGCCCATTTTATTTTGTTCAGTTAATTGAATTTTAGAGAGCTTTTGTTTGAAAATGTCCATCTCAGCAATATAGGGGTTGGGTTTCAATTGATCTTTGAGTTCATCTCTAACTTGGATTTGGGCGTATTTTCCCTTTCGTTTTTTTCCAAGGGGGATGGTGATTTGGCCTAGGTAGTGATTGCGGCTGAGAACTTGCACAAGATTAGTTTTCCCGGAAGTCTTTGGGTAATTATTGAAGCTTTGGGAGTGGGCCCCTACGAACCAGTCAATTTGGGGAAGCTTGGCACTTAGATTTAAGTCGGTATTCATTCCCGAATGCGAGATAACAACAAAGTGATCCCTTTTACTGACAAAGCCAGCTTTTTGGATTTCTTTGTAAACATTTTTGAGCCCTGCCAGGGGATTTGTGAAATGATTTTTTAAATGGCTTCTGATGGTGGCCGGATCGATAACACCTGTTAGAAAGAGATACTTTGATCCCACTTTTATTTTGACCCATCTTTTGTATTTTATTTTTGTCCCTGGTTTGAGATTGGAGACTAAAAATGTATAAGAGGCGGTCTTTGAAAGTTCTTCTAGGAAGTTAAACCCATAGGCCAAATCTTGGTCGCCAAAAACCATGTATTTGAGGCCCATTTTATTATAGAAATCATGAATTTTTCTGGCGATAAAAAGGTGACTATCTTTCATTGATTCAGGAACAGTTGCCGAGGGAAAGAATGTGTCTCCTGCATCGACAAAGAGAACGGGGTGTTTTTTTTCAATTTTTTTCAAAGCCCCGGCCACTTGGGGGATTCCACCTAACGGAAAATTCCTGCAGCCACAAGGGTGAGTTTCTCCGTTGACGTTACCAGAGAAAACCATGGAAAACTCTGAGACTCCGTCTCGTATTTCAAATTCTTTTTCATATTCTTCACCTTCCATTTTTTCTACAAGGCCCGAGCATTGGGAAAATAAAAAAATGAGAGGGAGCAGTAATATATAGTGGTATTTCAAGCTATTTCCAATTATTCACCAATCATTTAATTGTTGGTAAAACTTTTTTTGCCTCTTTTGCTGATTTACTTGTGGGGTGTTGTTTAAGAAGCTCGTTTAATGCGTTCTTTGCCTGATCTTTTTGACCTTTTCTTAAAAGGGTTTTTCCCAGATGAAGTAGGCCATTTTTGTTAAAACTAGATTTTGGAAATTCTTTATAGAGCTTACTAAAATAGATTAAGGCCAAGTCATTTTTCTTTTGGATAAAATGGATCATACCTAAATTGTGGTAGAGATGGGCCTTATTTTGTTTTGAGATATTTTTACTTTGGATTAACTGCTCCATAGCAGAGCGGGCTTTGGTGTAGGCACCTCTTCTATAGAGCTTCATGGCGGAGTCAACAGGTGACAGAGGTTTGCTAGCTGAGCGTTTACTCGATTTCTTTTTCCCTCTTCTGCCGCTGGAGAGATTTTTGAGAGTATTAGTTATATTTTGAAGAAATTTCTTCTGCTCTTTCAGCTGCTTTTCGATGTTCTCAATAAGTAGACTATGCTCGGTGCTTTTTTTCTCTAGAAATCCGGTCTGTTCTTGAAGTTGTTTTATAGAGGCACCGATTTCCTCTTCACGGGCCTTTTTCGAACTATGATCGACTTCTTGAATCCTTCCTTCGAGTTTTGCGACTCTTGTTTGGACTTCAACTATTCTGATGGACATATTAGCGGAGAGTTTTTGGTTATCACCAAACTGATTGGACATGTCGTCCATTTTTTTTTCTCTGGCAACTTCTTCGGTCGTTTTACACGAAGTGAATAATCCAGAAAAAATTAGGGAGCTTAAAATAAGTGGGAGGTAGTGTTTACAAGGTGGCATGCTTTATTCTTCCTCAAGTGCATCCTTACGAACTGCTTTGTATTCCGCCCGCTCAGAAAATTTCCTTGATAGTATGGCATATTGCTTAGCTTTGTTGAAATATTTTCTTTTGTAAGAAGACTTGGCCTTGAGATAGTAGTACTCGCCTTTGCGGTAAAGAGTAGAGGCGTAGCGATCTGCTTTGGTATCCTTAGCGGCCAAAAGGGCAGCAGCTGCGAGGCTCATTTCTAGCTTTGGTCTTGTGGTTGCCAGGCCACAAGCCTGTAGAAATAACAACATCAAAAGGATATTTACGAGGAACAGATAAAGGTATGAGTGTTTTTTCTTCATATAAAAAAAGGTGTAGCCGCTTTATGCGGCTACTTTTAATTTAAATTTTTTACTTTGCCGTAACGACGAAGTTTCCTCTTCGGTTTTTTCCCCAAGAAGATTCATCGTGTCCAAACTCTAATGGTCTTTCTTTACCAAATGAGACAGTGGAGATTCTTTTAGAAGAAACACCCATGGCCACTAAGTAATTTTTAACAGCATTTGCTCTTCTTTCTCCGAGAGCTAAGTTGTATTGAACTCCGCCTCTTTCGTCGCAATGCCCTTCAACCTGAACTTCAATTCCGTCATTTGATTTCAAAAACTCTGCATTGTTGTTGAGAGCTTCTCTGGTGCCTTTTGTAATGGCTGCAGAGTCATATGGGAAATAAACAGTGGAAAGACCGCCTGCACTGCTTGAATCCGAGTCTCCGTTTAGAGACAAAGAAGATTCTTCTGATGGTTGATTGTCTGATGCATCCACTGAACTTGCAGAGTTTTTCTTGGCCGTTTTGCTTGAACAGCCGGTGAACTGGGCGGTTAGCGCAAGTACTACAAGTAGGTAGGGGAGAGATTTTCTCATTGATAGCTCCTTCAATTGAACTGAAAAAAATTTTTATTATTTTATTATTCTATTATCTTATTTATTTTCTTAAGTTTATCCTACACATTTTAAGATAAAAGCACAAAATTGTATACGAGTGTAATTATGAAAAACGAAAATATGATGTTTATGAAATTCTTTTTGATGTCTTGGTTCTCATTTTTTGGGGCGCATGTTTATTCATCTGACCAAAATGATCTGGATTCAGAGGGCCTGTTAAAGACAAATCGCTTTTTCTTGACCAGTAAAACTGGGAGAGTTGATTTTGAAATTCATGTCCCAAAAGAAAAAAAAGAATTTGCTCTAAGAGTGCGCAAGATACTGGCAAACGAAGGAATGGAGCTGATAGACTACCTGGGATATCTGCCTACAGAGACTGTTCATCTTAGTGTGGACACATCATTTGAGACAGCAAATGGAGCAGCCACAGTTTTTCCAACTAATATGATTTATTTATATGACTTCCCTCCACTTGCCGAAGGGCAGCTTAGCTATTCTAAAGATTGGCTCAAAATATTAGTGATCCACGAGTTGATGCATGTACTTCACATGGATCAAACCACAGATTTTTTAGGTGCCATGAGAAGCGTTTTTGGCTCGAATATGAAGTGGGGTGGGATTGTACCCAGGTGGTTTGCAGAAGGCATGGCCGTTTGGGCTGAGACCCATTTTTCTGATGAAGGAAGGCTTTCTAGCCCTAGTTTCCATCACGAGTTTTCCAAATTATTAGTTAGACCCAGGTATTGTGACAATATAGATTGCCTAGATAATCCTGGTAAATTCCCATTTGGAGGCCACGGCTACTGGGCCGGTGCTTTTTTTATGGATTGGCTCGAAAAGCAAAAAAGTGGCTCTATTCGTTGTTTAATTGAACAAAATTCAGGCTCACTTCCCTTCTTTTTAAACAATGCCTTTGAGACCTGTATGGGAGCCCCTGCAGCTCTTATGTTTTCCGCCTTTAGAAATAAGAAAATTCAGTCTTTGAGCTCAGCTCCTGATTTGGGATCCAAGGTGGACTACCATGGTGAGAATTTTCTCAACCTGCATCTGGGTCGCGCTCTTTCAAAGGACTACCTCGCTTTTGGACTCGTTAAGGGAGATATTACAAAACTGGTAGTGGAGAATCTTGAAAGTGGCATTCAGAAAGAATTTTCTATTAATTATTATATTCAAAATATGGAATTTGATAAAACTGGGAAGTCTCTGATTCTTCCCCTTTATTTTTACCGGGGAAGGGGAACTGCACGCTACCTAGGCCGCATTAATATTGAAACGATGAAATTTGAAGTATTAGGGAGCACCAGATCTCAGTACTTTTTTCAATCTAAGTCGGGACAAATCTTTTCTCTTGAATACAAAAAGTTAAGGTGGGGGGTGTACAGCTACGCTGCCACTGATTACTCAAATCTAGATTTAGATGATAAAAAACTGCACAAGCAATTTCCGGCGATGTTTGATATCAGTAGACCCTTTGTAGTCAATGTTGACGGGGTTGATTACCTCAGGTTTTTGACCCATATTCCGGAGAGCTCAGAATTTTCTGTTTCTCAGACAAGACTTGATAGTGCGGATTACAGCTCAACCACGCTGTATCAAAGTCCTAAAAGTTTTGACCTTGTGGGGGACTGTAATGGGAAAACGATTATAAGAAATCCACTGGAAAGTGGAGTGATCTCCATAGAAAACGATGCAAATAGTGTAAAGCTTACGCAGTATTCAGGAAAAGCAACTGATCGCTTAATTAGGGCAAATTTTTTCGAAAATAAGGGGATCATCTACTTTGATGGACTGCCTTTTCAAGGCCAAAAAGTAAAATTTGGTTGCGAGAAGCTTTTTTCTGAAGAAATAGCGGTGAAACAAGTTACAGCCCCGCTAAAAAATCACGATATGTCGCCGATCTTAAGCGCCAACAAAAAGGCATATGGTAATGAATACAAGTATGGGGTTTATCCTCATCCAAGACTTTATCTCCCTCATTATTGGTTTCCCTCTTTTTTAATAGCAAATAAGGGTGGATATGTTGGTGCTCAAACTTCAGTTTCAGACCCCAATCAAAATCTTACCTTCAATTTAAAGGGAAAGTATTTCTATGATTTAGAAAAACTGGGCCTTGATGTAGACGGTGTTTTAAGACTAGGAGAGACCTATTTTCAAGGCCTTTATGAAAAAGCTTACGATGCCTACCGGACAAATTCCTACTTGGAGCAAGACTCCCACGGCGCTAGAGTCTTTTCTGATTTTCACATAGGCCACGTAACCCTGACTCCAGGAGCTTACTACCAAAGAAGTTGGATCTCCGACTTTTTAAGCCGTAGGAGATTAAAGACTTATGGCCTTTACAATGTTTTTTCTTACTATGCCAGGAACGAGGGGATGTTTTTAAATGACATAACTTTTGTCAAAAGAATATTTAAACAAGAATCAAAAGTTGAAAATACCGCTTATGAATACTGGGGAGGTCAAGGAAAGTTGTCCATTGACTTCAACCTATCAGCTCGCTTCGAGCTAGATCTCCTTGGAAGTTACGGTCGTTTGGGTAAAGCAAGTCTTGATAATGGGGTAATCATGGGAGGGGGTTATCAGGGGACTCATCAATTTCTTCCACTTTTACACGGTGATCTTTACGGCAATAGTATTTGGACTGGAAGAGCTCAAGGAAAATTTCTATTATCAAAAAATCATTCAGGACCCGATTTCTTTCCCTACTTTTTAAAAAGGCTCTATCTCTTTGCTGGAGCTGAGATGGCCTCTGCAAATAGGGTATACATAGATTCAAAGTGGCATGGTAATAGAACGCTGACAGGTATCCACGGCGGGCTGAGGTCAACTTATACTGTGGCATACAGGATTCCCATTGCCATTGAGCTTGCTTATGCAAAAGTTATCAATAACTCCACGACGCAGCCAGTTTCATTCTTATTTATGTTCAAGGGTGGTTTTTAATCAATATTTTGTCTTACTGCAAGGCACTCAAAAGTATCGTCGCATTTAATCTCAAATCCTGATGACACTAGGTCATTGAGTAGAAGTGTAAGTCGGCCATAGTGAGACAGATCAGCAGAGCCTTTGTAGTAGTTTCTGAGATGTCCATCACAAGTAAGTGGTAGGTTGTGCTTTTCGGCCTGAATAGTCTTGAGAGAAACGATACAGACTCTAAAGTAGGCCAGCTCTTTTCGAAGCGAGCCATAGTTATAGGTTTTGATTGAAGCAATTTTTCTTCGTTCAAATTTTGCCAGTCTTTTATGGCGATGGTTGTATTTACTTTGGCTTCCACATCCAACTAACACAAATAAAAATGTGAAGATGACTAGTAGGTCTTTCTTCATTGCTCCTCCATGACAATGTCCCATTCGGAATTTTTTCTTTTAAACTAAAGATTATTTAATTAGGTGAGCAAAACGGTTCCTTGATAGAGGTTCCTTGTTAAGCCGCTCCTTGTCTGTCATTGAAATGACGTGTTTCAAAAAATTGACGTCAGTTTTTTGACAAAAAAAAATGGTGAAGTCTCTAATCACCCCATTTCATGGGTGATGCTATGTGAGGTAAAACTGGCACGAGCGTTGCATTCTAAATACACGTGTGTGTGTAGGAGGGAAGCGAAGAAAGGATTTTTTTGTTTCTCTTTTTGTGACGTCTCTCAAAAAAAAAGGCCTAAAAGTATTTTGGGCCTTTTTTTTTATTTTTTTCTAGAAGCTCCAGCTAATAATCAATCATCTCAAAGAAACTGTTCTGCTAAAATTTCCTACGGGTTTTTTATTTTCTGATATTCCGATGGCACCAATTTTATTTTCTCGCAAAATAGCAACGGTTTCCCGTAGGGTTGTCTCTGGTGGGCAGCTTAAAATACTGGAAAAAATTTTGTGCTCAGTAATGTTTTTATCTAGGGCGCAATTCACTACTATCTCCTTATAAGGCTCATTTTAAATATTGGTATAAAAGTGAGGATATCGCCCTTGCCCCTTTGTTTGAGAGGTCTTCAAATAGAGGGTTATACTCATAAATACCTAAATATTTATTCTTATGGGAGAAGGCCTTATACCAACTTAATAATTCTACTATACAAGAAATCGGAAATCCATGTTGGCTAACGGCGCTTACGGCACTCATAGTGCCATGGTCAATAGCATCACAATCAATTGAAAGCATGAAAGCGCAGTTTTCTGTAAAGAGAACCTTTTCAAGTTGGGATTGAATCAAAGGGATTATAGATTTCCTAAAATATTGTCCCTCTCTTAAAATGTCATTAAAGCTAATAATTTTCATGCGGCCATTTTTAAGGGCCTGGTAGCTTTCTGGTGAATTGGAGTGTTCGCAGGTTCCGAGTTGGAGTATGGAAAATTCTGATTTTGTAAGTTCTGCAAAATCTCTAAAAGGAGTTCCACTATGCCTAATAGGATCAAGCCTAGTGTCGAGGTGGGGGTCAATATTGAGGACTATTATTTGATCATGACCCGAGGCTTCAAGTGCCATTAAGAAGGGGAGAATATGATCTTGTCCTCCACCCAGGTGAACGCTGGTATGAGGGCCTCTTTTTAAGGTCTCTAAACACTTCCCCGCACTAATATTTTGGGCCTCATTAAATTTCTGATCACTGTAAAAATCAAAACATTGGGCCAGCTCGTGAGTGAAAATTGGATGATCAAAATGATCAACCATCTTTCCCAGAGAATTGATGATGGCCTGGGGAGCAAATCTGCTTCCTTTGCGCCCACCATTTCTGACTACACCACAATCACTTGATGAGGTGAATACTACGCGCGAGTTTTTTGGAAGCACAGTTTCTGTAGTGTTATGCTCGCTGCCACTTAGGGCCTTTATCTTACTAGCAAGTGACTGAACTACTCGGGTACTTAGATGATCCAACACATATTTCCTTGTAAAGGGAGAGACTTTTCCTCCCTAGTAATAAAACCTGTTTAGGATAAAATAGTTTAGTGTAAAGGCCTTTGGCCAGTTGTGAGTAGTGCTATGGAAACTTCAGTAACAGATTGGTTTATCTACCAGGGTGGGGGGCACCGCGGTCCCTATAAATTTCATGAAATTGAAAGTAAGTACAATAGTGGCAGCTTAAATGCTGAAACATTTCTATGGAGTGAAGGTCTTACAGATTGGTATACCTTCGATGAAATCTCTTCAACAGAGCATCTTCCATTAAACCCTACTGACAGTGATCTTTTTTCTGATGAAATAGCTTCTGAGCAACAAGCTCTTGTGGGCCAGCACACATCAAGTCGCTATCTTGAGTTAGAAAAATTGATGACCAAAGAATTAGTGGAAATGGAGACTGAGAAAATCATTAAGCTCCAAAGAGGAACTGGTAAAAAAGAGAATTTTGGAAACTATCTAGATTTTATAGAGAACTTTGACCGAGAGGTGGCCTGTGAGATTTCACCTCTTATTGCTGGACATCAGTCTCAGTTTTTTGCAGATGAAAATAGCCCTGGTTTTTTTCAGTTAAAGCAGGATATTGACCATGGTCTGATAGACGTTAACCGAGTTGTGCCACAGCCCTATGTGGGATTTAACTGGGAGCTAAAAAAGAAGACTCCCTGGTTGTCACTGGCCTTTTTAATTTTAGGAGTCACAGCAGGGATATTTTTCCATAAATATCAAAGTGGAAATAATCTAGTGGACCAAACTTTTAAAATCAAAAAGCCTATTGGACTTCCACTTAATCAATTCGATAAATTAAAAAAGACTGCAGGACTTGTTGATTTAGATCCTAAGGTAGATTTTGGGTTTGGAAAAAACCTTGAAACAATTTGGATGGCCACAAATTTGCCAGGAAAAAGAGCTCTTAAATTAAGACTTGTGTCCCTGCAAGATGAAGTTCTCTCCATGTCTCAGGTTGAGGCCCATGCTACAGGAGTCTTGAATAGTCACATGGCCAAATTTAGCTCTTTTGAAATGCTCAGTGGGAAAAAAATTGTTCCCGGCGTTTATAAAGTGATGGTTGAGGACAGACTCTATGGAGAGTTTGGTGAGAGTCAATCTGAAATTTTTAAAGTTGAAAAAATCTTCTTGCTTGGTTTTAAAAATCACAGTGAATTTCATAAAAAGTTGACTAAATTCCGCGGTAAAAAATACAGAGCACTTATTATGAAGTTGGAAGATAGTAAGATGCAGTTCCTCACTGTCAAAGAGGCGATCAATAGATATAAAGACGATTTTTATAGAGACCTAAGGTTGTTTAAAACGGGCAGAGAATTTATCGATTCCACTAAAAATTACCAATTCAGTCTAGGTCCACTACTCACTAGTTTTAAAATGGATAGTGACAAAGACTATGCCAAGTGGAAAAATATATATCCAAAGCTTTCTCCTTATTACAAAGCTCTGGGTAGAGTTTCAAAGGGTGCAGCCGAGATGATAACTTCAGAGTTATCTCTACTTCGTTCCAACAAGGATCTCTCGCTTAGTACCAAAGCGAGAGTGAAAA
>Ga0257117_1002018_pt1 | contig 11049 bp, 12 predicted proteins | sample SI112_135mmetaG_FD_190157 | JGI IMG/M metagenome (GOLD analysis project Ga0257117, IMG submission 190157) | Marine microbial communities from Saanich Inlet, British Columbia, Canada - SI112_135m | ecosystem: Environmental > Aquatic > Marine > Inlet | place: Canada: British Columbia | collected... | reverse complement strand
GGAGGAGTAATGAATGGAGACATCTGTAGAAATTAGACCTGCTGAAGAAAGAGATATTGACTCAATAATCCGTATTTTCCACGAGGTTTATAAAGAAGATTATCCTTACACCCATTTTTTTGATCCAAATTGGCTGCGCCAGAGCATCTATACTGACAATATGGTAATGCTGGTGGCCTGTGATTGTGGTAGCGGTGAAGTATTAGGGACTGCCTCTGTGGTCTATGGAGCTGGGATTCACTCAGACTTACAGGCCGAATTTGGAAGGCTTGCTGTCTCTTGTAAGGCGAGAGGAAGGGGAATTGGAAACCTCTTGATGGAAAAAAGGCTTGAAATTGTTGAAGAGCGTATTCATATTGGAATTGTAGAAAACCGCTGCCCCCATGATTATTCTCAAAAAATCTCCACTAAATACCAATTTTCGCCTGTGGGATTTCTTCCCTATAAGCATCAATTTAAAAACCGTGAATCCATTGCTCTTTTTGCCCAAGTTTTTAATGAAGCATTGGCGCTCAGAAAAAATAATCCAAGGTTGATTCCTCTCGTTTATACTCTGGCACAAATGTCTTTTCAGAATTGTGGATTACCTTTTGATGGAGTTCTAGATGAATTGTCTGAGGTTTACCCTTTAAGGTCTAACTATCATATTGAAGAATTTACCTCAAAGGATGTGACTCCACTTCTAAGAATCACTAGAGGAAGGGTTGTGGGGAAAGAAGTTTTTGGCCCTACTCAATTAAGTTATGGATTTTTTAGATTAAAAGCAAAAAGTGCAAACTACCTGGTTGCCAAATCAAAAGCAGGTGAGAACTTAATCGACGCAGTGGCCGGGGCCATTGGATATATTAAGGATGATTTAGAAAAATCGCTTAGGATCTTTGAACTCTTAACTGTGGATGAAAACTCTATCCAATTTCTGTTCAGTGAGCTGTTAACAAAATGTCAAAATGAGTGGGGAGTTAAATATATAGAAATTGAAGTCAGTGCTCACGCTCCTAAGTTGCAAAGGACTCTTAGTCGTTTAGGGTTTTTACCAACTGCTTATATTCCCGCTATGGTTTTTGACCGGGTTGAAAGATTAGACGTTGTTAAAATGGTAAAATTAAATATGCCTTTTGACTTGAATGGAGTTGAGCTTTATCCAAAAGAAATGGATGATATGGCGAAATGGGTCAGTAATAATTTTAAAGAGCAATCTATTTTACCTGAAATTGAAATTCAACTTCAAAAAAATCCACTTTTTGCAGAAATGAGTGATGATCAAAGAAAAATCTTGGCAGCAGGCCTTGAAAAGCAAACTCCAGACCAAAATGGAGTGCTTTACCAGCAAGGTGGTGCACCTAAAGGGCTATTTTTAATTTTAGAAGGCCTGGGCGTTGTTATTCAAAATGGACAGCGGATTGGGACGGTTAGTGCTGGAGAGGTGATAGGAGAGAGGTCTCTTCTTTCTAATACTGAGCACTCTGTTACTATCAAATTTGATGAAGGTGCTGTCATCTTTGGGCTCACTCCGAAAAAATTGATGAGTCTTGAAAAAAAATTCCCAGATATAGCAATGATTTTATATAAAAACATTGTCATGGATCTGGGAAAAAGAATTCAAAGGTTGAGAGGAGAGGGCCCAAGCCTATCCATTGAAAAGGCTATTTCATAGAGCCCATCTTTTTTCTCATGGGAGTTTTTGGCAAGACTTATAATAGATCTAATTTTAGCAATGTGATATTTGATTTGTCCCCATTCGTATGGAGTGAGCGCAATGATATCTGCGATTATCTGTTCGCTGTCTTTCCCTTTTTCGATTTGGTCAATGACCTTTTTGAAAAGGCTGAGTCGGTACTGCTTTTTGGCCTTTATGGCGATACTTTCTTCCATCATGTCAGCACATTTCTTAATGCTGTTACTTGTTACACTGGTAATGAATAAACTTTCCTTGATGCCATTAAAGACACTGAGTGCTCTTTTCATTTTCTTTTCATTTAGGCCTAGGTTTTCTGATAACCATTTAAGATCGTTTGAGAACCCGACTAGCTTTTTTGCCTCAAGCATTGATCTAATAACAGAGCTACTCAAAAAACTATAGGCATGAACAGTAAAGTTTTCATTAATCAGACTTGGCCCTTGTACTGCGGGCAAATTATTCACTATGATTTCTTTGGTTTGCTGCTCAGAATATCCAAGGCCTATACAAATTTTTTGGATATTCCTCTTGGTTAAGGTACGCTTGCCTCTGATAATTTGTGAAAGAGTTGAATGATTAACTCCAACACTACGCGCGAACGCCCTTAGACTGTAACTCGGATTCCTCGCCTGTCTGTAGGCAAGCTCACTAGTCAACAATTCCCTAAAGCCCTTTTTTTCGCTTTTAAATGTAGTCTCGGTTTTTGTTTCCATAACCCTCCTCGTCCTGTAGTTAATGTGGACTCGTAATAGTGGTTGGCAAGGCTCTCTAGTTAAATAATATTGAACTAGAGTGGTAGAATCGTATACAATACGATCACTTATGTTGATATGAGGTTCGTCAGTTGTGGCAAAATACTATAAGATTGCGTTTTTTATTCTTTTAATTGCCCCAAAGCTTTTCGCCACAGATCATAAAAAACATGATCCAGATATAAAGAACGAAAATTCAAAGGCCAAAAAGGCTGAAAAGAAAGGTCCTAAAGATGGGATTTCAGTTGGTGTTGCTACCGTTATCTCTGAATCAGTGTATAGAGGAGTGGGCAATAAGTTTGCAGTTCTACCAGTATTTACAATTAAATATGGAAATTTTTATTTAAGAGGGTCAAGGGCCTCTTACAAAATATTTGGAAACAAACAAATTAGTTTTGGAGCAACTCTTGCCCTCGATCTTTTTTCTGGAGGTTATGAATCTGATGACTCAGACTCTCTCAGGGGAATGGATGAGAGAAAGGGCACTCTTTATGGAGGGGCCTTTTCGAGATTAAAGCTTGGTTTATTTTCAATTCAAGCGGTAGTTAAAAAAGATCTCATTGGAGTACATACAGGAGTAGTTTCAGGGCTTGGAGGCTCACTAATGATTCCTATCATGCACTTTTTAAAGTCTCAGCCCGTAAAAATGATTGGTCTGAATTATCAGCTTAATCACTATGATGAAAGCTACATTAATTACTACTATGGGGTTAAGGAGACGGAGGCCACACCGTCCCGGCCTTTATATAAGAGAAAGGGGACCCTCACGAGCTCTACAAGCCTATTTATTAGGGCCAAGTTTTCTGATCAAGTGAGTGGAATGCTTTTGATAAAAAGAGAGTTTCTCAGTAGGATCATTAGAGACAGTCCAATCGTTTCTGAAAAGCGATTGGACAGGGCCTTCTTAAGCGTCATGTACAGATTTTAACTATCTCCAATCATCCGGAAATTTATATTTGATTTTCTCTTCTTCATTTACAGGAGTGTAGCTTTTAAAATCCTGAAAACGGTAGTGAGCAAACCTTGTATGGCATCTCATGCAAGAGTAAACCAAGCGAAAATAGTATTTGTGAAGTGCCGATTCATTTTTATCTTTAACGGCCTTAGCAAGAAGCTTGGCATCTGTTTTAAAGATGGTGAAATAGCTGGCAAACTCTTTATTGTATTTATAGTAGTTTGGGTTATTGAGCACTTCGGTTGAAAGAAAATTGGCATTTTCAGCTATGGCATTCAATTTGCCCCGAGAAATCCCATCTAGAATGCCATTCATTTTTGCCTGAATCTTATACATCTCTTGGGTTAATTTTCTTCTTTCATTGTGTGTAAGGTTGAGTGGATGTACGTTTTTGTCCGCAAATGCCTCAAAGTTTAAAAAAACTAATATCCCTACTAATACCCACTTCATGACTTCCTCCATGCCTATTCATTTTATGGCATATTTTCCCAGACAAAATGAGGATTGTCAGAAAAATAATTGTTAATTTTTTTCAAATTCAGGTCCTAGCAGCTTCTGGGGAAGCTGCTAGTATTTGGAATGTCCTGTTAAGGTGTTGTGTTTGGGGTTGCTTCTTTTCGCTGGGACTTAGGAGTAGGTCTATTTTTCATGGTAAACCTGTGTCCTTCTACTAACTTTAATAAGTCAAAGGAGCTTACGAGCCCTATGAGTTTCTTCTCGTGCGTGACCACTAGGTGGTGAATTTTTTGATTTCTCATCATTCTTGCTGCGGTAGTCACACTCTCATATTGTGGAATCGTGAATACTTTTTTGATCATGACTTTTCTAATTTTCATTGATAAGTCTTCAATTTTTAATAGCTCTTTTACTGAGACAACCCCCACCACGTACTCATCAGAATCTATGACTGGTAGTAAGCTGAGATTGTTCTTATCAAGAACGGTCACAACGTGGCCCACTGTTTGGTTAGGGGTGGCGAAAACTACATGATCTCTTGTTAAATCTTTGACTTTTGCATCCATCATTACCTCCTTATGCACCTATAGGATACTTGGGAGCCTGAGGCCTTGTTATGATCCACATTAGGGTATAGCATGATTGAATAGTGAGGAGCAGGAGTCCTTGATACCTGCGGTCAGGTATTAAGGGAGTTTAAATTGGAATAAAAACTCAATGAGCTTTCTTTTAAAGCGGAAGTGAAAAAGCGGAGAGTGGGGCGCCTGATCCATTAGCCATAATTCTACCTTTGACCCCTCTTGGCATCCGGCCCAACTTGAAACATCTGTTTCTTTGAACTTTGCTCCTAGAGTAAAATTGTAGAGGTTTTTAAACTCTGTAGGAACTTCATTACATCCAAATTTTGCAGCGTAACTTGTAACTAGTTGTCTGCCCCCTAGGTAGGGACTTCTGTTTTTATCAACATTTTTAAAGCGCTGTCCAAAAATAGAGACCAGGGAGTCAGTAAATAGCTGGGTGGGAGAATACTCAATAGTTGTGTCACTAGTACCATGAATGTGTAATAGCGAAAATGGACTTTTGTTTTTGCACTCTGTGCTCCTTAGGGTTGAGGAACCAGAAATGACTGCAATGCCCGCAACCTTTGAATCACTTTGACATGCAAGGGAATAGGCCATGAATCCACCATTTGAATGACCTACAATATAGACACTTTTGGGGTCTACGCGGTAGTTCTCAATATAGTGATCAATAAGGTTTGTTAAATAGCTTAAGTCATCAACACCCTTGTTGTACCAGTCACAGCAAAATTCATCTGCGGCCCAAAACTGTTCTCCGAATTGGTTCTTTACCCCCTCGGGGGCAACCAGAATAAAACCATCCTTATTAACTCTAGCGCCAAGGCCAGTATAAAAAAGATGTCCAGTGGCATTCCCTGTAAAACCATGAAGCATGATGACCAGTGGCCACTTCTTTTTTTGTTTAAATTTCTTTGGAAAGAAAACCTTTTCGCTAGCTCTTTTGGCCTTACTTGGAGCGTATATCAAATCATCTGCCCAGGAAGCAGACAAAGTAAAAATAGAAATGAATACAAAAGTTAAATAAGTTTTATTTTTCATTTGAAGTCGACTCTCTCCAAATTTCCTCTCGGGTATTTATTAAAAATAAAGTAGAGTCGTTCCCCAAATAATCGGATTCAGATGACGAGAAACTCATACAAATTTTATAGGGCGCAGGAAACAGAATTTAGTGAACAATAATAGTCGGTTATTGCCGGGGCACACATCTCTTGTGTGTCCCATTTTCCTTTCAACAAATAACAGTCTAAAAAGCTCAAGAAGTGTTTCATGAGGGCCGCCCCAATTTATTCAAAGATGCAATGAAGCGAATCAAGATATTTTCTTCTTAGTTTGTTTTTTATGACCTAAAATTTTTTCTATAAAAAACACTAAGGAGAAAAAATGTTAAAAGTAATCTCACTAATTACACTCATGGCCCTTGCACTTCCTGCTATGGCCTTCACACTTTCAGTAGAAGATTTCGATAGTTTTGAACCACAAAGTTTACTTAGGCCAGCTCCAGGATCTCAGTGCAGAGACCTTAAGTTAACGGATGCTCAAAAAGCAGAAATTCATCAGACAATTTTTGTGGCAAAGAAGAAGGGCAATATTTTAGAGGCCCATCTTAAAAACTCAAAAATGGATCTTTTTAAAGTACTAGTTAATCCTAAATCTCTTAGAAAAGATGCAGAAGGTGCAATGGGATCGATCTCAACAAAAGCTGCTCCTCTTCATGCTCTCAAGTCTGAGGTAAAGCTTGATATTCTTTTTGATATTTTAACTGCTGAGCAAAGAGTAAAAGTTGTTCACTGTAAAAAAATGCAAAGAAGAAGAGGACCAAAAAATGGAAAAGGACCTCATGGTAGAAAAGGACCTAGAAATGGGAAAGGACCTCACCATGGAAAAGGACCACATGATGGCCACAAAGATCACAAAAGACCGCATGATGGTCATAAAGATCACAAAGATCATAAAGACCACAAAGGACCACATGACGGCAAAGATCATAAACACTACAACTAAGATTTAAATAAAAAAAATGCCACACCTATTAAGGTGTGGCACAAAACTCCTGACGTAAATACAACCCAATTGTACAACCGGAAAATTTCAACTATCTAACAGTGAGAAGAGTACGCCTTCTGTGTAATCTGTTTAGCTTAAGCTTTGCTTGAAATGTTTTTCTACCACTAGTTGCACTTGGATAGAAATACATGCTGCTTTTTCTTCGTGCCTTTTTAAATGCTGGAGCTCCTTGGATATCTCTAGCTACTAGGGCCATAGATTTTATCTCTAGGTGATCTTTCTTCCAAAGCTTGGTCAGATCTCCTGGATTGATGACAGAGCTGAAGTCAAAAAATATGGCCAGGCCATTTGCGTTTTGTCCATCACCTGTGAATAGACCCGCAATTCCTTTCACCCCTTTAATATCGAACATTGGAAAAATATTGACTGAGCCAATGCTATCGCCGATATCTGAAAACTGAACTATTGGAACGGCCACACCTACTAGTGCCATACCTTCAGCAATTCCCAAGTAAACGCGAACAGTAGTATTTTCTACCTGAAAGTTAATCACTTTCGAGTAGTCAATTCCTCCAACTGGGATTTGTCTTCCATTGGGAAGAGTTGCATCCCCTGAAACAACCTTTCCGCCTGATGCTCCTGTCAAATTAACTCCTGCGCTAATTTCATTGGTTCCATCAAAGCCTGAAAGAAGAGAAACGTAGCCTAAGTCGACATGAGTTTCTGGATGTCTAATATTAAATTCGATAGACGGTAGATTCATATTTCCCAAATCTAGTTGCATACCGAAGTCTATAATAATGTCGCCGTCATCATTTTTATAGGCGCCGAGTTCAAGGTCTTTTAATACTTGGACTTCTTGAGATGGTGGGTTACACCCAATAATTAGAAATATTGAAAATGAAATAAGTAATGCCTTGTGGCCTAAAAACCACCACGATTGGTTTTTCTTCATAAGAATTTCTCCTGCTAACCTAGCTGATACAAATATTTTTATAAATGCTAGTGTTAGTCCCCCCCTGGACACCCACTTTTGCCTAACAATAGAGTATCGTCCCCCGATTTTAATTTCTGAGGATCTTGAGTAGTATTTAGGGAAAATCTTTTCTTTTTAATCAATATTTAATAATTTAAAATAATTTTCATGTGCAATATCATAGAAATGCCCGACTCAGGACCCCCAAATGGTTTTACCAAAGACCAAATCCTCTTTGAAAACTCAGATTTAATAGCTGTTAATAAACCCAGTGGGCTCTTAGTTCACCCATATTGGAGTGAAACAAATGAGACTGAGTGTTTAATGAAGCAACTTCGCGACCATCTAGGCCACTGGGTCTATGTTATTGGTCGCTTAGACCGGCCAGTTTCAGGAATCGTTCTTTTCGGGAAAAATAAAGAGAGTGTCAGGGTGATTAAAGATCTTTGGCATCTTCCTAGTACTAGGAAGAGCTATCTCTTGTTGGTCAAAGGAATCATTGATGAACCAGGGGTTTTTGAACTTCCTCTCACTGATGACAATAAAGTAAAAAAAGAGGCCGAAACTGAGTATTGGCCTTTAGAAAAATTTGAAAAGGCCACGCTGGTTAAGGCCCAAATTCTAACCGGAAGAAAACATCAAATTAGAAGGCATTTCTCTACAGGTATGCACCAAATAATAGGTGATACAAAATATGGTAAGGGAAGGTACAATCAATACTACCGTGATCATTTTGATCTTCACCGTATCTTTCTTCATGCTCATAGTTTGAGAATTGATGATGCAAGTGGGTTGAAGCTGCTAGATGTTGAATGTTCTCTTCCTCAGGAGCTTGAATCCACACTAAATAGGTTGCAAAGCGACCCGGATTTATTAAGATAGTGCCTGGGAAGGATCATCCATGGAAAAAGTCTTCAAGAATTTTAAAACTACTCTCATTATTCTTTATTTTTGTCTTTTGGCCTCTAGGGTCGCTTTATATTTATATATGCCCACAATGTATCCAGATGGAATATCAAATGCTCCCTTTGACTCTGGAAATATGATTGTGATGGTGATCTTGGGGATTGTCATTTTCAATGCAGCTCTATGTTTTTATCTATACAAAATAGGGTATCAAAAAGAATTTTTGACCAAGCAAGGTGGTTTTTTATTTGGGGCCAGAAACTCTCACCTTTCACCTCTGACTGATGGTAGGATGACTGACAGTGATAAATTAAAATGGATTGCTTTAAATAAATTTCAAATAGTGAGTGTCACCAGCTGGGCACTGTCAGAGTCTATTTTTGTATTTGGTTTGATTTCTCCCAATTTAGGAGCAAATACAGGGACCGTGCAAGCTGTAATGATTTTCAGCACTATTATTGGATGCTTGCAGTATCCACGTCTTGCTCGTGTGGAAGAAATCTTAGACTCAATTTCTTAGTCCATGTGAATGGGATAGAGCTTAATTTCAGTCACAGTTTTTCCACCATTAATATTGCCACTTCTTTCAGGCAATATTTGAATTGAGGCGTAGATATCAACTTCATCATCAGTCATCTTTACACCACAACTTCCAATAAATTCACTAGATGCAAACTCAGAGAAACTTCCTACACACCTTAATGATTTTTCATGAACAGAAATTTTTGGATTTTTAGCTTTAAAGGCGGAAAGTTGTGTCAGGGCCATGTCAGTAAGAGGACTTGTGACATCGCAACCTACGGTTGTATCCATATTATCGTCACCTTCACATTTTGCGTGAGCGCCACTCACAATTAAAGTTGCTAGAATGACAAATAGTGAAAATTTCATAAATTCCTTCAGTATTAAAGTTAAGTAAGTTTTTAACCATTGTTTGCTTATGGTGTGAATAGTGATGAAAAAAGTTCAGGATTTGGAGGGCATTAACAAAATAATTGCGCGATGCGCACGATAAAGCACCAATGTGAGAAGGGGGCAGGGCCCCTGGATCTCAGACACCCCATCCTCTTTGTTAAGAAATGTTGATTCTTCTAGATGTTCTTACTTCATCATCTGCCTTGGCGACATTGATAGTGAGAACGCCATTTTCAAACTTAGCACTGATTCTTTCTTCGTCCACTTCACTTGGAAACGGGAGGGTTCGGCTAAAGCGGCCAAACGACCTCTCTGTTCTGTGCCAACCCTCTTTTTCTTCACTACGAGTGACTCTTTTTTCACCCGAAATGAGTAGTGCATTGTCCCTAATGGAGAGTTCGATCTCATCTTTTGAGACACCTGGTAGCTCAGTATGAACTTCAAACTCGTCTTCAGTTTCCTTCATATCCACTCGAGGCATGAAGCTTGTTTGATCACTGCTCCAATTAACTGTAGGAAAGTCATCCCAGAGACCTTCAAAAAGATAGTTAATATCCCTCTGTAGGGAACCCACTGGGTGCTCCTCTTTTCTAATAGGAGTTGTAGAATTTCTAGTTTTAAATAGTGACATGGTTTCTCCTCCTTATTTATCATCTCAATATAAGGATCATAGATTTAAAGGCGAGATTATTCTTTGATTTAAATCAATTTCAATTTAGATATTAAACAAGTTGTTAGCAAGGCCTTCTCAGCTTCGGTTTCTATTATTTTGCACTTGTTTGTAAATGAGAAAAAAACTGACGAGCAAAAAGGGAATGCCTGGCAGTATGGGAAATACTATTCCAACAACGCCAACAATGAAGCATACAATTGCTACAATGAGAACTAGTGATGGAGGCAGTAGTAGTGGGTTTTGATGGAGGTTATTTTCTTTGTATATAAAGGCCAAAGAGAAGTTAGAAATTAGTGATAAAAGAATATAGAAAAATAGCCTTTCTAATTTGATCATAAAAGGGGCACGTTTTAAGAATTGTTCGCTCTCAACCTTTTTACAACCCGTTTCAATTAATTGATCAATTTTTTGCTTTAGGGTTTGTGAAAATTCTTTTGAATAAATATTGAGGTTCATCTCCAAGTTGCCTTGGTAGCTGGTGTAATTGAGATTGAATGAGCCTATGGTAGACCAAAGTCCATCTACGCAAGCAAGCTTTCCATGTAAAATTGATTTCTCCCACTGATAGATTTCTATTCCTTCTTTGAGAAAAAATCCGTAGAGGTATTCACTTGCAAGTATCCAAGATGGCCAATCTGAAATTTGAGGTAATATTAGTCGGACTCTAACACCTCTTTTTTTTGCGGCTACCAACTCATTCATGAAGTTTTTACGAGGAAAAAAATAGGAATTAATAATAGTAATACTCTCTTGGGCCATTTGTGTAATGGCCAAGTATTCTTTGGTAATGGCCCGGCGGTTTCTAACCCAATCATTAACGAGCATTTTTACTTTGTGGTCTCCACAGTTCGGAGTAAACACAGGAAGAAGAGGAAATTGAAGCTCGTTTTTGTGATTTTTTTGAAAAAGCTTCTGACAATAATCAGAAATTTTTAAAACAACAGGACCCTTAACATATACAGCGAAATCAAGTCTTGGCCCTTCAGGGAATTCTGTATCATAAGCTGAGTGAAGATTGATTCCTCCCACTATGGCCTCAGTGTCATCAACTATGACAACTTTGTGATGAAGTCTTCTTCCCCATTTGGCAATTGAAAAGGCTCCAAGTCGATTAAAACGGCAAAAAATAGCGCCGGACTCACAAAGTTTTTGG
>Ga0257117_1002017_pt1 | contig 11050 bp, 8 predicted proteins | sample SI112_135mmetaG_FD_190157 | JGI IMG/M metagenome (GOLD analysis project Ga0257117, IMG submission 190157) | Marine microbial communities from Saanich Inlet, British Columbia, Canada - SI112_135m | ecosystem: Environmental > Aquatic > Marine > Inlet | place: Canada: British Columbia | collected... | reverse complement strand
CTTTTATGAGCGCCTGTACGATAAAGAGAAAAAACTTTCGAGTTTTCTCTACACCCAGTATTACGATCGCATGGGTATCAATCCTCACGGGATTGATTTTTGTGACTATGATAAAAGAGTTGATGAATATAAGTTTGGCGCCTCTAAAGATGACAAAGATCCCTTTCCTATCGTCAATCTAAATGTGGATGGAGAGATTTGGAATCATGTACTTTTAGGTGTCGATAGAAGAGTGAGTGAAGGAAATAATCTCAATGATTTAGTTCTACGGTTTAGAAGAGCAAGATATGTAAAGGACATTAGAACTGACTCTGGTAAAAAGGTATTCTCTTCTTTTGTTAAAAGTGTAGTGGCACTTTGTGAAGATAGTGATTTTAAAAGAGAGTTTATGAACTCTGGAGGCGACTGGAATGGAATTTGCCGTGATGGAGTTTTAAGAGTTCGGCCTAAACCACTTCTAAACCATATCTCTAGATCTGGTGCCGGAATTTATGAGTGCTCAGAGCTTTCAATGGAGTGTTTTGGAAAACATACTCCTGAATGCAAGAGACAATATGCTGCTTGTGAGGAAGAAAGTGAGGGGATTTGTAGTGAGGGCTGTTATATGGATCGCTGCCTTCCCAGGACTTCTCTAGGTGAAGAAGATATTTGCTATAACGGAAGGCCAGATAGTGACGGAAGCATGGGAATTGAACACTTTGCAAGGGCGATTGAGAAAAAAAGTGAGTTGATGGAAGTGTTTGCGCTCGATCTATTAAAGGGGATATTTGATAGCAAAATGACTAAAAAGAAATCCTCATTTTTAGCAAAATTTTCTGTAAATGAAGTTGTTCTCGACAGTCAATTTCTCAATACAGGAGATCCTTCTGTGAGTGATAGAAGAAAGAAGCTCAAAAGTGAAGAGCATAGTGGAAATGTACTACTTAAAGATGATCAGCCGCTAGGGTGTTCATGGAATAATGTTTGGCAAAAAACTGGGACTGGAGAAGAGCAAAAATATTCGGGAAGTGTTCCTGGAAGTATTTATACCATGGAGCTTCCCCACTGCCCGGCTGAAGACAATTTGGCCTTTAAGCTTCTGGATAAAGTGAAAGGTTGCGAAACACTAAGCCAGGTGGTGAGAAGTTTCACTAGACTCGTATTAGCGCTTTCTACCAATGCAAGTATTGATGGGAATTATGACGCCGAAGTTGAGATTGAATACCTCAGCTCATTAATTGGTAAACAAACTCCAGGTGTCGATCCGGCGGGCTTTATCAGGGCCGCTCATGAAATGGTTGGAAGTTCCTGGGATCCATAATTATAAATAAAAAGTAATTTCTTAGCGAGTAGGAGAAAAATTATGTTACTAAAATCGAATCGAATTCACAGCTTTTACTTGGTCTTTGCCTTGATGATTGCCACTGGACTGTCCTCTAATTTGTATGGTGGGGATAAGACATATTGCTACGATGATGCTGAAGGACAAGGATACAAAAACTGTAAAAATTGGAAAGAGCATTGTAGGGGAAAATACTCTTTCAAATGTAAAAGGAAAGATACTGGAATGTGGGATTGGTTTAAATGTACTGACCTGGCTGCATCATACGATAGTAATGCTAAAGCTGCTGTAGATCTCCTATGTGATGATGATAGAGATGGATCGAGAAGAGGTAGCGGCGACAGAGACTGTGATGAGGCCTATAGAAAATATTTAGAGTTCAAAGATGTAGAAGGTCAAAGTGCTCAAGCTGATAAGTGGCGTGAAAAAGCTAGGGAAGCTTGTGGTGATGATCTAGAAGATCTGAGTGCCTCAGGTGGTAGCTCATCTAGTTCACCAGTTTGTGCTGGGAAAGTAATAGAGGGACAATGTGTGCCCACATCTTGTTTAGAGGGTCTCAGAATAAAGCGAAGTGTAAAATGCAAAAAATATCACTATCTTCTGACTGACAAATTGAAGTGTGAAGTCGATACAAGTGCTGAAGGCAAGGGAATTGGACTGATTGTTTGTGAGAACGGAGTCAATTATATACCTCACCATCATGGTGTGGATTATATTGGAGTTTCAGAGTTTGGTTACGACCAGCCACTTATTTATGAATCTGGAGCTGCTGATGGTGAAACTAGAAGTGGATCATCTTTTGGACTTTAAAATATTCAGCATAAGAGTATGTAGATGTGTGAAATATTATGGAAATAAATAAAAATTATTTCTCTAAAGAAGATTTAGTAATTTGCCGAAGTAAAGGTGACTTCTTTGCGAGTAGGGGAAAAGATATGTTACTAAAATTGAATCGAATTCACAGGTTTTACTTGGTCTTTGCCTTGATGATTGCCACTGGACTATCCTCTAATTTATACGGTGGGGATAAGACCAATTGCTATGATGATGCTGAAGGACAAGGATACAAAAACTGTAAGAGTTGGAAAGAGCATTGTAGGGGGAAGTACTCCTTTAAATGTAAGAGTAAAGATACTGGCGACTGGGATTGGTTTATTTGTACTGATCTATCAGCATCTGTTCGAAGCGATGCAAGAGGCGATGCTGACCAATTATGTGATGAAGATAGAGACGACGACGGAGACGGGCCAAGAAGAGGTGATGGCGACGGCGACGAAGACTGTGATGAAGCCTACAGAAAATATATGAAATACAAAGATAAGTCTGGTCAGAGTGCTAAAGCTGATAAGTGGCGAAAAAAGGCCAGAGAGGCTTGCGGTGATGACTTTGATGATATGGGCAGTGGATCGAGTTCAGGCTCAAGTTCAAGTTCAGGACATGGGCATGGTGACGTCCATGTAACTGGAGGTTATTCAAGGTCTCACGATCATGACTATGATCGCGACTATGATCGTGATTATGAAAGGCGCTCGACTTATCCAGATTGTTATAATTGTCGTGCTGGCTCAAATGCAGCTGATGTCATTGGTGCAGTTGGTTATGCACTTGGTCAGGTAGGTGCACCGCTTGCCGGAGTTTGGTCAACTCATATTGCGGCCAGCTCACAAGAGAAAATCCACGCAGGTTACAACAATAGAGATATTAGATTAGGCCGTCAGTGTACTAGACGCTACGATAGTTATCTTGGACATATTGCCGATTATCAAGGCTCACCTGTGGATGGTGAAACTGCCATTGCACTAAGTGAGTGTGAAATTAATGGAACTTCACCATGGGGCTATGCCGGCATGGGTGGCATGAATGGCAATATGTACGGTGGTGGTTACAGTAATCCAATGTTTTCTGCTGGATATAGCCCAGGCTTTGTCGGCGGGATGATGGGTCCTTACGGAATGAACGGCGGGATCAATATCGGAATGGGCTCTGGAGGCTATGGTTATGGCTACCCTTCTGGTGGAGTAGGATTTGGAATGTCAGGCTATCTTGGAGCTGGTGGCTTTCCTCCTTACTACGGTGGCGGCGGAGGCTACGGTGGTGGCGGAGGCTATGGTGGTGGCGGAGGCTATGGTGGAGGCTACGGCGGAGGCTATGGTGGAGGCTACGGCGGAGGCGGTGGAGGCTTCTCAGGTGGAGCAACTTTGGGCCTAGGCTATGGTTCTGGTTACGGCGGTTACCCCTATTACGGTGGTGGCATGCAAGGTGGCTGGGGTGTCGGAGCTGGAGTGATGCCTTACGGTCAAGGTGGATCTAGTTACTGGAATAATTCTGGTGGTTGGGGAGATATGTACGGATCTTGGCAAAATAGTTATTCACAACAACAAGCTTATCAACAACAGGCTTCTGCTGTTGGAGCGAGAATGGGATATGACGTCTATGGTAACCAATTAGGTAACCAGGCATTACAACAAAACTATTACAATGCAGGCGCTATGTACGGTCAAGGAGCAGGTTATGGCGGACAAGGATATTATGGAGGTTCTTCAGGGAATCCTTACTATGGTAATCCCTATGCAAGTTCTTATGGTGGCCAAGGCTATGCCATGGGTAATATAAGTGGTGGTTTTGGATTTAGTTTTTGAGAGAATATTAATATTTAAGATCAATAAGGGAGGTTTATCGCCTCCCTTTTTTATTTGTTGTGAATAAGTGTTTTGATTTCGTGACGGAAAATGACTTCAATTTTGTCATTGTCGACAATGGTCTGAACAACACCTGGCCCAAATTTAGTATGGTCAATGATATCACCAACGATGAAACTGCCTTTGATTCCGTATGCTTTTGATTTTCCATTTGCATTGGAAACAGCTTCTAGCCAAATTTCTGCAATGGGTTTTGTTTCAACTTTTCTGCCTCTTGTTTTACTTCTTACTTTGGCCTTTGCCATTGAAGGATCTTTGTAAGCATGAGTGGCCTTACAGGTATTACATTGAACACGGTGAATTGTTTGGGTGTCTTTCATGATCGTAATTATATGTGATAGGCTGAGCTTACATTTATTGCAATAGGAGATAATATCTTTACCTACGCTGTAATCACTTGTGGTCATGGAGGTCCTTTTGAGGTTAAACCATTGGGACGAAACGTTGTTTCTTAGTTGGCTGATGCCTACTGGAGTGGTTAATGCCCAAGAAAAATTCTAAACTGACATTAGAGATTAATAACGCAGAAGTAAAGACGGGTTGCGTCCCTCATGCCTTGCAGGATAAGGCCAAAACACTGCCTAAATTGCCAGGTTGTTACTTGATGAAAAACCGATCTGGCGACATCCTGTACATCGGAAAGGCCAAAAACTTGCAGGCCCGAGTTAGAAGTTACTTTAACAACTCAGCAGCGCCGCGCAAGGTAGAGGTGTTGGTCTCCAAGGTAGCTGATTTTGACTTTTTAGTGACAGATTCTGATGCCGAGGCCTTTGTGCTGGAAAATAATCTCATTAAAAAGCATCGTCCTAAATACAATATTAGGCTTAAAGACGACAAGTCTTACCCATACGCCGAAATCAATAAAAATGAAATTTTCCCCCGAATTAGATTTAGCCGAAGGCCTGTGAAAAAAAAGGGCATCAAGGTGTTCGGTCCTTTTGCACAGGGCTCTAATATTTTTCAAATTATAAGAATTGTTACCAAGTCATTTGGCCTAAGAGATTGTAGTTTGAGGGAGTTTAATAAAAGGGAGCAGCCTTGCCTTCTCTATCAATTGGCCCAATGTTCCGCTCCTTGTGTAGGGAAAATTGAAGCAGACTCCTATAACGATGATCTCGAGGTGGCCCTGAGTATCTTTAGCGGAAAAGGGAAGAAGGCCATATCTTTTCTTGCCGAAAAAATGGAAAGGGCAGCGAGTGAAGAAAAATTCGAGCTAGCGGCGCTTCTTAGAGATAATATCTCCGTATTGTCTAGTTTTGTCCAAATAACCCATCAAGAAAATGCGGAATTTTTTGGAGGTGCTGACAATATTGATGCTATCTCTTTTTATGAAGGAGAAGCCGAGATTGATATTTGTATTTATATCGTCCGCTCGGGCATGCTTTTATCACATAAAAATTTCCAGTTTTTAAAAGCGGACTCACTTGAAGAAATTCAAGATGAAGTGCTTTTAAAAGTTTTTGATTACTACTGCGACTCTATCAGTGAAATTCCTCAAAAGGTGATACTTCCATTACCCTCTGAAAAGTTGGAAAGCTTTGGAAGTGCTTTAAACGAGATTTGTGAAAAAAATGTAGTTGTCACAAAACCTATAGGTAAATATACGGGCCTTGTTAACTTGGCCCAGAAAAATGCCAGTGAAACTCAAAGAGTAAGGATTGAGGGTCAAAGTAGCCCTTTTATTGGGCTTAGAAAATTAATGGATTTGCTCTCACTGAGTGAGAGGCCCAGGCGATTAGAATGTGTTGATGTGGCCATTTTTCAAGGGGATTCACCTACTGCTTCACAAATTGTCTTTGTAGATGGAGTGGCCCAAAAATCAGATTATCGCTACTATCATTTAAAAACTCTGCCCGAGGGAAATAATGACTTCGCTATGATGCGAGAGTTTGCTCTTAGAAGGTTTAACCCAAGTAAAAAACCTTTTCCAGATGTGTTGATTGTGGATGGGGGAAAGGGCCAGTTAAGTAGCGTGCTTGAGGCCTTGAAAGAAGTCGGAGCTGAAATTCCAGTAATTACCCTAGCAAAAAGTAAGGGCACAAGTGACTTTAAAAATCAGAAAATTCAAAGAAGTGAGGAACGTTTATATATTCCTGGAAGGGCCAACCCCTATATTCTCAAAAAATGTCCATCACTATTTAGAATCTGTGTTCAGATGAGAGACGAGGCCCACAGATTTAGTAGAAAGCTTCACCACAAGGCCGAACATAAAAGAGTGATAAGCTCATGGCTAGATGAAGTTCCAGGTGTTGGCGAAAAAATAAGAGACAAAATATTACAAAAGCTTGAATTTTCTAAAAGTGAGCTTAGTGAATTTTCAATAATTGAACTCGAGGGAACTCTCAGCGTATCAACATCCGTGGCCACAAATATCTACCAATATTTGCAAGGGCCACATTCTTCAAATGACGAATCTAATTGAGGGTACAGATCGTTTTTCTTGCACCTTCGCCGCACTCCATACATCTTGCAGATTCTTGAATCAGAAGGTTCTTATAATCAGGTAAGTGGTTGAAAACCATTTTAGAGCCGCATTGCCGACATTTATTGATAATTTTTTTAACATTTTCAGCATCACCAAAATATTCTTCAAAGCATTCAAATTTGTAGTCTTCTTCGTAGGACATCGCAGGAACTCCTAAAATCTAAGTTTTTGCCCTTGAGCTTAGGACCAAAGATAGTTATCTTTGAGCTCCATGACCCGGACAAAGTACCTATCGGGGAAGGGCCCGGCTGTTTTAATTAGAAGTAGAGTCAGAGGACTCTGAGGAAAAAATGGACTACCAAAAGCTAAGAAATAGTATAAATCTAGTACCAAATACCTATGAAGTGGCCATTTTTGGAGGCTCTTTTCTTATTCCTGAATCTATTAACGGTGAAAACCTCACCAAAGGCCCGGACCTACCTGTTCAATCAGGTGAAAAACTTGAGGTAATTCGTTCGCTTGAGCGCTTTGCTGAAAAGGAGAATTTGGGGAGCACGCCAGAGGCAAAAATGCTTTTTCTCGCCGATTTTGAAGGAGTTGAAAAACCTGGATGTGAGGGTGAACATTTAGGAAGTGAATCCACTATTTTGTTCACTAGGATGATAGGGGCCATGAAGCTTAGCCCCTCTGGGTATGAAGCCTGCTACTTACCTAAGAAGTCGAAAGAGGCAACGGATCTCGAAATTAAAAGTTATATAGATAAGCTACTAGTGAGTAGTGAACCCAAATTTGTGCTGTGTTTTGGTGCAAGACTGACTAATTTGATTTTAGGGCGAAAAGAGAAACTGAGCACTGTTCATGGGCAGTTTTTGCCCTATGAGGCTTCCGGTGTAACTGTAACATTAGTTCCGATTTTCCATCCTGATTACTTAAATATTAACCCAAAGATGAAAAAAGCTGCTTGGGTTGATCTTCAAAAGGTTCTCAAAGACCAAAATTCCTAGAATATCTTTGACTTGAATTTTTCGAAAGGTATAAAATGGTAATAGGGCAGATGGATCTGTCCTTATAGCTACCAACCTTCTCAAATAGGATTGATTGAAACACGGATGTTAATCAAAACTTGCTTTGCGATACTAATCTCTTTAATGACTACGAGTCTATCTGCCACTCTCGTAGCGGGTCCTCTCATCAAAGTTCGAATTGCCAAGGCCTTAGATAGAGTGAAAATTACGGGCATGGACATGATAAGAGAGCTTCCCCAGGTCAAAAAAAATGATAGGTACCTAGGAAGAAAATCCCTGGTATTTAATTGTAAGGCACAGGGAAGTCAAAGAGGACAAAGATCCCTTGTTGTCGCCTCCCTTAGCTCTTCAACTGGAATTCTTAGCTGGAAGAAAAAAACCTACTTAGGAGACCTTTTACTTTTAACATCTCATTCAGGTAAATCGTGTGACCTTGTTAATCAACTTCCAATGGAATCATATATTAGCTCCCTGCTCGCCAAGGAAATGAATAGCAAGTGGCCTACCGAGGCGCTAAAGGCCCAAGCAGTCGCTGCTAGATCATACGCTATTTATAAAATGAATACTGGTGGAGTTTCTAGAAAGCTTGGGCGGGAAGCGCACTACGACATAGAAAATAGTGAAAAGCATCAAGTTAATGGAACTTTGATGGATACAACTAAATCTACTTGGAATGCGGCCAAAGAAACTACTGGTGAAGTGTTGTTAAAAAAAAATGGCGACTTTGTGCCAATCTTTTTCCACTCCAAATGCGGAGGAAGGACTTTAACACCTGACCAAGTGTGGGGAAATAAGATTGAAGGTTACAAAGGCGTTGAATGCCCCTTTTGCCATAAACATGGAAGACCTGCATGGCAAAATAAGATGTCAGTGGCCAAGTTCAGAAAATATCTAGACAAGGCCCTTAAGTGGAAGCAAATGGACACCAAACTTCAGCTTGAGCCAAGTCTTTTGAAAAAGCTTCTGATTGTCCCAAATAAAGTGGCCGATCATGATTTCAGGTATTATGACGCCGGCAATATGATAACACTGGAAAAAAACTATTTGAGAAGAGTGGTAGGAAGAAAAGTTACACCCTCTCATTCGTTCAAGGTATCAAGAGAAGGTGAGGAAGTGGTCTTCGCTGGACTTGGAAATGGGCACGGAGTAGGAATGTGTCAGTACGGTGCGTTTGATTTGGCACATAAAGGTTGGGATTATAAAAAAATTCTGGCATACTATTTTCCCGGTTACCTTCTTAAAAAAGTATATTAGAAAAGAATGCTACTAGCGCTATTTTTGATATTTTATTCATCTCTTTCATGGTCGTGGACCATTCTTCTCGATCCAGGTCATGGTGGCGAGGATCACGGTGCCAAATCAAAAGTCATCAAACACCGTAAAGGCCGTAAATCGAGCAGAATCACTGTATCTGAAAAAACGATTACCTTAGATATTTCGAAAATAATTAGAAAGAAACTTCTTAGTCTTGGACACTCTGCCTACTTAACCAGGAGTGTTGATAAGTCTGTTTCTCTATCTCAAAGAGCAGAGTTAGCAGAAAAAGTTAAAGCGGATATTTTTGTTTCCATTCATGTAAATTCAGAAAAAAGTAGAGGACCTAATGGTTTTGAAACTTACTACCTAGACAATCACAACGACAAGGCAGTGAGAAAAGTTGAGGGAGTAGAAAATAAAGATGTGGGTGGAGAAGAAAAAATCGTCAATCAAATTCTAATTGATCTCGTCATTCAAAGAACTGCTCCACAATCAAAGCAGCTTTCACGAATTGTCCACTCGCACGCCATTAGAGCAATTAAAAAAAGATTCAGAATTAAGGACCGAGGCGTAAAGCCAGGCCTCTTCTACGTACTCGCCCTCTCTAAAAGACCCTCAATCCTACTCGAAGTAGGATTTCTCTCCCACCCCAAAGAAGTCCTAAAAATCCAAGGCCCCAAATTCCAAGAAAGACTCGCCACCTCCATCGCCACCGGAATCCACAAATACTTCCTAAAACAAACCCGCTAATCCTCACACGGTAGAGAATGAGTTTCGATCTGATCGGACAACTTGATAAAGGCCCACATGGAAAGTGTGAGCCTATATGAGTGTTTAACAAATTTTAATTTAGTATTTTAATGATTTTCACTACTCTGCAAATGTGGTTACTTCATTGATTTGATTTTCTTTACCCACAGTATATTGTCTCGTGGTTAATAATATCGGCTCAGACCTGGCATCAGAGGTAATGGCAATGGAGTTATTTTTATCCATAGTTTCAAATAACACTTGCCCAATTTGATCGTTACCATTTGGGGTATTTTGTATAATTGAACAATTCAAATTCCGAAGTTCTACAATATCTGTCTCACTTGTCGCTGGATAACTCTCGCCATCTCGTTGTAAATGATAATATTCTATTTTTAATACAACATCTCCAGTACATGAGGCCATAAAAGGAATGTTTTGAAGATCAATCACTGCACTTCCTTCAGAATATGTAATAAACCCAGGTAATGGAACTCTAGGATCTAGCATAGCAACTTGGAAAGTTTCATCACCAACTTCAAAAGTAAACAAAGGCTTTTCGAATAAATTAAACCCACTCAAACTAAACGTCCCTTTATAACTTAGAACACGAATTGTTTCAGATATTTCATCTTTATATTTTTCAATTTCAGCATCAAAGTCAGCTGGAAAATTGCCTGTGCTTGCAGCATCAAAATCAGCTGAAAAATTGCCTGTGCTTGTAGCATCAAAATCAGCTGAAAAATTTTGATCTGATGCAAATGCAAATGGGATAGCCGTTATTGAAATTATAAGCATAAGTAGTGAATAGAATCTTTTCATTTTTTTCTCCAAAGTTTGATACTGTAGCCCAAAGCGACTTTGTTTTTTTCTCTTACTACATTTTAAGGTATTTCGGTCAGAGTTACGGAGTAGAAATTTTGTAAGATAAAATTTAGGTTCTTTGAATTATGTCCAAATCTTCTACACAAGCAAGACTTAGCTGTGCACAGTTTATGTTAGATTTGAGTGAAGCAAGGAGAAGCGATTGGAGATGTACTTTTGTACATCGTAATGAGCGCCGACGCAGCCTGAGCTCAAAGATGACATAAAATGTGTGCAGATAATAAAAAGGGCAAGGTGAGAGCCTTGCCCGGGAGAGAGAGAGAAAATCAACCGGCCTACCTATTTCTAACTAGGCCTGATGAAATCTTATATTAAATTTAATTTGTTTTTTTTAAAGAAGAGCTCTTTATAAAAGCCCTTCTCAATGGTTTTGATTAATAATAATTTGAGTAAGGATTCCAGTAACTATATGAACCGCTATTACACTGTGAGTATCCAGTATAAACATCAGTATCAATCGGAAAGAAAGCCGTAGGAAATGAAGTTGCTGGATAGTATTCGTAATCCCCAACTTCAAGCCATACTGATGATTTTAAAATTATATCATGCGAGCAGCTTGAAGATGTCGCAGTATACATTGTATCAATTCCTAAATTTGTAATTGTTCTACCGCCGCCAATTAGTGGAACGCCGTTAGAAGTAAAGTCGCACATTTCAAGATATACATTATATCCAGTAATCGTTGAGC
>Ga0257117_1002014_pt1 | contig 11069 bp, 8 predicted proteins | sample SI112_135mmetaG_FD_190157 | JGI IMG/M metagenome (GOLD analysis project Ga0257117, IMG submission 190157) | Marine microbial communities from Saanich Inlet, British Columbia, Canada - SI112_135m | ecosystem: Environmental > Aquatic > Marine > Inlet | place: Canada: British Columbia | collected... | reverse complement strand
ATGGTGGATTAGGAGCAGGAGAATTGGGTGTAGTAGTAGCACCGGCCGGAATTGGTAAAACTTGGTGTTTACAAACCATAGCTTCCGCAGCAGTTAAACAGGGATTGAATGTAGTTCATTATACATTAGAGTTAAATCAAAATTATGTTGGTTTAAGATACGACACAGTTTTTAGTGGTGTTACTACGTCAGATATAAAATTCTATCAAGATGATGTTAAGAAGAAAATAGATGCACTCAAAGGAACATTACTGATAAAATATTTTCCCACTAAAAGTGCTTCAGTTCAAACTTTAACTTCACATCTAAGTCAAATTGAAATACAAGGAAATAAGCCAGATTTAGTAATAGTGGATTACGCCGATATTTTAAAAGGTGTGGGTTCAGAAAAAAGACATATTTTAGAAAATATTTATGAAGATTTAAGAGGATTAGCTGGTGAAATTGAGTGTCCGATATGGACAGCCTCACAGGCAAATCGTAGTTCATTAGAAGAAGAAGTTATTGATGCAACAAAAGTTGCAGAGGCATATAGTAAAGTAATGATAGCTGACTTCGTGGTATCAGTTAGTAGAAAGGTTGAAGATAAGATTGCAAATACAAGTAGGTTTCATGTTATAAAGAATAGATTTGGTATAGATGGTATAACTTTTCCATCAAGTATGAATACTAATATTGGTAAAATTCTGATTTACGAATCAACGACTCAAAGTGGTCAAGAGGTTCAAGGGAAGATGGATAATAGTCAAGAGTATTTACGAAAGCAGTTGGCAAATAAATATAATTCTGAAAAAGATATGGATGGCTTTGAATAGAAGCGAGTATATATTATATTTATGATGGGTAACGCTACACCAAGTTATTTTTAAATGGATATAGTAAGCAAGGAGAAATAGTTTATATGGAAAAGTTTCAGTTATCAGAAAATTTTATAAATAAGTACAAAAGAAAAAAACCCCCGTTTGGTTTTAATGGCTTAGGTGAATTAGTTTACATGAGAACCTATTCTCGTATTAAAGAAAATGGAAAAAATGAACGTTGGTGGGAAACCATTAAACGGGTTGTAGAGGGAACTTACTCTATGCAAAAGAATTGGATTGACCAACATCAACTTGGTTGGAATCCTTGGCAGGCACAAGCATCAGCTCAAGAAATGTATGACCGAATGTTTAATATGAAATTTTTACCTCCTGGTCGTGGTCTTTGGGCAATGGGAACTGCTATAACAGAAGAAAAGAATTTATATGCGGCACTTAACAATTGTGCATTCGTATCAACATCAACAATCAAGGAAGATTACTCAAAACCATTTACATTTTTGATGGACGCGAGTATGTTAGGTGTTGGTGTTGGGTTTGATACAAAAGGTGCCGGTGAAATTATTGTAAAGGGAGTTAATGTTGATAGAAAAGAAGAAATATATGTAATTCCAGATACACGAGAAGGGTGGGTAGATTCATTAAAGTTATTGTTAGAGAGTTATTTTCATGGAACATCAGAAATTCAATTTGATTATACATTAATTAGACCAGCAGGTGCACCAATACTTGGTTTTGGTGGTGTATCAAGTGGTCATGAACCATTAAAAGAAATTCACGAGGAAATTAGAAAAGTATTAGAACAAAATAGTACAGAACCAATTACAGTAACTACCATTGTTGATATAATGAACCTTATTGGTAAGTGTGTCGTAGCAGGGAACGTAAGACGAACAGCGGAGATTGTGTTCGGTGATCCATTTGATGAGGAGTATTTGGATTTAAAAAATTATAAAGTGAATCCACATAGAGAACAATATGGATGGACAAGTAATAATAGTATCTTCGCGGAACTTGGTATGGATTATACAGATGTGTGTAAGAGAATTAATGATAACGGAGAACCTGGATTTGCATGGTTAGAAAATATGAGGAAATTTTCTCGTATGCAAAATGGTGGAGATAATAAAGACCATAGAGTTGCAGGTGGAAATCCTTGTTTAGAACAATCATTAGAATCATATGAGTTATGTTGTTTAGTAGAGACGTTTCCAAACAACCACGATTCATTAGAGGATTATCAAAGAACACTCAAATATGCTTATCTGTATGCCAAAACCGTAACATTAGGTAAAACACACTGGCCTGAAACCAATAGGGTTATGTTAAGGAATAGAAGAATTGGTTGTAGTGTAAGTGGTGTTGCTCAGTTTATTACAAAACACGGAATGGAAGAATTAAGAAATTGGTTAGAGAGTGGATACGACACTATACAAGAGTGGGATAAACAATATAGTGATTGGTTCGCAGTTCCAAAGTCAATTAAAACTACAAGTGTTAAACCAAGTGGAACGGTTTCATTATTAGTAGGAGCAACTCCGGGAATGCACTATCCAGAGTCGAGATTTTATATAAGAAGAATGAGGTTATCAAAACATTCAGAGTTAATAGAACCACTAAAGAAAGCGGGTTACAAATTAGAACCAGCCTTCGGTTCGGAAGATTCTACAGTGGTGGTAGGAGTACCAGTAGATGTAGGTGAGGGTATAAGAACAGCAAGTGAATTATCCATATGGGAACAATTCAGTTTAGCCGCGTTCTTACAACGACATTGGGCAGATAACCAAGTTAGTTGTACAGCAACATTCAATCCTGAAACAGAGGCAACCGAACTACCACACGTGTTGAACTATTTTCAATATAAATTAAAAGGTATATCATTATTACCAAGACACCCATTAGGAGCATACAAACAAATGCCCTATGAATCAATTACAGAAGAAGATTATGATAAACAAGTTTCAAAACTTGGATATTTGAGTTTTGTAGGTATAGAAGGTGAAGAAGCAGAAGTAGATCGTTTCTGTAATAACGATGTTTGTGAAATTCCAGGAGAAACAATTTATGAGTCATAAGTTAGAATACTTGTGGTTGGACGGTTGTAATCCAACTCAGATTAGAAGTAAAACCAAGATAGTTAAGTCCTTTGGACGAATGGGTGCAGAAGCTCCAATATGGGGATTTGATGGTAGTTCTACAAATCAAGCAGAAGGTAGTAATTCTGATTGCGTATTAAAACCAGTAAGGGTATATCCGAATCCGTTGGAAAGTTCCACTTATCAACAAGGATCAATCGTATTGTGTGAAGTGTGGAATGTAGATGATACACCACACGAAACAAATACAAGAACAAGGTTAGAAGAAACATTAGTAGATTTAGATGAAGATATCGATGAATGGGTAGGCTTTGAACAAGAATATACACTCTTTCCAAAATACGGTCATAAGGGTGATGGTAGACCATTAGGGTGGGTAGATTATGAAGAACCAGCTCCACAAGGAGATTATTATTGTGGTAGAAATGCTGGTGAAAACATTATGAAAGAACATACTGATACCTGTATAGAAGCAGGTTTGAGTATATGTGGAACAAACGCAGAAGTGATGTTAGGACAATGGGAATACCAAATTGGTGCAGGTGGTTCAATTCATATGAGTGATGATTTATGGGTTGCTCGTTGGTTAATGGAAAGAATTTGTGAGAAACATGATTTAAAAGTTTCACTACATCCAAAACCAATTCAAGGGGATTGGAATGGTGCAGGATGTCATACTAATTTCTCTACAGCGGCTATGAGAGAAGAGATTGGTGGAATGGCAGAAATATTAAATGCGTGTCTTAAATTAAAAGATACCCACAAAGAACACATAGAAGTTTATGGTCAAGATAATGACCAGAGACTTACTGGTGAGCATGAAACTTGTGACATCAATACGTTTAGATATGGAGTATCAGATAGAGGAGCATCTATTCGTATTCCGTGGCAAGTAGAAAAAAATGGATGTGGTTATTTAGAAGATAGACGACCATCATCAAATTGTGATCCGTATAAAGTCAGCAAAAAGTTGATAGAAACGATTTGTAGTTAGATACTTATAGTAAAGAGGTTATATTGTATCAAAAATTAATATTCGTATCACACACTACAGCTAACCACTAAGGGGGCTTTGGATCTACCAAAACGTTTATTACGAAAGCCGTAAAAACAAAGTACATATATGGGATGATCATAGTGGTCATGTAGTAGTGCCTTATAAAAGGTATGCATATGTGAAAGATAATTATGGAACTCATGTATCTTTATATGGTGACAGATTAAAGAAAATATATAAGTGGGAAAAGGGTCTTAAAGGATTACACGAAAGTGATATCAATCCTGAAACACGAACTCTCATTGATATGTACACTAATAGTGAAGAACCATCAACTGGTCATAGAATTATGATTATTGATATTGAGGTTGAAGTTACAGAGGGATTTCCAAGTCCACAAAAGGCAGAAAACAAAATTACTTCTATTGCAATTCACGATAGTGTAACCGACCAATATTTTTGTTTCGTTTTGGATGAAGAAAATAAACTTAAACCGAATGATTGGGGTAAAAATGTAACAGTAGAAACCTTTGACAAGGAGTATGGATTATTACAGAGGTTTTACGCGAAGTATTTAGAAATGCGACCAACCATTATAACGGGCTGGAATGTAGATGGTTTTGATATTCCATACCTTTATAATCGGGCCCAACAGATAGTTGGTAAGAACATAGCTGATTGTCTTTCACCAGTTTCTAAAGTTTATTGGAATAAATACAGAGAAAAGTATATGATAGCAGGGGTGAGTTGTTTAGACTACCTTATGTTATACAAGAATTTTACTTTTAGTTCTAAACCATCTTACAGATTAGATGATATTGGTCAATCAGAAGTTGGAACATCTAAAATATCATACGATGGAACTTTAAATGATTTATATGAAAACCACTTGGAAGATTTTGTTAAGTATAACATTCACGATGTTAGGATAGTAAAGAAATTAGACGACAAATTAGATTTTATTGATGTAGCTCGTGGTATTTGTCATGTAGGTCATGTTCCATATGAAGATATTGTTTATGACTCTCGATTTTTAGAGGGAGCCATATTGGTCTATTTGAAAAAACTCGGAGTTGTGGCACCCAATAAAACGCCACGAGATGATGTGAAGAAGGATGGAAAATTTGCAGGGGCTTATGTTCAGGATCCACAAAAAGGTAGACATGATTGGGTTTATGATTTGGATATTACTTCAATGTATCCATCAATCATCATGAGTTTGAATGTATCTCCCGAAACCAAGATTGGTAAAGTTATTGGTTGGGATCCAGAAGAATTTATTAGAGGTAAGAATAAGACATATTCAATTTATATGAATGATAAGAAAAAAGGACAATTTACTGAAATTGAACTTAAAGAGTATTTTGATAATAATCAAGTATCCATATCTAATAATGGTATTATATATAGAACTGATAAACTGGGATTAATACCAACATTATTATCAGAGTGGTTTGACAAACGAACAGAATATCGTAAGTTGGCCAAAAAGTTTAGTGATGAGGGAGATGAAGATCAAGCTGGTTATTTCAACAGACGACAGCATATTCAGAAGATTGTGTTGAACTCTATGTATGGGGTATTGGGTTTACCAGTATTTAGGTTTTATGATTTGGATAATGCGGAAGCCACAACGAAAACTGGTCAATCATTAATTAAGTTCACGAAGAAACTCGGTAATCATTTCTACAATAAAGAGTTAGGAACGGAAAAAGATTATTGTATTTATATTGATACAGATTCAGTATTCTATTCAGCAGTACCATTAATTGAACATAGATTTCCAAATCAAAACCTTAGTGATGTAATGATGACTCAAAGAATTAATGAGATTGCAACAGAAGTTCAAGGATTTTTAAATAAAAGCTATGATTATTTTGCACAGAAATTCTGTAATTTGAATAAACACCGATTTGAGATTAAACAAGAAATTGTAGCAAAGAGTGGATTATTTATCGTAAAGAAACGATATGGTATGAAGGTCATTTCAGATAATGGTGTTCAAGTGAATAAAACGATGGTTAAAGGATTAGATACAGTTCGTAGTAATTTCGCACCACTATTCAGAAAGTTATTAGCTGATGTATTAGATGATATTTTGGGGAGTGTTCCAAAAAGTAAGATAGACCATAGAATAACAAGATTTAAAAAGAATATGAAACTTAATAAGTTAGATGAAATTTCATCACCAACTGGAGTTAAGGGGATATGGAAATATTTGAGAAAAGAAAATGAACATAGTTCAACTTCGATACTTGAAAAACAAAAAGATAAACGAGTATTTTCTTTATTCCACAAAGGAACACCAGTTCATGTTAAGGCAGCAATTGCATACAATGACTTGGTTAGGTATTTTAAACAAGATAACAAATATGGGTTTATAAATAATGGGGATAAAATCCGTTGGGTGTATTTAAAGACAAATCCATTAGGATTAAAGGTTGTGGCATATAAAGGACATGAAGATCCACCAGAAATCATGAAATATATAGATGAACATATAGACCATGATAAGATTTATAGCCAAGCAATGACCAAAAAATTACAAATGTTTTATGATTGTTTGGATTGGGGAAAACCAGTAGATGAAGAACAAAGCATAGAAAGATTTTTTTGATTTTGAACAAAGTTGTATATATGTATATATAACAAATTAACAATAAGGAGTAAAATAACAAATGAATAAATACAAATTAACTCGATTCATTGATAAATACCATTTAGGTGGTAATGTTAATGCGGTGGTTATCAATAGTAAAAAAGACAGTCTTACGACTCGTTTTATTACTGGAGATAAAGCACTACTCGGTGAACTTTCAATGACCAATTGGACATTTGATGAAGCTGAATTAGGAGTTTATGATACAGAACAATTAAGTAGATTGTTAGGTGTTTTAGATGATGATGTATCTCTTAATTTAACACAGGCAGGAGATAAATCAATTGCAGTTGAGATTTCTGATGCACTATCCAAAGTCAACTTTATGTTGTCGGATAAATCAGTTATCAATCAACCACCACCATTGAAACAACTTCCTGAATTTCAGATAGCAATCAAGGTGGATTCTAATTTCATTCAGAGGTTCATTAGTGGTAAATCTGCATTACCAGATACAGATACCTTTACGGTAATTACTGATGAAGATGATGTGAAACTTGTAATAGGTTATTCTTCAATCAACACAAACAGGGTTACTATTCCTGTTGAAACTACTGAACATTCAAATATAGAAAATGTGTCTTTTAACGCAAATCTATTTAAAGATGTATTGGTGGCAAACAAGGAATGTGAAAGTGCAACACTATATGTTAGTGAGCAAGGATTGTCAAAAATCAATTTTAAAGTTGATGATTATGACGCTACTTACTTTCTCGTAGCCGTCCAAACAGTTGATTGATTTTGATAATTTCCCAACTTTTAGTGAAGAACATTTTCATACTTGGGTAAATGAATTAACACCGATTGAAGAACATAAAGGTTATTTGGTCAAGCGTGACGATAAATTCAACCTTGCAGGCGTTTCAGGTGGAAAAGTCCGCCAATGTTCTAAACTTGTCTACGATAATTTAGACCATATACTCAATGAGTGTAATGGTGGGATATTAACGGCGGCGGGTATACCGTCGCCTCAGAGTTGTATCACATCCGCAGTTGCTAAGTATTTTGGTCTAAAATGTTTGGTTACAGTACCACATTATCCCGACCACATTAAAGATAGTTACAGAGTGAATGTGTCATTGGCACAAAAGTTTGGTGCAAAGGTATATGGAGTAGGAAACCCTAATATATCGGGTCCCGAACTCGATGCTAAGAAACTCGTATCTGAAACAGGTTATTTCCAAATCAAATTTGGTATGAATGGACGACAAGTAATGGAAACTATTGCCCAGCAAGTCAAAAATGTTCCAGATAACGTGGAAACAATCGTGGGGATCGCTGGGAGTGGTTTATCTATGTTAGGTGTAGCTTTGGGTTGTAAGTTGTATAACAAAAATGTTAAAACCATATATCCTGTAGCATTAAGTGGGTATGTGTATAAAAACAAGAAAATGTGGTATGACCGTCTCCTTCCCAAAGACCAATTTGACGGAGAATTTCATGTGGTACAATCTGATTATCCATATCAACACAAACTTAAATTAGATGAATCGCTGCCGCTTGATGCGACATACGAGGCAAAGGCGTGGGACTGGATGGTCAAGAATATAAAACCATCCAAGAAGGTATTGTTTTGGGATGTTGGGATTAAGGAATATGATTTGAGTTATATCGAACCAATCAAATGGCACAAATCAGAATACGAAAAAATTATCGATAGAGAATTAAGAAGGAAACATGAGCAAGTTAAGCACAACTTTTTCTAAATCCTGGCTAGAAAAGAAAATCATGTGCGGCCTATGCAACTTCGGTTGCTGTAATCACCCATCATTTCATGTAGAAATCACGGAAGAAGAACAAGAATTTTATCAAAAGGAATATGGATTAGACCTTGAATTAGAATGGAGTCAAGATGGATGTTGTGATTTATTAAAGGATGACAATACAGGATGTAGTTTGGGAGATGACCGACCAATATTCTGTAAGTTGTATCCGTTAATAGAGAATAAATCTGATAGATTGGTTATAAATAATTGGGGATACATACATTGTCCTAAACCAATGAACTATGAATTGGATAAAGTGGTAGATGGAAAGTATCATTACAAGATAAAACCAGAAGTTAGAAAACACAACAAAAGGGAAGAGTTGATATTAGATGATAAGATAGAAAACGTAGTCAAACAGATTTGGCTACAATCAAAGAATTCTATAATTCAACGATACGGTCAAGAATTTTATGAGAGAATAAAAATGGAAATGAAACAAACAATTAAACACGAGTTTTTTTAAGATGTATTTAGATTATTTTAACAAATTTAGAGATATGGAGCCCTACCTTAAAATAGGTAAAAAGGAGTGGGCTTATATAAAGGAAACATTTGACAGACCAGACATTCAGGAAACCCTTGTAGAGATTTTGAAAGATTATGAATTACCTACACAAGAGTTGACCAAGAAGGATGCATACAAAGATTTTATGAAGTTAAAGGGAATCCAATGGCCCGATTATTTAAAAGAAACAGCATGGTATGCAAGGTCAGAGTATAAATGGCCGTTAAGTGATAAAATCATACGAAGGATAAACAGAGGAAATGACGCTAGTAATTATTTCCAACAGTATAATAGATGGTCGGTAGATGGAACTATTTCTCCAGGTCCAGTTAGAACTTGGGGGAATCCAAAGTTTATGTATACTTTGTTAGGTTCATTATTCACACTCAATGTTGAGAAAGTAGATAGGGGAACATTAAGGTCGTGTATTGGACTTAGAAAGTATATTTGTTCTCAATTCAAACCCAATGTAGCAAAATCAATTTATGATATGTTTAAGGCAAAGACCATTCTTGATTTCAGTGCAGGTTGGGGTGACAGGCTGGCTGGATTCTACGCATCAGAAACGGGAGAGTATTATTTGGGAATAGACCCACGAAAAGAGAATCATTCTATATATAAAGAACAGGCCGAGTTTTACAGTAAACATTTAGGATTTTTCGAAAATGAAAAAAAGTCAGATTTTATATGTGAACCAGCTGAGGATGTAGATTTAAGTATATATGAAAGTTACTTTGATATAGCATTTACAAGTCCACCATATTTTAATGTAGAGAGATATAGTTATGATGATACTCAAAGTTGGGTGAGATACAAAGACATTGATGATTGGAATGAACAGTTTTTACAGAAGGCGTTAGGTAATATATGGGAAACAATTAAACCAGGAGGATATTTATTAGTAAATATAAGTGATGTAAATGCTTCGAGTAAAGGTAAAAAGTCAAAAGGATGGCTACCCATTTGTGATCCTATGAATGATTTTTTAGATACACTTAAAGATAGTGAATATCAAGGTTGTATTGGTTATGAAATGGCAAAAAGACCAAATTGTATTGGTGTTGGAACTGCTAAAGTAACAGAAGAGGCCAATAGAAATCCCGAATATATATTACCAGAAAAAGAAGGATTATTTGGAGAACCTATATGGATATGGAAAAAGTATGAATAATGAACACACAATTTGGACTGAAAAGTATCGGCCTTCGACACTCGACACTTATATTGGTAACGACCAATTAAAAAGTAAAGTCGCGGTGTATTTGGAGAGTGGAGACTTACCACATCTTTTACTGTTTGGAAAGGCAGGTACAGGTAAGACCACTCTCGCAAAACTACTCGTTAATAATATAGAATGTGATTATTTGTATATTAACGCATCAGATGAGAACAATGTAGAAACCGTGAGAACAAAGGTTAAAAGTTTTGCCTCAACTATGGGGTTTAAGGATTATAAGATTATAATACTGGACGAGTGTGATTATATTACACCTAACGCTCAAGCCGCACTTCGTAATTTAATGGAAACATTCAGTAGACATTGTAGGTTTATCTTGACTTGTAATTTTGTAGAGAGAATTATAGATCCGATACAATCTCGTTGTCAGACATTCCAGGTCATTCCACCAAACAAGAAAGATGTGGCCATTCATTTGAGTAATATTCTAAAACAAGAAGGAATTGAATCAGAATTATCTGATATTGGATTGTTAGTGAATAGTGGTTATCCTGATATAAGACGAGTCATTAATAGTGCCCAAAGACAATCAGTTGGTGGTAAACTGGTTATTGATAAACAAAGTATTGTAGAGAATGATTATAAATTAAAGTTATTAAAGATATTAGAAACTCAAGATAGAAAAAGTGCATTTAATAACATTCGTCAGTTGATGGCAGATGCAAAGGTTACAGATTTTGCAGATTTATTTCGACTTCTATATGATGAAGTTGATAGTTATGGTAAAGGACATATCGCTGCCTGTATCTTGGTAATAGCAAAATATGAATTAAGTGATGCCCAAGTAGTTGATAAAGAAATCAATGCTATGGCAATGATAATAGAAATATTACAAATAATAAAATGAAACATAATCTTTTTTGGTCGGCTGGATTCGATTCTACTTTTTTAGTATGTAAAAGATTGATAGTTGATAGAATACCAATAGAGACTTATTATTTAAATTTTCCTTGTGATGGTTATAACAGAGATTATAATAAGTTTTTAT
>Ga0257117_1002007_pt1 | contig 11108 bp, 3 predicted proteins | sample SI112_135mmetaG_FD_190157 | JGI IMG/M metagenome (GOLD analysis project Ga0257117, IMG submission 190157) | Marine microbial communities from Saanich Inlet, British Columbia, Canada - SI112_135m | ecosystem: Environmental > Aquatic > Marine > Inlet | place: Canada: British Columbia | collected... | reverse complement strand
TCTATATCTGTTGAGGTTGATGAGCTGGTATTGGTGTAGGTAGCCTTAGCTGCCCCTGTAATGCTTATATCTGCACTTACATCTTCCGATATGGCGAACAACGCAAGTACAGTCGGTATTGTTGATGAGTCAACACACTTCTTTGGATTTTTCTTGCTAGCGTTCAGATTCATCATAGAACGCATATGCTTTCTATAAATATCACCTACTAATCCTAAAATACTAATGCCCATCTTTCAATTTTACGCCTAATTTAGATATGGAGCAGGAAGAGCCTGTTTGCCAGATAATCCTAAAGTTAACGGAAAGACTATCAGTTAAGATAAAAGAAGTGGCATTTTCAAAACTTGAATATCACCTCAACAGCAGCAGCTTTAAGATTATTATTGTAAATATCACTGTTTTTTGAGTTAATTTCTGTATAAATTGCCTTAACAGAAGTGTTTATATTTAAATTGTAAAGTGCTGAAATTGTTGTTTCGTTATAGTTAAGGTCATTAATTAATAAGCTACCTGTTAGATTCTTTTCAGTTTGTTTATGAAAAAAGCTACTTAGGCGAATCCTACCATTTTGTATCGGATATTCAATGCCTATGCCGATATCATCTGAAACTATACTTGTAGACTCTTCCTGTCCTAGTGTTGTAGACACAATATTATTATTAGTTGTAATCTTTGCTGTACCTGACTTTCCTGAAGATACTGTTCTAGATATTCTTGGATCAATACGGAAATCATCAATAAATATAAGTCTACTTAACTGTATATATGTACTGTTGCTATTCCTAGAATAGGGCATATCGTACTCAGTTGGAACACTGGGATCATAAGCAAGTGTTGCTATATTCTCATCGTATTTATAATCAGAGTAGCTCAGTCTTATACTCCACTTATCAGTCTCACTCCCATCAACAGAGAGCTCTCCGAACAAGTCAATTGATGTATTACTATTATCACGAATAGATGGCATTCCCTGCAAAGGATTTTCATCATAATATGACTTAGATAAGCCGAAGTAGTAATTATCTCCATCTGTAGAATGCTTTAGTCTGACTCTATAGCTAGTGTAATCATTATACAAATTTGAGTTCTTGATAGTAATAGACTCTAGTATGGAATTCTTGTCTATTGCTGTATTTAAGTAAACACCATTTGAACCATCACAAATAGTAGCAAAGCCACTATTGCAGTTAACATCAAGGTTTTGCACTAGTTTAGATTTATCTGTTTCAGAAGATAATTTACCTGCCTTAATAGCTGTACCGTCTTTAGTTTCGTGAGTTATGTAAAGATAACGAACGAAGTCTTTTTTAGGAGGGGTCCACTTAATATCAGCATCGTCTCCACTTACTCTAGAAAGTGTAAAAACACCTGTTATTTCAGTGCTGTTAGATAGACTGCTATCAAGGCATAAATTTGTAGATATTGTTTTATTTATGATTGTTGATGACTCTCTATCATCATAATCACTTGCTTGACTGTCATAAGTGTATCTAACATCAGCCTCCCAATCATTAAGACTAATTTGAGCAAGTGCTATAGCTGGCGTTATAGATAAAATTAAAACTAGTGGTAAATAATTGTACATATTACGAATATAGTTTGTTAAACAATCTCCACAAAGCTAATCAACGCGTCAAGATCGCTCAGGTTACTTGAAGAGGTTGTAGCTGACATATCAATCACAACATCATTAACTGTATTATCAACATCCCAGGTCAGTACGCCATTAGTAAGACTTAAATCTGCATTAGTATGGTTATCTTCTGCTCGGTAATAGAGCTTGATTGAATCTCCACTTACATCAAAGTCAGTAATCACATCACTGCCTGCTGTTGCGGTGAACTGGAAGGCATCAGAACCTGTACCACCAGTTAAAGTATCAGAGCCTGTACCGCCGAAGATAGAGTCATCGCCTGTACCGCCATTAATCGTATCATCCCCATTAGAACCCCAAAGTACATCGTTACCTGCTCCACCATTAATCTCTATGGCATTAGCTAGAATGAAGTTAGCACTAGTTAAGTCCACTATATCGTTACCATCACCAGCATTAATAACCTCTAAGCCAACTACTCTCGCAGTGGAGTTGATACCTTGTGCTGTAGATAATAAAGCTAAAGAGCCATGATGGTTCGAATGCACATCGTCTATAAAGAATGCATCGCTGCCAGCAGTTAGGTTAAGAGTATCTACATCAGCACCACCATCGATCACATCACTAAATCTATTAAGGCCTGTAAGGCTTATCTTCTCGTTAGTGCCAACAGAAGCATCATTGCTAACGTTTAGAGCGGCGTAGCTGCTGCTCCAAACGCTATCAGAACTAATGTTGATAGCATCGCTGCCTGCTAGGGCTGAGATTGTGTTAGAGCCGCCTAGGGTGGTTATATTGTCTATGGAGGTTGTGCCTTGAATAATATCGTCCACCACTAAAGTAGTAATATTATTTGTGTTTAATTGGCTGTACATTGCCTCTAAATTTCCAATATCTGTATTACTTAAATCGCTCGTAGTTTTATTTATAACCCCTATATCTGAATGCTCTATTGAAAGCTCATAATTAGTTACATTGCCATTATCATCAAACACAATAGTTGCGACACCATTGGTAAAGTCGTGATTAGAAGTTATTCTATCAATCTCGGCTAATACTTCATGACCCGCAGCAATAACATACAACTCTGCATCACTCAAATCGTACATGTCAAATGTTTGCAAGGCGCCATCAATCTCAGCCATAGCGTAGTTGCCTGCCTCAATAACAAACCTTTCAGCATCATTAAGATCGTACCGATCATAAGAAAAACTATTTTGGTTATTTACAGTTCCTGTACTGCTGTAATAATCAATGTTGCCACTAGAGTTTGTTGATGCAATGACTCTAGCATTTGTGATTACATTACCATCTAATACTGCACTATTTACTTCAATGGTTGAGGTTAAATTCTCTCTATCCCAGATAGTGGTTAATCCTAATATTTGCTCGTAGCCTAACACTCTAAGTGCAATCATCGCTACATCATTGCTAGTGCTTTGACTGCTAATAGTTTCTAGGGCGTCAATTGCAAGATAAGTTTGTTTGATAGCTGCAAGATCTAAGACCGTCAAATCAGACTTTGTTGAATAACCCCAAATACCGTAATATGGGCTGTATGCTTGTCCACTATAACTACTTACGTCACCATTTGTATTAAGATCCAAGGCTATTGAAACATTAGTAATGCTGCCCATACCTGACAAATAAGCGCTATCCATACCAATGGTCAGAGTGTCATTAGACGTTACCCAGTTAGAGGTAAATCCACTAATAGACGAATACCCTAATTTACCAATAACAAACTCTACGATTTCAGAGGTTTCTGCCTGAGATAATGAAGGGTCATTGCCATAAACAATTGCTTGAGAAACGTATGAAGTAATATCGCCATTTGAGTTACTTACCGAGACAATTTGAGCGTCAACAACTCCTCTATCGTTATAAGTAGCACTACTAACATTGATGGTTAATGTATTAGCGCTAGAATTCCAACTTGATGACAAACCTTCTATATCACTATAACCCAATGATTCTAGTCCAAATAAAGCAATGGCATTAGTATCGGTTAAATCAACCGTTGCGATTGCATCGAGCGTCGTTAACAACGCTGTGAAGGCCTCTTGTTCGGTGCCACCAAAATCAGAGTTAGAAAAAGTTATATCACCAACACTACTAATATGTGTCGAACCGCTGATTTCTATAAGTTTGGTTAATGGGTTAATTTCAGCAGAAAGAATATAGTTGCTATACACACCCTCACTAACGGTTGCACTATCAAACTTAAGTTCCATATGGTGTTGATCTTCATCATAGGCAAATGAAAATCCTTGAATATTGCTAACGCCCGCCTCTTGCAGTGCTGTTTTAAATATATCGCCAATATCATTTAAAGATATGGATGGCATATGCTCAATCAGTAAGAATGATTCATTAGCTGCACTATCAAAACTCAAACTAACAATATTAGTCTCATCATTCCAAGTAGAAACTAGTCCATCTACAGAGGTAAAGCCTAGATTTGTTAATGTCTCACTAATAGATGTTGAGATTGTTCGTATATCGTTACCAGTAATGGTAATAGTGACATCTTCAGTTGTACCATCTTCCGCAGTGAGGGTAATTGTATCGGTAGTAAATTGACCCGCACTTAACGCTTTAATTATGGCATCGTCACTATAGAGTGTATAAGTCCATATACCTGCTGCTGTTACTGAGTATGTTCCATAAGTAGAAACAACATCGCTAACCGCAGTAAACACATTATCGTTGTTGTCAGCATCAACATCGGTATGTGTTGCAGTATCTGAGATTGTGGCGGTGCCTTCTGCAATAATGCCATTTGCTGCCGTTATTACAGCACTATCATTGATATTGTTAATGTTTTGAATATGTGGAGGCAGTCCATCAGCACTATAGCGCTGGGCGTAGATGCTATACACACTACCATCCTGCCCATAGGATTGCCAGCTGATAACGAAACCACCGTCAGCAAGCGCAGCGATAGATGGATTTGTCTGGTAGCTTGTAGTGTAAGTATTAACTTGGAACTCAGCACCATTGACTGTACCATCAGCATCATAACGCTGAGCATAGATGCCATAGCTGTCACCATCTTGACCAGATGACGTCCAAGTAATGACAAAGCCATCATCACTTAGGGCGGCGGTGCTTGGGCTGAATTGCTCACTTGTTGTATAAGTATTAACTTGGAACTCGGCACCATTGATTGTGCCGTCAGCATCATAACGCTGAGCATAGATTCCAGAACCGTCACCATCTTGGCTGGATGTCGCCCAAGCAATGACAAAGCCACCATAATTTATGGCGGTGGTGCTTGGGCTGCCTTGGGCACCTGTAGTGTAAGCATTAACTTGGAACTCAGCACCATTGACTGTACCGTCAGCATCATAACGCTGAGCATAGATGCCATTGCTGTCACCATCTTGACCATATGACTGCCAAGTAACAACAAAGCCACCATCATTAAGCGCAGTGATGGCTTGATTCTGCTGATAATGTTCAGTATAAGTATTGACCTGGAACTCGGCGCCAACTCTGATACCGCCCACCCCATAGAGTTGACCATAGATCCCAGATTCATCACCATCTTGATTATATGACGTCCACGCAACAACAAAGCCGCCATCATTTAGAGCTGTGATACTTGGAGAATATTGTGGCCAACCATAATAGTCATAGAATGGAACTCCGAACTCATCACCATCGGTACTACCATCAGCATTATAACGCTGGGCGTAGATGTGTCTATCATACCCACTGTCATCTGAATCCCAAACAACAATAAAGCCACCATTACTTAGAGCTGTGATGCTTGGAGAGTCCTGATTATCGGATGTATAACTATTACTATTTACTTGGAACTCAGCGCCATTGACGCTGCCATCGGCATTATAACGCTGGGCGTAGATGCTGTTATAATACCCATCTTGACCATCTGACTGCCAAGTAACAACAAAGCCACCATCACTTAAGGCAGTGATGGATGGAGATTCTTGACCACGTGTTGTGTAGGTATTTACTTGGAACTCGGCTCCGCTACTACTTGTTGACAAACCAAATAACCCATCATTAAACTGCAACTGTTCAACATCAAACAAACTAACCACTTGATTAGTGGTGTTGTGAGTCATCAAAGGCACATAACTATCAGATTGGCTGAAAGTGTAATCACCGTAGTTGCCTGAAAATACGGCAGTATCTATCCCAGAATCTGCCCGCACAGAATCGGTATTTGAATAGACAGTTAAAGTATCACCTCCTTTCGTTCCTTTTACAACCGTATCTACAGGTATGGCGTTTTCCCAAGTGCCGCTAAAACTAATAAAGTCCCCATTTAAACTGACAGATGATGTTAGATCGATAGTTGCTAAATTATCACCTGTTTGCTTTACACCACTCATGTAGCTTATCCTGGCAGTCTCTGTATAGGTGTATACAATCGTATAATTTTCACCCGTAGTACTGACAATGACCTCATCAGTCTTGTTGCCATTAGTATTATACGTAGTAACTTCCGTTTTTTGATAGCCCAGGTTGTTTATAACAGTTTGTGTGTTTTGATAGCCTGTTGAATTATTACCTATTGTATCTGATTGAATTTGAGTCCAAATAACGCCATCATTATCAACATAAGAGCGCTGGTTATTATCGTTATATGGCTGATCTTCAAGAGCGTCTACTGAATAGACTGATAATGTATCAAAAGGATGTGTGACAACAATATCACCATTGGGGTCTTTTACCACTAAAGACCCTGTTGCTAAATCAGCACTTATTGTTCCACCACTTAAGGTTGCCATACTTTTTATCTTCTACTTAATATCAAATATTATCAGTTTAATTATACTCCAAGGTGATCTATTATTTAGGTAAGTAGCCACCTCTTGATTAAAGCCAAGATTGTCTATTTAGTCTCAGGGGATGCGAGCTTACCATGCTTGTAACTATCTAGATTAGCTTGCACTAGTGAGCTAAGTAGTAGGAGTATTAGCGGTATTGATTTCATATGTCCTGATTAATGAAGCTAGTGATGAATCTAACTACCTTATCTTCAATTCCTAGATAGCCATGATAGGTTCTAGCTTGACAAGGGTTACTGCTTCTCGGCGTATCGCCACCACTAAACAGCTTAATTTCACTTGATATGTAAAGAGTTTTTAATATCTTAATATTTTTTTTCAATTCACCATCTGGTATTTACCAAAACAGGGCAGTTAAACAATATCCATCGCAACCACATAATCGCCATCAAACCCACTACCACTCATATCCACATTACCATTGGCAACAAGCGTCCAAGTTGGCGCATCACCTGATGCGTTAGCATCAAGCTCAGAGACTCTATTGCCGCTACTGTCAATGAGATCAAAAGTATCAATAGTCTCTAGGTTAACAATATGTCTTAGAACATCAATGGCATCAGAGATATTAACACTACCGTTGTTATCCGTATCGGCTGCGTGAAAAGCGTTGCCTGTTAGGGTTTCTAAGTTAACAATATGACGTAAGACGTCAATAGCATCAGAGATGTTGATGTCAAAATCATACGCACTAGGTACCGATAGTTTGACTTCGTCAAATGACACAGTGTTTTCAATGATAATCTCACCAGCATCAATTGCGATTGATGTCGTTGCAGAAGTCGCGCTAGCATCCCATAGGTCAACGGTTACATCACCAGTAAGCTTGGTAATTGTTGCAGCGGTATCAGCCGTTGCAATGGTGGTGTCTGTTGATATGGTTGCACTTCTAGCATCTATATTGGTTATCAAAATTCCTGGAGCATCAGCAAGTAAATTTGTTGCCTCTGTTTGGTAGGCATAATTACTGCCAACACTATCCATAACACCCAATAAGCTTGCATCGTTACCACTATCACCACCTGGTGTTTGGGACAGTATTTCAATACTACTATCATTGGTATTCATTAAATAAACTTGATATAAATCTGGAGATTTTTCAAGTGTTTCATAATTACTTGAAAACATAAGCTTGCTAACATCGTCACTTAGCCCTAACAATTCATATTCTACCAATCCATACGCATCACCAAGAATGCTATCTAGATTACTGGTTAATCTAAGCCTTGTATCAGTTTGAATATTATGAATAAAAATATCGTTTGATTGATTTGAATCCCCACTGACCAAATCATCTGAATTACTAACGTAAACAATGCTATTTCCGGCAATAATAGCCTGTTCGTCAGCCACCGATCCTGCGTCATTGGCGATTGTTTGCGTAATAAGATCAATGGTATTTTCTGAAGCGTCCAGCGTCACTAAATACAGATCATTTATCTCGTTCGAATCTATTGTGGAGAATTCTGGCGCTGTTGTTTCAATTAGTACTTTAGTGTCGCCATTGATCTGCGTAAATCCTAGTGCACTGCTTGGATTGCTACCCTCATCATCATTAGTAATTTGAGAAACTCTTGCTAACGTGGCATTTACAATATCCAATAGAAAAACATCGGGCGCTTCATTGGTATCTAAATAACTAACTAAATTATTGGCTGCCGAAGTAAAAACAACTTGAGTAGCTGATGAATTAATATAAACATTGTTAATATCATTATTGGCTACCTCACCACTTTGGGTTTCGATAATATCATCATCAATCAATACGCCGTTTTTAACAATCGCTATACGATTTCCTATGGTAGTTGACAAATAAGAGGGGTCATCTTTATCAATATAAACAATTGCAAAAGTTACACCAGAAGTGGCGCGCCATGCCACATCAATAGACGTGATTTCTGTAGCAATGTTACCACCAATATAATCACTTATATTTACTGTGTAGGCTTGGCTATCTGTATTGTAAATACAGTAAGCCTTGTTTAATTGCCCGTTGTCTGCATAAATAATCTCTACCAGTAGCTGTTGCGCATAGGGTGACATTGACACAGGTGTCGCTGATAAGACGAGACTAGCAGACTCGCTCAAAAAGGATATATCTGGATCTACAATCGGTTCAAAATTCATACCAAATTATAATAGAATGTACAAATCAGTCGCGATCAAGTCGTCACTATGATGAACATCAAAAGTTGCAATTTGAACTGCAGAAATCAAACCAGAACCATCAACATCAACTGAAAGCGATCCATCGTTTTTATCAAAAATAAAGTTTGCATCTGAACCGGTTTCCAAACTTTGACCTCTCTCAATGGATATAAACTCACTTGCATTGATAATGCCCTCTATATCTCCTGCTTTATAACCCTGGAAAGTACTTGTATCAAACAGGCCATGCTCAATTGCATCGATAAAGACCATGTCCACGCCAGATTCAAAATCAATAATTGTATCAATGTCAATATTTGAAGAAAGAATAAACCCGTCGCCACCCAATCCACCTATTAGCATATCAGCACCAGCACCACCATCGAGTAAATTATCACCCCTGTTGCCTGTCAGTATATTGTCCAGGCTGTTGCCTGTGCCCTGAATATCTAACAATCCTAGCATTTTCAAATTCTCAATACCATCACCCAGCGTGTAGTTTATTTTACTTTTAACAGTGTCGCTGCCTGCGCTATCGTCGACAATATCGTTTACATTGTCCACAATATAAACATCATTGCCAGAGCCACCAATCATAGTGTCAGCACCCAATCCGCCGTTTAACGTATTATTGCCATTATTACCTGTTAGTACATTATCTAGAGAATTGCCGCCGGCAAATACTGCTGCCACACCCACCAATTCTAGTGACTCAATATGAGAGCTTAAAGTATATGACTTGGTAGCAATTACATGATCGTTACCTTGGTTGAGTGATTCGGTGATTACATCTGAGCGTGAATCCACGTAATAAGTGTCATCACCCTCTCCGCCCATCAATTTATCACGGCCAAATCCACCATCTAGTGTGTCACTACCCGCATTACCCACCAAAATATCAATACCACTTTGACCCTTGATAATATTAATACCATCATTACCCACTAATAAATTATTCAAACTATTACCAGTCAGATTGATATCACTATTGCCAAGCGCTTCTAATGCTTCAATGTTATCTGATGCTGTTAATGAAAGCTCTGTTTCTACGGTATCGTAACCACCTGCACCTCTTGAAATGGTTTCAACTACAAGATCACTAGCATTATCAACAATATAACGGTCATTGCCTGGGCCACCCATCATAATATCGGCACCCAAACCTCCATCAATATAATCATCTCCGCCGCCGCCATAGATTTGATCATCACCCAAACCTGCGTAAACAATATCATTACCACTACCAGCATAAATAACATCATCACCTGCATTGGACAAGATTTGATCATCTCCGCCTAGTGCGAATATTTTATCAGTAGCAACACTACCAAACAACTGGTCTGCACCACTGGTGCCAGAGCTTAATGACGCCTCACCACTTATATTAATCATTAATTTCCATTGACCTGCTAAACCTTGTGTGTCGACCGCCTCTAGAATCAATTCACCAACTGGACCATTAATATTAGTACTTAGCGAATATTGAATGCCTGATAAATCAGCTACATTCAGCACATCTCCAACAGTAATAAGTTCATTCTGAGCGTTTAAAATAGAGCCATAGGCAGGCAATGCAATTACAGTCACTGTACTGATTGTTTCTTCTGCGTCACTTGGCGTGGCAATTGATAAATCAACCTTTACCAAATCCCCAGAAAACACAACCTCTTGTTGTGAATCAGGGCCAAAAGTTGGCGTATCGTTCACTGCTTCAATTAAGAAGCCAACTGATGAAGCGCTTTGAACACCACCATCATCAGTAATAACATATTCAAATTTACCTGCATCACCCACAAAGTTTGCTGATGCTTTGAATACAAGGTCAGTTAACTGATTGACAGCCAATACACTGTTAATACTAAGCGCATTGCCAGATGATCCGTTTAACACCTGACCCTGTCCAGGAATACCCGTTACTGTAACGGTCATTACGCCACTTTCAGGATCACTTGGAAGGGTGATATTAAGAGAGACATTGTCCGCATCTTCTTGAAGTTGAATGGTTTTTGGCGAATCAACAATCGGCGCCCTATTATCTCCAACTTCAACACTGACAAGTTGTGTTGCACTCTGCCCAAAACCATCTTCAGCGCTAATTTCTACCGAATAACGACCAGTAACACCTTCAGGTGGCGATCCAACTAATCGGCCCGTAATAGGATCAAAACTCATCCAATCTGGTAAGTCTAAACCGCCTTCAATGGTAGCACTAAGCTTAAGGTCAGTAGCGTCCTCTGCATCGGTAAATGCATCTTCTGGCACAATAATCTCAAAGTCGGTATTATCGCTAACTTGTAATGGCGTTGCAAGAATTGTCTTTGAAACGGTTGGTGCAGTATTGCCCAGCTCAGTAGCAAGATTTAACGCTTGATTATCAGCAAATTCCAAGATTTCAATAGAAGACAAGGCATCCGTATAAGTTTCGCTAACACCATTTACAATGGCATTGCTAGAAACGGTTAAGGTTTGATCAGTGTTATTAAATACTAAAGTATAGTTGGCATAATCTTGATCATAAATAACCGTATCAGCACCTTTTC
>Ga0257117_1001980_pt1 | contig 11248 bp, 5 predicted proteins | sample SI112_135mmetaG_FD_190157 | JGI IMG/M metagenome (GOLD analysis project Ga0257117, IMG submission 190157) | Marine microbial communities from Saanich Inlet, British Columbia, Canada - SI112_135m | ecosystem: Environmental > Aquatic > Marine > Inlet | place: Canada: British Columbia | collected... | reverse complement strand
TCGTGCCCAAAAATTATTCAATTGCGAATATGCCAATGTGCAGCCACATTCTGGTTCTCAAGCAAATATGGCCTCCCTCATGACTTTTCTCAATGTGGGCGATACGATTATGGGGTTGGATTTGGCTCATGGCGGGCACCTTACACACGGTAGTCCGGTTAATTTTTCAGGAAAACTATATAATGTTATTTCCTACCAGGTTAGTCCAGAGACGGGTCGAGTTAATTTTAATGACTGTCTAAAATTAGCGAGAGAACATAAACCCAAATTGATTATTTGCGGTGGTAGTGCTTATCCTAGATTTATTGAATTTGAACAATTTCGTAAAATTGCAAATGAAGTGGGTGCGTATTTAATGGCGGATATCGCCCATCCAGCAGGATTGGTAGCCACAGGGATCCACCCATCTCCAATGCCATTTTGTGATGTGGTGACAACCACCACGCATAAAACACTTCGTGGCCCAAGAGGGGGCATGATTCTAATGGGAAAAGATGTGGAAAATCCATGGGGTAATGTGGCGCCCAAATCGGGTCGGACAAAAATGATATCTGAACTATTGAATTCCACAGTTATGCCGGGAATTCAGGGTGGTCCGCTGATGCATATTATTGCTGCGAAGGCAGTGGCCTTTGGGGAAGCTTTAAGGCCGGAATTTACCCTTTATACGAAACAAATAGTGGATAATGCCCAAACAATGGCTGATGCTTTATTGCAAAAAGACTATCAATTGGTTTCTGGGGGTACGGATACACACGTAATTCTTATTGATCTGACCCATAAAGGCGTGACGGGGAAAGCGGCTGAAAAAGCATTGGAAAGGGCGGGAATTACTGTCAATAAAAACATGATTCCATTTGATAAGCGCAGTCCCTTCATAACAAGTGGTATGCGTGTGGGAACGCCAGCTATAACGACGCGCGGTATGGGCAAAAACGAAATGAACCACATTGTAGATCTAATTGATCAGGTCATTTCAGACATAGAAAATGATGTAACCATCGATCGCGTAAAGTCAGAAGTCAACACAATTTGCGAATCATTTCCATTGTATCGTGAATTACACGATTAAGATTCCGAACTTCACTCAACACGGTTTCTCCAAATCATTATTGAGTCTCGTAATTTTTGCGGGATTAGGCTGTAGCCCAAAATTGGTTATTCTTCAGCAAAAACCGGAATGGGCGAAAGGTGGCTATAACTATTATGTTGGAAGAATAGAACATAAGCTATCGAAAAGTAAAAATGATCCTGTTCTATTTCAACAAGGATGTCAGGCGTTAACACAATATACATTTGGTTTTTTAATGGAAGAAGCAGATCGAATTATAATGACAGATTATCTGGGTGGGAAAAAAATATTTATGGAAGCAAATCTTCATTTTGGTAGAGCTGTAAACTATGGTAATAAATCGTTATCATTGAAATTCGATCAATATGATAATTGGATTAGCAATCAATCTGATCAAATTCCAAATTTTACCGAAGCAGATATCCCCTATCTATTTTGGACAGCCGCTGCATACGGTGGTGCGATTAAATCAAGCAGGGGTAATCCTGAGTGGGTAGTGTTGCTCCCTAGAGTTGGCCAATTGTTGGAAGTTGGTTTGAACATTGATCCTGACTGGAATAAGGGTGCATTATATTCAGCAATGATTTCCTACACCATGAGTCGCCATGACCCACCGAAAGAGAAAGAAAGGGTTGCAGAGGACTACTTTAATAAAGCTGTCGCGGCTTCCAATGGTTTAGATATTGGTACATATGTAAATATGGCCGAAAGTGTATCCATCCCAACGCAAAATAAAAATCAATTTACTAATTTGTTATATAAAGCATTAAACATTGATATAAAAGAAAATACAGATTTAGTTTTAACGAATCAAATTAACCGAAATAGAGCACAGTGGCTACTGGATAATATTGATGAATACTTTTATTAATCTAAAATTATGAAAAAACGCATTATACCCATCCTTATTATTTGTCTAACGATTCATTCCTTATGGGCAAAAAAAATTATCGTTAAAATGGCAACATTGGCGCCGGAAGGGACTGAGTGGCATGGTTTGCTTGTTGATTTAGGTCAACAATGGACGGAAGCGACCAATGGCGAAGTACGATTAAGAATATATCCTGGTGGTGTGGTAGGAGACGAAAGGGATATGATCAGAAAGATGCGAATCGGTCAAATTCATGGTGCAGCTATTTCCAATGAAGGCATGACTGAAATCAATCCATATTTCACAACTTTCTATATGCCAATGATGTACCAAACATATGAAGAGGTAGATTTCGTTCGTAAAAATCTCAAAAATGAATTACTTTCGGAAACTGAAAAAAATGGATTTAAAATTCTAACAATGGTTGATGTAGGGTGGGCTTACTGGTTTTCCACAGAACCGATTTATACACCTGAAGACCTAAAAAAGAATAAAATATTTATCTGGGCTGGAGATTACAAGTCTGCCCAACTATATGAAAAGCACGGTTATCAACCCGTGCCTTTGGCAATGACCGATGTCCTTTCGGGGTTACAAACTGGTTTAATCACCTCAATTGGGTTTAATCCTATGTATGCATTGGCTCAACAATTATTTGGTATTGCCGATAATATGCTCGATATGAAATGGGGCAATTTGACAGCTGCAGTCATCATAGATTTAAAAACTTGGCGAAGGATTAAACCCCAGCATCAGTCGGCCATGATGGCTATTGCAAAAAATATTGGTGATGGGTTTCAAGAAAAAAATCGGCATGAATCTGATAAAGCGATTACGGTAATGCAGAGTCATGGGTTACAGGTAAATAAACCTACTCCTGCCCAGGTTGATATTTGGCATAAATTAATTAATAATATGGCGCCAGATTTTCGAGGGACGGTGGTGGAAACGAAGGCGTTCGATCGTCTCATGGAAATCAAAAAAGAAATGAAAACCCATTAAGTCACTATTCCTTTTACCCATATTTAAAATTAAATCGATTGAACAGGTTGTGACACAATCTGTTTTTATTGCCCTGGTTTTACTCCCGGCTATTGAAGTAATTACACGAATATTTGGCACCACGGGTGTAGTCGCTTCACCAGTATTGGTTCAACATTTAACGCTATGGATTGGCTTTTTGGGTGCCGTAGTTGCGGCAAGACGGAATAAGCTTTTAGCATTAACAACCGAGCCTTTATTCGTCGTGAATCCTACTATTAATTGGTCAAAGTTTATCGCTAAAATTGCAACGATATTTCTTGTATTAACGTTGGCAGTTGGTAGCTGGGAATTAATCAAAGTTGAAATGGCTTATCCTGTGAATATTGCACCCTATTTACCCAGATGGGTTGCACAGCTTGTCATGCCAATTGGATTATTTCTTATTGCGGTACATTTGGTTAAGAATGGATATAAGAAATGGCAGAATCGGGGATTTCTTCTCGTGGGAGTTATTCTATTATCCCAGTTAAATCATTTTGATTATTTACGGGAATCCACAGTTTTTATGTGGTTGAGTATTCTAATAATTATATTGACCCTTTACAAAGGGGCCCCGATATTCGTTGGGATGGGTGGATTGGCTATTCTTTTTTTCTGGCAAGACTATACACCGCTTTCTGCGATTTCAGCTGAAACCTATCGAATCGTAGTTTCTCCGACATTATCGACGATTCCTTTATTCACATTGGCTGGATATATATTAGCTGAAAGTAAAGCTTCAGAGCGTCTTGTTCGTTTATTTCGGGCTTTATTTGGATGGATTCCTGGTGGCACTCCAATCGTTCTCGTCCTATTATGCGGTTTTTTTACGGCATTAACGGGTGGGTCCGGTGTAACGATTCTTGCATTGGGCGGACTGTTATTTCCTTTGCTTATGAAGGAAGGCTACTCAAAACATTTCTCGTTAGGTCTTATCACAGTTGCAGGGTCATTGGGCCTATTGTTTCCACCCAGTTTGCCTTTGATTATATATGGCGTAACGGCGGCAGTATCGGTAAAAGCAATATTACTGGCTGGTATTATACCAGGGTTCTTAAGACTGGCAATGGTGGGAGGTTGGGCCGTATGGCAAGGTGAAGCACAGCACGTGAAACGCCATCAATTTAATTTATCGAAAATTAAAGAATCCATTATTGAGACGAAATGGGAAGTAATGATACCTTTTTTAATTTTGTTTGGCATTTTTGGTGGTTTTACAACATTGGTTGAAACGGCTGCAATGACGGTCGTTTATGTATTGGTTATAGAGGTTTTTGTTTATAAAGATCTAAAGAGTAAAGATTTGAGGCGAATTATCTTGGATTGCGCCACATTGATTGGTGGTGTATTGATTATCCTAGGTGTGGCCATGGGGTTAACCAGTTATTTAGTAGACGCACAAATTCCTTTTAAACTTCTGGCTTGGGTGCAAACTTTTATTAGTTCGAAATTCGTCTTTTTGTTGATGTTAAATATTTTCCTTCTTGTTGTTGGATGTATGATGGATATTTTTTCGGCCATTATCATTGTGGTGCCACTCATTACACCATTGGGTGCATATTTTGGTATAGATCCCGTCCATTTAGCCATTATTTTTATTGCGAATTTAGAACTTGGTTTTTTAACGCCTCCCGTTGGTATAAATCTCTTTTTATCCGCTTATAGATTTGACGAGAATATGCCCACGATATATAAATCCACTTTACCATTCTTTATGGTCATGCTTTTGAGTGTTTTGGCCATCACGTATATTCCGATTTTATCTACATGGGCTGTCAATTAAATATTGTACAATTCCTTGCCTCGATAGATCAGAATAGGGTAATTTCAGACAATTAACAGGAGTGCCAATAAAACATCGCTAACGGTTGATACGTTTCAAAAATCAAAAAAACATTATACCCCGAATCGGGGAAAGGACTAATTCTATGAAACGAATATATTCAATTGTTGCGGCGCTTCTGCTTTTTTGCAGTCCGTCCCTCAATGCTCAAAGTGAAGCAGGCGCTATATTTCTGCTCATATCTCCTGGTGCCCGAGCCGGAGGAATGGGAGAAGCACAAGTGGCCGTTGCCAATGATGCTTATGCCAGCTACTGGAACCCAGCAGGGCTCGCATTCCAAACTGGATCTGAAATTGCATTTATGCATGTGAATTGGCTTCCAAATTTAGCCGATGACCTCTACTACGAATTTTTAGGATTTCGAAAGACGTTCCCTACATTGGGTACGCTCGGGGGGCATCTAATCTATTTAAATTTGGGTGAACAAGTACGAATGGATGAATATGCCCAATATCAAGGAAAATTCACATCATATATGACGGCAGCAGCCCTTTCTTATAGTACAAAGCTTTCATCAAAATCCTCTTTTGGAATGAATGCAAAAATATCCTACCAGCATTTGGTAGAATTGGGGACTGGATCTGAAAAGGGTAAAGGGACTTCCACGGATTTTGGTTTTGATTTAGGATACATGCATAAAGAATTTTTAACACCAAAAATGGATTTAGGTGTTACCATGACTAATATTGGTCCAAAAGTATCATTTATTGATCCGGATCAGGCAGATCCTCAACCCACAAACTTGACACTTGGACTGGCATACGAATTATTCAAAAATGACTATAACAGTATAAAAGTAGTCTATGATGTTGATAAGCTATTGGTGGCCTCATATCCGGATATGGATTGGGATGGAGATGGCATTGTAGGTGGATATGATAGTGATGGAAAAGAGGCGGTAAAAAATGCAAATTACAATCATAATGGCGTATTAGAAGCAGCCCATAAAGATCGATTGTTTAAAGCAATATTTACATCCTGGGTTGACGACTGGCTATTGGGCGGGGACATCGATCGATCTCCCGCTGGAGAAGAATCAGACAGAAAAATTGGTGGTTGGGAATGGGCTGGCGATGCGAATGGAAATGGAGATCGCGACCCTGAGGAAATGATAAATACGGCCAATGAATATGGTGCCAATTTTGGAGACGACAACTGGGGTATATATAATGAGTGGGGTCAAAAGGAAGTCGGGTCAGCCAAAGACCGTTCTATTTCAGATGAATTAGATAAATTGGTTCATAACTTTGGGTTAGAGTACTGGTATTCGTCCTATTTCGCATTGAGAACAGGTTATTATTTTGACAAAACCGGGAAAATTCAAAATCCCACTTTTGGTGTTGGTTTGCGATTTTCTAACTATGGTTTCGATTTTGGATATACTTCTGGACAACCAGGTCACCCGTTGACCAATACCATGCGATTTTCTATGAATATTCAGTTTTAACCTGATTTTCGAATGAATCTCTCCTCATTGAGCAGGTGGACAATTGTCCTGCTGCTTTATGCACTATTCCCCGTAAATACCCAAGTATTGGGAGATCTTAAAGTTGCCGTTATTCGAGTATCGTTTCCGCTTCAAGATTACCCCGGGGTTACTGGAAATGGCGATTTTCTATATACAGAAACACCAATCGAATGTGGTAACTATACTTTAGATCCGCCTCCTCATGACGGCCATTATTTTATATCTCACCTTGAAGCGGTGAATAATTATTATCGATCTGTTTCCTATGGTAAATTTGGAATTGATTTACAGAATTCAACCGTTTTTCCATTAGACAATGAATCCAGTTATTTAATCAATACACCCATGAATTATTATCATGAGATTGGGCAGGATGAAGTTCATGAAAAACGGATAACTGAACTGTTAAGAGATGCTGTTACTCATGCATATGAAGTAGATAATATTGACTTCAGCCAATTTGATTTAATTACGATTGTGCATCCCGGTGTGGGGCAGGACTTTCAATTGCCTTTTCTCGATCCAACGCCAGAAGATATACCTTCCACCTACGTGGATGAGAATATGGTAAACACACATATGGATGGATCAATTCAAGTGGGTGTCGCAAATATTTCACATGGGATTATAATTCCTGAAACACAAAATCACCTTTTTTATGACGAAACATTATTTAACCAACTGAATAGCCCCTGTGACATCCAATACAGTATTACGGGCACTTTGACCATGATGGTTGGATTTGCGGTGGGGTTACCCCCATTATGGGATTTAGAATCCGGCCTATCTGGTGTGGGCGTTTTTACTCTTATGGATCAGGGTTCTAATAATGGAAGAGGAATTATCCCTGCACCACCAGACGCATGGACGCGAATTTATGCTGGTTGGGAGGAAACAACGACTTTCACATATCCTGGAGAATTGTTCATCCAAAGTGGAGCGATTAATAGTGTTGCCAAAATTCCAATGAGCACTGATGAATATTTTTTAATAGAAAATCGAAATAATTGGTACCGAGATGGTGTGAGCATTGATTCGGCCCGATATGGAGTCTGGGAAAAAACGGAAACCTATCCTCCTTTTATTCATGTACTGATGGATTCTGTGGGTGTTAAAAAGAATGCATATGGTGTAATAACAGATATCCCCAATTATGATTTGGGTTTGCCAGCGTCAGGGCTTTTAATCTGGCATATTGATGAACAAATAATACGTGGGGGCCTTAATTCATTTTCGGTCAATGGAGATCGAAAACATCGAGGAATCGATTTAGAAGAAGCAGATGGCGCCCAGGATATGGGTTATGTATCAAATTTATTTACGGATCCATCTTCCGGATATTGGGGCGATATGTGGTTTGCAGAAAACCAAGAATATTTCCGCGCCAACGCAGAAGGAAGTCTGGATTTCTCTTCATTTACTTATCCCAATACAAAATCCAATTCCGGCGCCAATTCGGGAATAAATATCAGCAATATATCAAAAGCTGAGGAAACCATGTCATTTACTTTGTCATCCAGTTATGATGTGACTTATTTAACCAAAAATAATAAATCCATCCTATTTCAATGGGATGTGGATGGGGACGGCGATTTGGATTTTGTAGGCGAAGGGGATTCGCTCTGGTGGGGTGATGATCTAAATAATATAAATGCATTCTATAAAAATGATGGTGAGGACCTACAAATATGTGTGGCGCAAAGCTCTATTATTACAAATTTGGCCGTTATAAGTAAAAAAGATGATAAAATACAATTAAAATGGTTTGAGTTTGACTTTGATACAAAAAACTTTATACTTATTTGGAAGAACTGGAAACCAGATGCTGGATCAACTCGGTTACTTAAAGCAGAATATGTTCCAGATAAAAAGATATGGATTTTAGATAATGATTCACAATTTATCGTTTCTGAGGGTGAATTTAAAAAAACGGTTCAGCTCCAAGATGATTTACCATACAGACAATATTCGCCCCTTGATGTTAATCGTGGAAGTCGTTATTATTTGAATCCTGAAGGATTAAGCTTTTCCTCTTCACCTTCAATAGAAAACTTCATATTTAAAGGAGATTTCAATTATTTGACATTGGTCGATTTTGAAAATGATGGGCATGCTGAAATAATTCTAACGGATAATCAAGGTAAAATCCATGCATTGGATTCTAAACTTATTTATAAAAATGGTTTTCCTATTGAAGCAAATGCTGTTGGTCCTATTTTAGGATTAGATATAATGGAAAACGAGAATCCCGAATTGGTTTACCAAGGTGGTGATGGAAGTATTCGGATCCTAAACAATGAAGGGGTTGAAATGGACCGGATTTCAACTGGAGATAAATTAAAAGGATTGGGAATATATGATGGGAACCATGCGATTCTTACTGAAAAAAAGATATATAAATACAAAAAGAGTTCGAATACGAGCGGGAACGAATGGAATTACACTTTTGGAACGCCAGATTTTTCACGAATTCTAAAGATAAATAAAACGGTAATGCATAATACATATTTATTGGATGAAAATTTAACGTATGGTTATCCTAACCCCACTTATGGTGAAAATGTTATTTTTCGTATTCAAGTTGGACAAGCAGAAAATATTGAAATTAATATATTTGATATAGCTGGCTTTCCCGTTGAAGAACTCAAGAAGGATTTCCAACTTCATAATATTTCCCTTACAAAATACACATTAAATGGCGTCGTTGAAATCCCTTGGGACGTATCCAACATTCAATCTGGCGTTTATTTAGCCAGAGTCATCGTGAATGGAGATGGAAAATCGCAGGAAAAGATTATTAAAGTGGGCGTGATCAAATAATGAAACTTCGTCTCTTATTATTTATTTCTTTTACTTTCGGGCAAGTGAGTTACAACCATCCCGAACTGGACTGGCAAACCATTGAAACAGACCATTTTCGGATTCATTATTATGCTGAGACGGAACAGTCCGCAAGAGAAGGGGCAACTGTGGCAGAGCGGATTTACCCATTTGTGACGGATTTATATCAATATGAACCATTCGATAAAACTGATATTGTATTTACGGATGTAGATGATATTTCTAACGGTGCCGCCTATTTCTATGATAATAAAATTGTGATTTGGACAAGCCCATTGGATTTCGAATTGCGTGGTTCTCATCGTTGGCTCCAAAACGTGATCACACACGAATTCACCCATATAGTTTCTATCCAGCGTGCACAAAAGTTTGGAAAGTCCATCCCTGGGGGATATGTACAATGGATAGGTTACGAAAAAGAGAAACGGCCGGATGTGCTCTATGGCTACCCCAATACATTGGCAAGTTATCCCATCCCGGGTACGGTGGTACCGCCATGGTTGGCGGAAGGGGTGGCCCAATATATGTATCCCGGTGCGGATTGGGATAATTGGGACTCAGTCCGAGATATGATTTTACGCGATAGAATTTTGAATGATAATATGCTCTCCTGGCGAGAGATGAATACCTTTGGTAAAAGTGGCATTGGAAATGAATCTGTATATAATGCAGGATTTGCATTATCACGCTATTTATCCGTTAAATACGGTCCTGAGTCATTAATGAAGATTATGGCTTCATTGCGCAAGCCCATGAATTATTCCATTAACAAGGGCATGAAAGACGGGACGGGAATAGATGGAAAACAAGTATATGATGAATTTGTAACTGTATTAGAAACACGATATGAAACTTTAGCGCTATCTGTTTTAGAGAATGAAGTGAAAGGCCAAATAGTACAAGAGAAGGGAACGGCAAATTTATTCCCCATTTGGAATGAAAATGGCACAAAGATCGCCTACCTTTCCAACCAAGATCACGACTATTTTAGCAGCACTGATTTATTTATTTATGATCTGGCCACTGAGGAATCTAAGAAAATCGCCAAGGGTGTCAATGCTAAACCCACATGGAATGGCCAAAGTATTTATTATTCTAAAAGGGCCAATCTCCCCAATAAGGTGGGGTCAAAATATTATGATATTTATGCGTATAATTTTGAATCGAAAAAGGAGTCCCGGATCACCCGAGACGCGAGGGGTTTTTCTCCTGTATTTAGTTTAAGCGATAGTTCATTATTTTATTTATCGACTAAGGATGGTACCCAAAATATTTTCAAAATTAATCTTAAGTCAAAGTCTACCGAAAAATTAACCTCATATAATAATCAAGAAATAATCAGTGGTTTAAACTACGATGTGACGAAGAACCGCCTCATATACGATATGACCACACATCATTTTAAAGATATCCATTATTTAAGCCTAAATGACAGTACAACTGGGGAATTAATGGCAAATGAGTTATGGGATGAGCGTCAGGCAGATTTTACATCCAATGGGATGGTATATAGCGATGATCGGTCTGGTATATTCAATCTGTATTATATCGACGATAATAGACAAGGATATTTGACAAATGTTTCTGGTGGTGCATTTATGGCCAATATTCATGACACTGGTAAAATCGCCTATTCATTATTTGAAGATGGTGGATATAAAATAGCGATTCTGGATAGTATAACGGTGAGTGATGATGCCAACGTTGGATATACACCATTATATTTCCAGCGGAATAGTCGTTTATCCAATGAACCAATTGTTGAAGCAGATAAGTCAAATTCAACAAAATATATGGATCATTTTCCACCCATGTTTACCATGCCGAGGATGACCATTGACTATGGCACTTTTAAGCCGGGTGTTTATTTTTATTCGTCGGAGATTTTAGAAAAAGTATCTCTTATCGGGGGTGCGTCAATGAATCGATCGAGAGATTTGGATATATTTTTTCTATTTGAGTACAAACATCTTTACCCAACATTCTTTTTTGATATGTTTTACTTGACTCGAAATACTGAAGAACGCACTGCATATTCTGTATATAAATTGGACACAAATCTCAAATTTAGATTGATTGAATTTCGAGGTGGGTTACGCATTCCATTCTACGGTTCCAACATTGAACTAT
>Ga0257117_1001952_pt1 | contig 11367 bp, 9 predicted proteins | sample SI112_135mmetaG_FD_190157 | JGI IMG/M metagenome (GOLD analysis project Ga0257117, IMG submission 190157) | Marine microbial communities from Saanich Inlet, British Columbia, Canada - SI112_135m | ecosystem: Environmental > Aquatic > Marine > Inlet | place: Canada: British Columbia | collected... | reverse complement strand
TTAGTTGTAAAAAAAATCGTTCCCCCCTGACCTAGTAAACTTACAAGCCCGGTCAAAGCGGTATCAATATTAAGACCACAGTTTTGAAGAACTCCAATGGAAGTCACTAAATCAAATTTCTGGTCAATTAAATCGGTCTCAAAATTACCCGTCAATATTTCAACTCTTTTGTCATCCAAAAATTTTTCACGACAAAACTCTGCCAAATCAACACATACATCTATTCCAACAATATTTTGACAATGAGATGCATTCAACACAAGATCAATAAAGCTACCTGTTCCGCAACCAACATCAACCCATGAGTTTGTATCACTCCAGTTAACTTTCTCAATCCCCAGTTTAAATCTATTGAGCATTCCCTCTCGAGATCCCCACTTTACTTTTTTGTGCTCATCTTTTTCAGAGAAGCTTTCCTGGTAATCAAGTCCTACATCTTTTGGCGAATTATGACTCATTAAAAAAGCTCCTAAAATAATTCACTATTCGTTCTTTATTCTCAATTAAGTTAACTGTTTTAAAACCATGGTAGTCTTCCAAATTACTGGCAAACTTCTTTACATTTTCTAAAATCTCATTTGAGTCTAATTGATCTTGCTCTCCCAAATTAGAACCAATTCCAAGTTCTGCAATGGCCCTGGCATTATAAATTTGGTCTTTTGATTGCACCAATACCATCATTGGCACTCCTAAAAAATACAACTCATTGCATGTTGTCCCACCGCTTGTGATTGCAAAATGACTAGATTGAAAAATTTCTAAAAGATTATCAGGACAATGGTAAATATTGGAATTTTCAGGAACTACTTCCAAAACATTTTTAACTTTTTCGCTATCGACCAATGGCCCATAGATCAAATTAATAGATTTTACACATTCAATTTCATTGATAATCAGTGCAATTTTTTGGGTCCAATCATCAGGGTCTGATGCTCCCATAGTAATTGAAATTGAAAAATCTTTTGAAACTTTTCTGCCAACTCTTTTCACTGCTTCAAACTCACTTCGAAGCAGTAAGAACTCAGGGCCTATCATGCTATTTTCTTTGAGTTTTTCATTATAGGGAATACTAAATGCAGAAATACTTGAATTAATAATTCCTGTAAGATTCCAATCATTTTTTTCACCGTAGTCATCAAAGGCCAAGCAGGTAAAATTAGAGTTCTTTAAATCGTCCAATATATTCTTATCGTATTGATAGGTGTCAAATACCACAATTTTTGACTCTTCATTTTGATATTCACTCAAGGAGTTTTTTATAGAATCTTCTAGTATTTTAAATTTGTAATTTGGATAAAGCCTTGTGAAGTTTTCCTGTGATTTACTAGAAATTACAAAAAGACACCCAATCCCTTCATCTTCTAAGACATTTGCAAAGTTAATGCATCTATTTAAGTGGCCTAATCCAATATCAAGGTACCCATCGCATCGAAAAAAAACCTTGGGTTCAATTGAACTCACTAATCCTCCAGATGCTCAATTAGAATAGGTGTATCTCTTGCAACTTTTGTCTTTAATTTTTTTCCTAGTAAGCTTGGAATATTTTTTGCCTTAAGGCCTGTTCCAGGTCTTTTTAATGACAAGTCTTCTCTTGAAACGATATGACCTACTTCCAAATTTTTCACAGCTACAACTGAACGGCGAAAAAGCATTCTCGTTTCCATTTCAGTTTTAGAGGGAGCTATTTTACTAATACCTCTCATTGTTTCTGCTTCTCTGACTTGAGAAACTAGAGCTTTTAGCTCTTGTGGATCAGCTGAAAGAGAATGGTCTGGACCCGCAAGGCCTTTATCAAGAGTAAAATGTTTCTCTAGAATACATGCCCCCAAACCTGCTGCTATAGTGCAAGCGAGAATTCCCTCTGTGTGATCAGAATATCCTACTAAGCATCCAAAACGCTCTTTCAAGGTTTGAAGTCTTGAAAGGTTCGCCTCATCATTTGGAGTGGGATAAACCGAAACACAATGGAGTATACAATGTTGTTCAACTCCGTGATTTTTTAATATTTCAAGTGCATCAGCTACTTCATCTTCATCTGCCATACCTGTTGATAAAATCATTGGCATCTTCTTACTCGCCACATATTCAATTAATGGCAGGTTGATAAGATCTTCTGAGCTTAGTTTAAAACATGTTATACCTGACTCCATGGCAATATCAGTGCTAAGTGGGTCTGCTACAGAGGTCATGGGAACGAGCCCAAGTTTCCTGCTGTATTCAAATAGCTCTTTATGCCAGCTAGCCGGCAGCTCAAGCCTTTTGAACATCTCATACATATTTTCTTTTACAATTTTTCCATCATTTGTGTACTCATACTCAAGATCTTTATCCGCCATAAATTCTTCAGCTCGAAAGCTTTGAAATTTCACACAATCAGCACCTGCTTCAAGTGCTGAGTCAATTGTCTTTTTTGCAATTTCAAGAGAACCATTATGGTTCACCCCAATTTCTGCAATAATAAAAGTAGGATGGCCTTCACCAATCTCCACATTATCTATTTTAAAACTATTAGTGCTCATAAGTTCTCTTTGCTGATGTTATTTGAAAAACAAATCTCTTTTGCATCAGGGCCATGATTGAATAATAGATCAACAAAGGCCATGTGTGAGAGAAACTCTCCAAAACGCTGTTCATATTCAGGGTGGTTGTAATCTTGAAAAACGACCTTCATATTCTCATTTTTAAATGAATCAACATCAATATAATCTTGGCCATGGCAACCAGTGAAAACAATATCTGCATTGAATCGCTTTCCATGCTCCAAGACTAAGTCAGACTTTGATTCTACAAAATCTTGCTCTGAGCCCATAACAATCTCAGCAGTTATATCAAACCAACTGAAGAGCTGCTTTAAAACAGCTAAATTCAAATCACTTAGTCTCTCCCACTTATTTTCAAGGTAGAGCCATTCGAAAAACTGCTTATAATCTTTAAAAAATCTAGATTTGCCGTAAGCCATCTTTAGGGATTGCAAATGAACGGTAGGCCACCTTTTCTTCTCTTGAAGGTTTTCTTGGTCTACTATCAAAATTTCATTCAGCTTATTTGAACTAGAGTTCTTGAGGTCTACTGGCACAGTTAACCAAAGTGGCTTTCCCTGAGGAGATTTTATTTTGTTCCGGTTATTCCAGTCCCCACTCAAATATTGAACATCATCCATGTAGATAAAAATATCTGCCATCTTGGCCTTATGAATGAGTCCCAACCAAGGAAGATAGACAGGTTGGTGGCCCGAAACAACTTTCATCGCAAATCTCCGCAACGCAATAAATGGTCATTATCCATGAAAAAGGATACTATTTAAGACAAATAATTCTCTATGAGAAAAGAAGTCTATATTGTATATTTACCTTCTTAATATCTACAAGGAAAGCCCTCTGGGGAGCGTTTTATGTTAAATGGAAGATCTATTTTAATCACCGGTGGATCGGGCTCGTTTGGAAAAAAGTTTGTTGACCATGTCGTCCACAATTATCCAAATATTTCGCGATTAGTAATTTATTCTCGAGATGAGCTTAAACAATTTGAGATGGCCCAACTATACCCGCCTGAGAAATATCCATTTATCAGATTCTTCCTAGGTGATGTAAGGGACAGAGACAGACTGACTCGCGCATGTGAAGGAATAGACCTCATTGTACACGCCGCAGCTTTAAAGCAAGTGCCTGCTGCTGAGTACAACCCAATGGAATTTATCAAAACAAATGTACTTGGAGCAGAAAATTTAATTGAGGCCTGTTTTAAAAATGGGGTCAAAGACCTTATCGCTCTTTCTACAGATAAAGCCGCAGCACCTGTAAACCTCTACGGGGCCACCAAACTATGCTCAGATAAGCTTTTTGTTGCAGCAAATAATATGAAAGGCTCAAGAGAGATCAAATTTTCTGTCGTCAGATATGGCAATGTTTTAGGATCACGTGGTTCTGTTGTTCCATTTTTTCTTAACAAAAGAGATTCTGGAGTCATACCCATTACTGACCCAGAAATGACAAGATTCACGATTAATCTGTCTGAGGCAGTAGAGTTTGTAATACAAAGCTTTAAGAGATATTCGGGTGGAGAAATCTTCATCCCCAAACTCCCATCATACAAGATCACTGATCTCGCTGAGGCCATAGCCCCAAAATGTGAAGTCAAAAATGTTGGCATCAGACCTGGTGAGAAAATCCATGAAGAAATGATTACACTAATGGATTCACCTAACACACTTGAATTCGATGACTATTTTGCAATTCTTCCCCCTGGCCCCATGTGGGACAAGGATGAATATATGAAAAAGCATGGGGCTAAACCTTGTGAGCCCGGCTTTTACTATCACTCAGGCAATAACACTAGCTGGCTAACTGTAGAAGAAATTAGAAAGCACGTTAAAGATCACGTGGACCCGAATTTCACAGTCTAACCATTTGAGAGAGCAAGCGTGGACCCAATCCCCTACGGAAAACACACAATTGAGCAAGCTGATATAGATGCAGTTGTGGACGCCCTTAAATCAGGGTGGATTACTCAAGGGCCTACCGTCTTAGAGTTTGAAAAGCAATTTGCTGAATATGTGGGAGCTAAATATGCTGTTTCAACTACAAGTGGAACTACTGCTCTACACCTTTGTGCCAAAGTTTTAGAAGCTGGTCCAAATGATACCTACCTTTGTTCTCCACTAACCTTTGTGGCCTCTTCAAATGCTATCCTTTACGAGAGTGGAAATGTTGAGCTAGTTGATATTTGCCCTAAGACTTACACAATGGATATTGACCGTGCTGAAAAAATAATTGAAAGCTCTCCCGGAAAATACACAGGCCTTGTAATTACTGATTATGCTGGTAGACCCGCAGATCGAGAAAGAGTCAGTAAACTCTGCGAGAAATACCAGTTAAAAGTTATATACGATGCCTGCCACTCACTGGGAGCAAGATATACTGACTCTTCATCAAATACCCATATTGTAGGAAGCTGTGCCTATGGTGGGATAAATGCTTTTTCCTTTCATCCAGTTAAACATATCACCACCTGTGAAGGCGGAATGATAACCACAAACGATAAAAAAATTTACAAGCGCCTTCAGCTATTAAAAACTCATGGCATTGTTAAAAACCACAATAATACTAGTACACCGTGGGTCCAAGAGATGGTTGAGCTAGGCTATAACTATAGACTTCCAGATATTTTAGCAGCCCTAGGAATTTCTCAGCTAAAAAGGGCCGAGGAATCTTTAGACAAAAGACTTGAAATTGCCGCTTACTACGATCGAGAGCTTAGTGAGCTTGAAATTGAACTTCCCCACCGCGATGCCAGCTTTAAACACGGCTTCCACCTATATGCGATCCAAAGTGACCAAAGAGACCAGCTCTACACTCACTTACGTGCAAATAATGTAGGGGTGCAAGTGCACTACGTACCCGTTCATCAAATGCCCTATTATATTGAATATTTTGGAAAGAAACTTGAATTCCCCAACACTGATAGCTTTTACCAGCGCTGCTTAAGTCTTCCCATCTATCCAACGCTTAAAAGAGAAGAACAAGATTACGTCATTCAAAAAATAAAAGAATTTTTTAACTAAGAGATAGTCATACAAAAAGTTATTGAATCACTTACTAAAATAAGCTTCTTCTTTAAAGTTTTAGGGAGAGCAAAAATATCAATTCTATTGTTATGCTCGCTGATCATAGGACTTTTAGAAGTATTTGGGGTTAGTTTAATCGTCCCCTTTGTATCTGTACTCAATAATCCCGATTCAATTAATAGTTCAAAATATATGAGGATGCTCTACAGTATTGCTGGATCAGATAGCACCGTAAACTTCATCGTAGATTTGGGACTATTAATTATTGTTGTCTTGCTATTAAAAAATAGTTTCACCATGTTAGTAAGATATATTAATTTTAAATTTTCGTTTACAGCACAGCATATTTTTTCAAGAGATCTCTATAATTCCTATCTAAAGAAAAACTACCTACAACATGTTCAACTCGAAAGCTCTACGCTTTTAAGAAATGTCACAAGTATTACGGGCTCCCTTGTAAATGGTATAATGATTCCAAGCCTCATGGTTTTAACTGATTTAATTATTATGACCTCTTTGGTCATCATGCTCTTGTATATAAATCCAGAGATCACCCTCTACCTCACTCTGGGAGCTGGGACAGTATTATTTGGAATTGTATTCTTCACAAAAAAAGTTACAAACAACCTGGGAACCCAAAAAGAGAGACTAAGCCTAAAAATGTATAAAGTTCTCTCTGAGTCTTTTAAGGGAATTAAGGATATAAAGGTTTTTAATAAAGAAAGATTATTTTCAGAAGAGTACGAAGAGCAAAGTGAGCAGATGATAAAAGTTGATACTGGATTCAATACTCTTAGTATCTTCCCCCCTTACTTAATCGAGTTTATAGGAATTGCTTCAATTATTCTTGCTGTCAGATTTCTTTTGTTATCTGGCACAAGTATTAAAGAGATTCTCCCTCTTGTGACATTCTATGTTATGGCTGCATACAGAATGCTACCGATTCTATCAAGATTCCCTGGAAATATTCACTTACTAAAATTTTACTCTTTTGCACTCGATATTATCTACCGAGACCTGAGAGATCTTTTTACAAACAAGAACACATTCAAAAAAGATTCCTCGCATACTGAAAATCCAATAACTTTCAATAAAAATATTTCTATTGAATCACTCAAATTCAAATATCCAACAAGAGAAGATCAAGCCCTTGGAGATGTTTCGCTTGAAATTCCCTATTGTAAGACGGTCGCCTTTATTGGGAGGTCTGGATCTGGAAAGACTACTCTTGTAGATCTTTTAATGGGCCTTTTCCCCGCCGATAGTGGAAAAATTAAATTAGATGGAGTTGAACTAACTGACCATAGCCTATTTCGTGATCTTATCGGATATGTCCCGCAAAATATCTTCCTCCTCGATGACACCATTGCTAGAAATATTGCGTTTACAACGGGACATGAGCAAATCGATAGAGAAAAAGTTAGTATTGCGCTAAAGCTAGCACAGCTCGATGAACTAGTTTCAACTCTTCCTAAAGGTATCGACACCTACGTGGGGGAAAATGGTGTGCAAATCTCTGGTGGACAAAGGCAGAGAATAGGAATCGCTAGAGCTCTGTACAAAGATCCTGCGTTACTTGTCTTTGATGAGGCCACTTCATCACTGGACAATGAAACAGAAGCAGAGATCATGGATTCAATTTATTCACTGGGAAAATCTAAAACGATTTTAATCGTTGCTCATCGGCTATCAACAATTAAAAACTGTGACATTATTTATCTTATGGGATCGGGGAAAGTTCTTGATACCGGAAAATTTGATGAGCTTTCAAAGAAGCACCCTGATTTTTTTAAGTTAGAAAATCAAGTTTAGGACCATTTACTTTTTTGCCACAAAAAATATGTCATCGCCTTTTTCTTCCCATTTAGTAACCTTAGAAAAACCACTTTCTTTAATGATTTTTTCTAGAAAAGGCTTATCAAAAACTGATTTAACTTCATTTTTAGAACCAAGTAATGTTTCTACAAAACTTCCACAATCTGCATTTCTTTGATAGTTCGTTGAAATATGGTGAAAGTCTGGAGCTTTTATCTTCAAAACACCAGTCGGATTTAGAGCACAATTTAAGGTAGTTAAAAATTCATTTAAATGAAGATGGGAGACACGCTGTAAAACATCAACAGCATAAATTTCATCAAATTGAGAAACCTGATCTATTGAGCCAATTTCTTCAAGTCCGGCACTGCTATACCCAGGAGCCACGTCACTACTTACATAGCCCAAGCTATGCCCATTTTTCTCAATATCTAGTATTTTTTTATTCTTCTTTTGAACCATAATCCATGTCAAAAACGGCTTCACTGTAATTGAAACTGAAATCGTTTACGTTTCGCTCCATATTGTCAGGGTCAACGCCACGCTTTTTATCATCCTTAAACTGCTCTTCTGGATTAACGTTATTCTCAGTGGCTCCAGTTCGGATGTAGCGATCTTCTGTAAGACCTAGACTTAATAGTTCATTTAACTTTGAGGCCCCTTCCTTGATACATTCCATGATTCTTTCTTCAGTCATTTGGGTCATATTCACACAGATATCTTGTCTTTCTGTGATTAAATCAAGGTAAGCATCTTCATCTTTAATAAACCCATGCTCCTTAGCATACTCATACATTCCAGTATAAGGCAGTGGGAGAAGAAATCCCATACTTGGATAAACTTTGTTTTTGTAGCACATATCAAAAGTTTCTTTGATGGTTTCTTCTGTTTCCATAGGGTAACCAAAAACAACACTTGTATTGGATGTAATCTTAGCTTCTTTTAAAATCTTAATTTGCTCAGAGAAATATTCTGGCTCAATTTTCTTATTCATCATTTCGAGAATTTCTTTATTGGCCGACTCTAATGAGAAACCAACTGCTGTACAGCCTGACTTTCTCATTTTATGAGCAATTTCTAATTTTCTTTCGTAGGGAACTTTTTCTTTTCCAAATAAGTCAGTTCTGATAGCTGCTGACCATTCAAATTTAAGACCTGACTTAAGGATCTCATCAACCATTTTTTCTACTTGGGGAAGTGAGGCAAAACTTAAATCGTCCCAAAAGTTAAAAAGATTGGCACCGTAAGTATCGATGTGGCTCTTTATCTCTTCCATTACGAGTTCAGGTTTTCTGAACCTATAGGGATCATCCCAAAAAACGTAATGACAGAAAGTGCACTTAAAAGCACATCCTCTGGCGGTAGCAATAGAAAATGGACGACTCACTTCTTTATCTTTACCGGCCCTTCCAAGGCTAACACCAGCTGTTTTTGACATATAGAGATCAATATCAAAAAGTCCCCAATTAATATGAGGTAGCTCGTTAATATTACATGCCTTTCTAGGTAGATTTTTTCGAACATTACCGTTTGAATCACGGTAGATTATTCCTTCCACAGAAGCTAGCTCAGCTCCCTCATTGAGAGATTTGATTACTTCAACAGCTGTATACTCCCCTTCACCTTTTATCCCGATATCAACAGGACAACTTGCAAATAAAACTTCAGGACAACTTCCACCAATAGAATTTCCAAACACTACAGTGGCTTCTGGTTGGTGTTTTTTGATAGTACTAGCAAGCCACTTCATCCACTTGTAGTGGGTAATAATTGAGCCCGACATAACAACATCAAACTTATTATCAGCAAAATATTTGTCAACATGCTCGTCTGAATATTCATGGATATCAATATCTAATAATTCAAACTCATATCCAGCTTGTTGAACAACTGTCATCACAGAAGCAAGTCCAACTGGCAAAATACTATGCCCTTCTCTTAGAGATGGGTTTACAAATAAAATTTTGATCTTCTGTTCCATGCCTACTCCTTAACTAGAGGGTTAAACAGATTTGCGTATTTCGCGAGCTGCGAATACGCCTTCAATTATGGCACAATCGCAACGTGTTAATCACCCTGAAAATATTGACCAAAATAGAATGGAATCAAAATTTTGTCACGTTTTTATCGCAATTCCAATTACTAAAGATGACCACACCAAGAGCTTTGGGAGCTAAAAACCACATACCCGAGTAAAGAAGTCCGTTACCTAACGCACCTCACCCCATTTTCTTCAGAAACACAGCTTTTATAGTAAAATTGTTAGGCTTAGTGCATATTTAGGGAATGGAATCAAAAGAGCACATTTATATTATGTTTCCCCTATTTAACAGAATTGAGATGACCCTTAAGTGTCTCCAGGGTTTCTATAGTCAGGATTATCCCAATTTTTCGGTTCACCTTTTCGATGATGGGTCCACTGACGACACTCAAAACTTGATCGCCAAGCACTTTCCCAAAACAGAAGTCATAAGAGGAGAGGGAGATTATTGGTGGACCAAGTCAATTAACCAAGTCCTTAGAAAACTTATTACTCAAGCAGGTGAGAATGATTTTTTTCTTACCTCAAATAATGACACATGGATTGAGCCTAACTTTTTATCAACACTGATAAAAGAATCCAAAGAAAACAATAGATCCATTGTAGGCAGCCGCTTAAAAAATGCGGCCAATGTGGAAATGATTACTCCGTGTGGATACTACTACTCTCCTGAGATTGTAGGTTTCACACCAGCTCCAGCTGTTATCGAGGGAAAGAGAGTGATAGATGCACTTGGGTGCAGAGGAACAATAATTCCATCAGAAGTTTTTAGAAAAGTGGGAGAATTTGATGAAATTAACCTCCCCCATTACGCAGCTGATATTGAATTCTTCTTGAGGGCCCACAAGGCTGGTTTTAATATCCTAGAAAGTGATACTGCTTACACATTTGATCTCGAACCACCTGAAACGGCTCAAGCTGAATTTGCTGGGATGAAACTCTACGATGTTTTATTTTCAATTAGGTCAAAATCTAACCTCAAAGCTAGGTTTGCAATAATTGATAAGCATGGTCCAGGGGGATTAAAAAATCTCAAGCTCAAAGTTGTTTCCTTTTTAACCTTAGTGAAAACATATTTTGCTCAAAGGTAAATCATTTTAAAATTCGGCTCAAAAACCTTTTAAATCTACTGGTAAATGAACTCCCAAGATATTTAAAAAACCTTCGAAACTGCTCTCTTGCTAACTCAGAGCTCTCTACATTTTTTGAAAACGTAAAACTATTAAATTCCAAATCAATGGGAGTATCGAAATAATCAGTATTCATGGCATGAGTTCCAGAACTATCATTTCCAATATTTTGAATCAAACTGGTCCCTGGATAAAGACAATGACCATTTTGAAGGAAGGCATATGCATACCAAGAGATTGCCCAACTTTGATTTTTTCCACAGGCTGCATCCTCTAACATTTTGGTATAAGGATATGTGCTTTCAAAATCAAATTCATGAGCTAAGCCAGAACTAACAATTTGGTCAAGGTAGCCTTGCGGATTAAGCTCTAGGCCACTCCAACGATCCTTCCAAGTGGCCCATCCCCAACAGTCTGCACCTTTAAGAAAAAATGTTGAACTAAGTGGCACTTTATGAGGAACAGTATACCCACTTATACAATATACTGATTGATTGCTTTGATAGAATTCTAGTGCTGAGCAAATATAGTCAAGAAAATGTGGAGATGTTACAATATCATCTTCAAGAATAATTTGCTGCTCACAAACCTCGAACCCCTTTGATACACCTTCGAAAATTGATTTTTTCAAGCCAAAATTAGTTTCTTTTTTAAATACCTGTGCATTGGGATTTCGTAATTTAAAATTCTCGGCAACTAGACTCACACTTTCAATATTTTTTAAGTCAGAGTCATTTCTAGGCCCATCAATGTGGATATGAATAGGAAACTGCCGGCAGCTATCATTTTCTAATAATGCATCTAAAGTCTTTTTTAGA
>Ga0257117_1001948_pt1 | contig 11378 bp, 7 predicted proteins | sample SI112_135mmetaG_FD_190157 | JGI IMG/M metagenome (GOLD analysis project Ga0257117, IMG submission 190157) | Marine microbial communities from Saanich Inlet, British Columbia, Canada - SI112_135m | ecosystem: Environmental > Aquatic > Marine > Inlet | place: Canada: British Columbia | collected... | reverse complement strand
AAACGTAAGCAGGCTTATTAACCTCCTCCATAAAGCGTATTGAATGCTGAGGATAGCTCTCTTCGTACACATCTTCACTGCTATCACCACAAACATCAAGATCAGACCTCTTAGATTTATTAGAATCCCATTTGTTCCAAAAAAATTCACACATCTGCAAAGGCCTTCTTTTAGTAAATTGATATTCAAATGTCTCTAAGGGTCTCTGTTCAGCAAGATGGTACGTAAACGAAGAGCCAAATGAATCGATAGAGTAGCCAAAGACTTGATAACAAAGAAATTCTTTATCGCTTTGCTCCCCATCTTTAGCTCCGCAAGTAGGAGGAAGTAATGCCTTTAATAAATCTCTTTCGAATTTACCAAAGCTAGCAGTCAATCGCTGTTCTTCATTTTCAACCTGTTGAACTAAATTAAGAAACCTACCAGCATCTGCTGAATAAATGATAAAAAATGAATATAATGCGGTGGCGACCAACCCTAGTCTCATACCTAATTCATCGGAAAGTATTCACCATCAACAAAACTGACATCCTGATAAAAAGTGAATGAGGAAAAATATATAAGACTATTTTGATAGGACATTAAATATGTTCGAGAATATATACAAAAAGACCATTAGTTCCATTCCCCAACAGCTTGCTGTGAGAGACGACCCTAAGGGATTTCACCTCATGCTTGTATAGAACTTTATAGTCACTAATAAGACCCATTACATTGGTATTTTCACCCAGTGCTCTATTGGCCTGTCTCGAAACACTATCAAAAGTTAAAGAACGCATATTTGTCAGTTGATCAGCGAAGAGAATTCTCTGTGCTTTTGTTTCTGGATTTCGACTCCAACCACCTGAACCACAAATTCTAAATACCGGAACTAGATTTGTAATGGACCTCATTAATGACAAATTATATGTACAATTGCCCTGAACAACAAAATCAACATGGTATTTCTTTATAAGTTTTTCAAAGTAAGCCGTCTCAAATTGGTCTTTTCGCTTATCTTTTTGCTCACCATACCCAGATGCAAAACTAACTGTGAGAAGTAGACTCCATCCCAAACAAATAAAATATCTATTTTTATGGGAAACCTGCAACTTTTCAAAAACTAAGCCTACCCCCTCAATGATTAGAAAGATGATCATTGGAAGCAGCATCAACAAATGCCTTGTAGGACTCAAAGTCAATTTCTGGGCCAAAATAAAAATTGCCCAAGTCCCAAATGTAGCAGTGAACAAGAGGGCGTAAGAATTTTTTCTAATACTCTCAAACTTAAAAAATCGGTAGCAAGCTAATCCAATTAAAAAATAATAAAATAGAGAAATAACTATTTGAAGAGGATTGCTTTCCGGGAGAACACCCAAGTTACCATTTAAAACATGAAAGATATTAAGCACGAAAAATTTAAATGGATAAAATACCTTTGAAAAGAGACCTTCAACATTTGAGATATTAAATAAGAACTGTCCTTCATTACCCACATTCCAATTAACTCCTGCACTATGAAGATGAAGGTACTTAGTATAAACCCGGAAAAATATTGCACATAGAAAAAGCCCTGAAACAATATTAAACTTCAAAACGGTTTTTAGATCATTTGATTTTTCACTCATATCTTTATAAAAACTAGCCACCCAAAAAGCTGGCATGAATAATATACTTTGATATTGAAACCAGCACAGTGCTCCCAATACAATTCCTTGGAAACATGCCTTTTTTAGACTCAGTGAATGATTTTTTACCCTATCGTTAAATAGAAAAAGAATAATGAGTGCACATAGTAGCCCGACTGCATAAGATTCCATTTGAGCCGAATAAATAACACTCAACCAAGAAAAAGAGAGCATTGAGACAGAAACAAACGAATAGTAGAGCTCATCTTCATTAAAATATTTCCTCGTCACAAGAAAGAGCAGAAAAATTGATAAAATGCCAAAAACAAGAGAGGGAAATCTACCCCAGAATAAATTGTCCCTATAACTATTGTCTGAATTTAGAAAAAATGATGTGAAAAAAAATTGAGCGGGTGCATAAGTCCAGTGTAGCCCAATCCGTTTCTGCGCATACAAGGCATTATTTACTTCTGAAAATACTGATAAAAGCCCAACACTATCCAACCCACGGTAAATTTTAAACTTGGTACTACTATAAAGTGGATCACTTAAATTATTAATCTGTCTTACTTTTTCATCATGTTGATAATTCTTCGGCAAAATTGTAACAGCAACACCGATATCATCCACATGAGCAAAATGGATTTTTGCAAGAGAGTACCTATAGTAAGATGCAAGAGTGATAATACAAAAAATGAATATCGTGCCAAATTTCTTCAAGTTCCTACACCTTTTAGAGATAAGCAATTATACCTCCAGCATCAAAAGAGTCCAGCGGACTCTTTTGATGATGAGAGGCATGTGAAAGAGGAGGACTCCCCAGTCCTCCGGGAATCAAGCACCAAAACTCCCAACACCTCTAAACCCAGAATCCGAAAAAACTATACCCCCCAACACCGCAGTCCCTCCGTGCCACCAACTAAGAACCTTCCCTAAAAAAAACCAAAAAAAATAATTGGTGCACCTCCAGCAGCAAAAAAGTCCAGCGGACTATTTTGATGATGAGAGGTATGTGACTGAGGCAGACTCCCCAGTCTGCCGGGAATCAAGCAACAAAAACCGAGGACTTATTTCAAAAATTAACCAAAAAAAACCCCGCCGAAGCGAGGTTTTTAATAAAAAAAATAACTGGTGCACCTCCAGCAGCAAAAAAGTCCAGCGGACTATTTTGATGATGAGAGGTATGTGACTGAGGCAGACTCCCCAGTCTGCCGGGAATCAAGCAACAAAAACCGAGGACTTATTTCAAAAATTAACCAAAAAAAACCCCGCCGAAGCGAGGTTTTTAATAAAAAAAATAATTGGTGCACCTCCAGCAGCAAAAAAGTCCAGCGGACTATTTTGATGATGAGAGGTATGTGACTGAGGCAGACTCCCCAGTCTGCCGGGAATCAAGCAACAAAAACCGAGGACTTATTTCAAAAATTAACCAAAAAAAACCCCGCCGAAGCGAGGTTTTTAATAAAAAAAATAATTGGTGCACTTACCTATTCTGACACTAAATCTCTCTAGCACTACCTTCGGCACGATTGAGCTTAACTGCTGGGTTCGAGATGTGACCAGGTGTTTCCTCAACGTTATCAGCACACCAAAGACGTATAACTGATATTTTTTTAATTCTTATCAAACTTTTCAGACCTTTGACAGTCACAAAACGAATTCAGATTATTTTAAATTTCGCCTACGGCGAAGTCCATTTGCTGGCTCCGCAATTTTCACTGCGGGGACATTCACATGGACAAGCGGCGAATTAAAACTGCCCACTGGGCACTTTTAACACGCACAAGCGCTTACAAAACGATCTTCTTAATAAAAAAAGACATGAACTCAAACACAAAAAAACGAAGAAAATAAAGCAAACGGCAATTTAGTACCAGTCAGCTCAATACATTACTGCACTTACACATCTGGCCTATCAAGCTCGTAGTCTACAAGCTACCTTAAAAGAAATCTTATCTTGAGGTGGGCTTCCCGCTTAGATGCTTTCAGCGGTTATCCCTTCCGAGTTTAGCTACCGGGCGATGCAGTTGGCACCACAACCCGTACACCAGGGACTCGTCCATCCCGGTCCTCTCGTACTAAGGACAGCTCCTCTCAAATTTCTTACGCCCACGGAGGATAGAGACCGAACTGTCTCACGACGTTCTGAACCCAGCTCGCGTACCGCTTTAATTGACGAACAGTCAAACCCTTGGGACCTGCTTCAGCCCCAGGATGCGATGAGCCGACATCGAGGTGCCAAACCGCATCGTCGATGTGAACTCTTGGATGCGATCAGCCTGTTATCCCCGGAGTACCTTTTATCCGTTGAGCGATGGCCCTTCCACTCGGAACCACCGGATCACTAGCGCCTGCTTTCGCACCTGCTCGACGTGTATGTCTCGCAGTCAAGCTCCCTTATACGCTTACACTCTACGCCTGGTTTCCATTCAGGCTGAGGGAACCTTCGCGCGCCTCCGTTACTCTTTAGGAGGCGACCGCCCCAGTCAAACTGCCCACCAGACATTGTCCCCCTGCCGGATTACGACAGTAGGTTAGGATTTCAGTCAACGAAGGGTGGTATTTCAAGGATGACTCCCCGTACGCCTGAACATACGGATCAACATCTCCCACCTATCCTACGCATCGTTAACCAAAACCCAATGCCAAGCTACAGTAAAGGTTCACGGGGTCTTTTCGTCCTTCCGCGGGTAGTGCGTATCTTCACGCACACTCCAATTTCACTGGATCTCTAGTTGAGACAGTGGGGAAGTCGTTACGCCATTCGTGCAGGTCGGAACTTACCCGACTAGGAATTTCGCTACCTTAGGACCGTTATAGTTACGGCCGCCGTTTACTCGGGCTTCAATTCAGAGCTTCTACCGAAGTATAACCCCTCCTCTTAACCTTCGAGCACCGGGCAGGCGTCAGTCCCTATACATCCACTTACGTGTTCGCAGAGACCTATGTTTTTGATAAACAGTCGCTACCCCCTTTTCACTGCGGCCCTCATCAGCTCACGGAGCAAGTCCGATCACCATCAAGGGCGTGCCTTATCCCAAAGTTACGGCACAAATTTGCAGAGTTCCTTAACTAGAGTTCATCCAAACGCCTGAGAATTCTCTTCTCACCTACCTGTGTCAGTTTACGGTACGGATTGATAAATATCTCCCTACGAAGCTTTTCTAGGAAGCAGAGGATCACGAACTTCGGGCTAGGCCCTCGTCATAACGTCTCAGAGTTAATAGGGAAACGGATTTGCCTATCTCCCCCTCCTACTCGCTTGAACCACAACAACCAATCTGTGGCCACGCTACCTTTCTCCGTCACTCCTTCGGTCAAACAACATTTACCAAGTACAGGAATATTAACCTGTTACCCATCCCCTACGCCTTTCGGCCTCGGGTTAGGACCGACTAACCCTGGGCGGAGTCACCTGGCCCAGGAACCCTTAGGTTTTCGGCGGGAGGGATTCTCACCCTCCTTATCGCTACTCATCTCAGCATCAGCTCTTGTGGGACCTCCAGCGCTCCTTACAGTACGCCTTCATCGGTAAACACAATGCTCTCCTACCACAGTCGAAACTGTTCGTGTCTTCGGTAATGGACTTAAGCCCCGTTACATTTTCGGCGCAGAATCACTAGTCCAGTGAGCTATTACGCTTTCTTTAAAGGGTGGCTGCTTCTAAGCCAACCTCCTGGATGTCACAGTAATTCCACAACCTTCCCCACTTAGCCCATATTTAGGGACCTTAGACGACGATCTGGGCTCTTTCCCTTTTGACTACGGACCTTAGCACCCGCAGTCTCACTGCCTTGCCAAAACTTGCAGGTATTCTGAGTTTAATATGGTTTGGTACACCGGTAAGTGCCCTAGCCAAGTCAGTAGCTATACCCCCTGCAGTCGCGCAAGACGCTGCACCTAAATGCATTTCGGAGAGAACCAGCTATCACGGAGTTTGATTGGCCTTTCACCCCTAACCACAAGTCATCCCAACAGTTTTCAACCTATATGGGTTCGGTCCTCCACGGAGTTTTACCCCCGCTTCAACCTGCTCATGGTTAGCTCACCCCGTTTCGGGTCTACAACAGCAAACTAAGCGCCCTATTAAGACTCGGTTTCCCTACGGCTACACCTGACGGCTTAACCTTGCTAACTATCGTAACTCGCTGAGTCATAATGCAAAAGGTACGTGATCAGGCCTTACAATAGCCCTCTCACTGTTTGTAAGCACACGGTTTCACATTCTATTTCACTCCCCTTATCGGGGTTCTTTTCACCTTTCCCTCACGGTACTAGTACACTATCGGTCAGTAAGTAGTATTTTGCCTTGGAGAGTGGTCTCCCCAGATTCAGACAGAATTTCACGTGTTCCGTCCTACTCAGGATACCCATCCAGCTTCATCATTTTCGGATACGAGACTTTCACTCTCTATGGTCTGACTTCCCAGACAGTTCTCCTAACGACTCCACCTTGATACAGGTCCTACAACCCCACAGTGTAAACACTCTGGTTTGGGCATTTTCCGCGTTCGCTCGCCGCTACTTGCGGAATCTCAATTGATTTCTATTCCTGCAGGTACTTAGATGTTTCAGTTCCCTGCGTTCGCCCTACATACCTACTTTACTCAGTATGCAGTCCCTACCATCTCTGATAGGGGGGTTACCCCATTCGGAAATCTTCGGCTCAAAAGTTTGTTAAACAACTTACCGAAGCTTATCGCAGCCTTACCACGTCCTTCATCGCCTCTTACTGCCAAGGGATCCACCGTATGCTCTTAGTAGCTTTACAATTCTTCTCAGACTTAAAATAAACTAAATTAATAATTCAAAAAAAATCTTATTTTCATGTTTGAGTTCTCGTCTTCTATCTGAATTCGTTATGTGAATGTTAAAGATCAAAAGTATATGTAAATTATTTTTTTTATTTAAATTTAAAAATGAATGGTGGGAATAGAAGGACTTGAACCTTCGACCCCGTCCTTATCAGGGACGTACTCTAACCAGCTGAGCTATATTCCCATATTTGCTTATTAAACTGATTTTAAATTTAGCTTCGAAAGAAACCGCCCACAAAGGCAAACTTGCTTTTAAAGCGCATAAAAAAATTCGCCTCGAAGAAGGTTACGCAAAATATATTGCAGTAAATTCTTCGAAGCGAATAATTTAAGATGAGAAAGAAATCTCTGCTATTAAAAGCAGCTCAAAATTAACCTAAAACAAAGATTTGTCCGTTAAGACAAATGCTCTGAATCTAGTCCTTTAAAAGGAGGTGATCCAGCCGCAGGTTCCCCTACGGCTACCTTGTTACGACTTCACCCCAGTCATCAGCCCCACCGTGAACGCTCCCCTCCCGAAGGTTAGGGCCACGGTTTCAGGTTGAGCCAACTCCCGTGGTGTGACGGGCGGTGTGTACAAGGCCCGGGAACGTATTCACCGCGGCATTCTGATCCGCGATTACTAGCGATTCCAACTTCATGGAGTCGAGTTGCAGACTCCAATCCGGACTGAGAATAACTTTTTGAGATTTGCTCCCCCTCGCGAGTTCGCATCCCTTTGTATTACCCATTGTATTACGTGTGTAGCCCTGGACATAAGGGCCATGAGGACTTGACGTCATCCCCACCTTCCTCCTGGTTAACCCAGGCAGTCTCTCCAGAGTGCCCAACTTAATGCTGGCAACAGAAGATAGGGGTTGCGCTCGTTGCGAGACTTAACCCAACATTTCACAACACGAGCTGACGACAGCCATGCAGCGCCTGTCACGACATTCCCCGAAGGGCACTCCGCTATCTCTAGCAGATTCGTCGGATTTCAAGCCCAGGTAAGGTTCTTCGCGTTGCTTCGAATTAAACCACATAATCCACCGCTTGTGCGGGCCCCCGTCAATTCCTTTGAGTTTTAGTCTTGCGACCGTACTCCCCAGGCGGAGCACTTAATGCGTTAGCTGCGTTACTGGAGGGGTTAATACCCCCAATAACTAGTGCTCATCGTTTACGGCGTGGACTACCAGGGTATCTAATCCTGTTTGCTCCCCACGCTTTCGCGCCTCAGCGTCAATACTCGTCCAGAAAGGCGCCTTCGCCTCTGGTGTTCCTTCACATCTCTACGGATTTTACCCCTACACGTGAAATTCCCCTTTCCCCTCCGAGATTCTAGAAATACAGTTTCAGGCGCAGTTTCGGGGTTGAGCCCCGAGATTTCACACCTGACTTATGTTTCCGCCTGCGCGCGCTTTACGCCCAATAAATCCGAACAACGCTTGCACCCTTCGTATTACCGCGGCTGCTGGCACGAAGTTAGCCGGTGCTTCCTTTATAGGTACCATCAAACTAAAGGCCTATTAGACCAATAGCCATTTTTCCCTATTGACAGAGGTTTACAACCCTAGAGCCTTCCTCCCTCACATGGCATTGCTGCGTCAGGGTTTCCCCCATTGCGCAATATTCCCTACTGCTGCCTCCCGTAGGAGTCTGGACCGTGTCTCAGTTCCAGTGTGGCTGATCATCCTCTCAGACCAGCTAGTCATCATCGTCTTGGTAGGCCATTACCCCACCAACAAACTAATGACCCGCAGGCCCTTCCTCTAGCGATAGCATATACAGAGGCTACCTTTAATGTGCTTTTTCAATGTCACACATCACATGCGGTATTAGCTTTCGTTTCCGAAAGTTATCCCCCACTAAAGGGTAGGTCACCTACGTGTTACTCACCCGTGCGCCACTCTACTCACACCGAAGTGCTTTCTCGTTCGACTTGCATGTATTAGGCATGCCATCAGCGTTCGTTCTGAGCCAGGATCAAACTCTCCAAGAAAAAATCTTTTTATAGTTTGATTTTTATCTAACTCTGATTTTTTAATTCTAAACATTCTGATTTTATAAAAATCAGCTTTGGCAAAACACCCCGATGAAGAGGTATTTGTTTAGTTACGCCAAACTCAATTTCTTGAGCAGATTTCTTTCTCGTCTTGCCTTAGAAAATTAATCCTAAGGTTTTTTCTTTATTCAAATTTTCAAAGATCAAAATATATATAACAAAAACTTAAAAATTACTTTGTATCTGTCTAGCTCCAGCCAGTGCCTTATCTGGTCACCTCGAAGTCAAAAATGCTAGTGGCATTTTTTGATGCGAAGTGTGGTGGAGATGACAGGGATCGAACCTGCGACCCTCAGAATGCAAATCTGATGCTCTCCCAACTGAGCTACACCCCCAAAACCGTGCAAATTGCGTTAGTGGAAAGTAAGTTTTCCACTGTTCAATGTCAACCGTGAATATTAAAAAAAATAAAATACTTGGACCTTTTTTCTGAGATAATATCGGGATATAATCTAACAACACAAAAAAACGGGAATAGCAATGCAGCGAATTTTGATATTTACACTCATTTTTGGATTATTGGTTTCCTGTCAAAAAGAAAAAGCCCCCAAAAAAACGACTCCTTCTATAGATGCTAAAGACATGAAGGTCGACTCACAAGGGCTTTCAAGCATTCAAGCAATCATTAAAACAATCCATGGAAATATTATTTTTAAGTTCTACCCAAAAAGGGCACCCAATACCGTGACCAGGATAATTGAACTGGCCAATATGGGTTTTTATGATGGTTTAACGTTTCACCGCGTAGTTCCTGGATTTGTAATCCAGGGAGGAGACCCAACCGGAACAGGAACATCGGGAAGTGGTAAAAATCTAAAGGCTGAATTTAACCAAACAAAGCATATAAAAGGATCAGTTGCCATGGCCAGGAGCTCTAACCCTGACAGTGCTGATTCGCAATTTTATATAGCCCTCGATACTGTATCTCAACTCGATGGAAAATATACGGTTTTTGGGCAAGTTATTGAGGGATTAGATGTCATCGATAAAGTGGTCAAGGGCGACAAGATGCTCTCTATAATTATTCAAAAATAAGGCTCAGTTAAAAAACCATAGAGTAATTTGCAAGAGGTGTGATCGCCTTCACTCTAAGAGGATGAGATATATCTCTTGCTATAATTGAACCAATATTTTGGTCCCCTGCGCTAAGTCCATTGGTAATAAAGTTAAAGCCACATTGATCCACAATCAGAACTTCTAAGGAAGGGTGAGTATGAGAGATTTCGATCTCTTTGATATTTAGTCCTTTTTTTCTAGCTAGAAAGTAAAGGCGACTTACTTGTTTTCGCAAAATCATTAAATCGAGAGCACGGTACTGACTGCAATGGTAGAAGCGAGAGCTAATATCTTCACCTTGATCACTTACTACGCGTATCTTAGCAACTTCATGAGGGAAAAATTTTAAAAAGCTCTTCTTTAAAAGACTGTGTTCATAAATTCCATTCTTTTCAATCAATTGATTCTCTAACTTTGTAGATTTACTTTGAATTTTCTTAATCGCCTCAAAAGAAAGAAGAGATAACTGACTGATATCTCTTTTTTTAAGATCTCGAAATAGTTTATAGCTCATCAACGTACTAGGCTTTTTTCCATTCCATTTGAATAAAACCTTTTTCATAAGAAAGGGGTTTATGAGCGATAGATAAAATTTAAATGCCTCGAGTACTAGCTTCATACTCATATCTATTCGGTGGAAAAATAGCTGTGATGAGAAACTCATGGCAAATTAAAAAATGGAATATTTTGCCCTATCAATCTAGCTGAAAATTGGTAACCGTGAACATTTCAACACCATCATCACCCTTGATACCGCCATTCAAAGAAAGCAATATCAATGTGGCTAAGTCGTCTTTTAAAATTAAAAGAAGAAGAGTCCATATCCACCTAAATCTAGATATGAGTCTGCGGAAATAATTTCGTACGAGAATTTTGGATTTCCTAGCTTAATCATGAATAAGTAAATATTGAAATAATCCTCTATGGAAATTTCTAGGTTTTCTTCATCATCGCTATCGCCAAATTCAAGATCCTTGTCGTAGCCAAGCTCAACTAACTTCTCATAGTGTTTTTTGGGAAGCAAATTATCTTCAAATTCTTCAGCAAAATCTCCAATCAGATCAAATTCAGCTACTGCAGTTCCAACATAGTAAGCACTCTTAAGTGCAACTTTGTTGAAATTAGTTCGAATAATTATTGAATCAGTCTTGTCATGACCATCTCCGCCACTATCTCCCACTTCCAGTTCAACAGAAGCACTGAGATCGTCAAGAATATGAGGCTCCATCAATTTCCTGTAAAGATCAAAGGCTTGGTACTTGCGTTCAATTTTGTGAACACCATATTTTCTCCATCCAAAATAGTCTGCAGGAATTTTGAATTCAATTCCAAAATTTGCGGCAAATAATCTGTCAGAGTTTGAAAATGAGGTGTCTTTTTTAGTAATTAAAATCTTTTTTGATGGGTCATTGGGGTCAGGTCTGTACCCACCTATCTCTGCTTTTTTATAGGTGGCATCTCCAACCATAAAAGAGTTTTCTTTATCAATTGTGGCTCCATTAAACATTCTCTTTAGTTCACTGCCAAGCCTCTCTCCCATTCCAGGGTTTGGCTTTCTGTCATGGTCTTTATGTTCTGCAAAATCGTAGTAATCAACACTTACTCCTCGAGCTCTAAGGAGTTCTATAACTGTTACAATTCCTCCATTGGCAGCTTCATAAGTCTTTCTTTCAGGCACAGAGGCTTGGTTTGAAATTACAGCTATGACATAACCCTCATCCTGTGCTTTCTTTAAGGCCTGCGCTACAAGGGGTAGGAGTATAACATCTTCAGCATAGTCATTACTAAATTTGCCACTTTTAGTAACTCTAAGGGTGCTATCTGCATCATAAAAAGCCACTTTTACTTTTTTCCCTT
>Ga0257117_1001940_pt1 | contig 11421 bp, 12 predicted proteins | sample SI112_135mmetaG_FD_190157 | JGI IMG/M metagenome (GOLD analysis project Ga0257117, IMG submission 190157) | Marine microbial communities from Saanich Inlet, British Columbia, Canada - SI112_135m | ecosystem: Environmental > Aquatic > Marine > Inlet | place: Canada: British Columbia | collected... | reverse complement strand
AATTATAGCTTATGTTTTCAAAAGAATTAATTCGAGACGTCCAATACAAAACCAGCTCTAATCTCCAGTCCAGAGTTGGCCTGCACCAACAATTTACAAGAATTAATAAAAATTTCTGGCCTCTGCTGGCATCTAAGTACCCTTGGAAGAACTCAAAAGAAATTCTCGAAATTGGATGTGGTACAGGTATATTTTGGGATACAGCACTTAAGAAACTTAACGAAAACTCCTGTGTTACCCTTACTGATATCTCCTCTGGAATGCTCGAGACGACAAGGGATAGAATCAAGGACCACCGTTTTAGGTTCTCACAATTTGATATCGACACCCCAAATATTGCAAGTCAATTTGACCTAGTTATTGCCCACTTTATGCTCTACCACTCTGGCAACCCTAAGCAGGCATTGATGAGCATTAAAGGGATGTTAACACCTGAAGGCAAAGCATCACTTGCCACCTTAGGTGACTTACACATGAAAAGAATTGATGACTTCATAAAATCATTAATAAAAGAGAATAAACTCAATTACCAAATAACTGAGCAGTCAAGCATCGACAGGTTCAATGAATCTGTTGCTGATAAGTTAATTACTGAGGTTTTTAACTCCTATGAAAAATATGAAATTGATGACTACTTGGATGTAACGGATCCAGCACCATTAGCAGAGTACTGTAAGTCCATGATGAAGTATCAGGCCCTAGACGAACCATTTTTTCAATTACTATTTGAGGGATTAAGTAATGAAATCGAAAAATTGGGGAAATTCGTAATTCCTAAGAGGGTCGTATTTTATATTGCCCATTAATAAAAACGAATGTTTCGATCGTTACTGATTTTGCTAGCTAACCTATACTGGTTTCAATACCCTGATAAACTATTTTAAAATTCCAATTCTATGCTATTTTCTTTATCACACAACCCCTCAATGCCTCCAATTTTTGTATCCCCCTAAGGTCTTTATGTTTGTACTGACTCATACGATATATGCTTAGAAAGTAATTGAGAGACAAAGTCTCAGTGCACCTCAATTGGTGCACTGGAAGTTAGTGAAAATTGTTAGTGGCAATATTTGTACTTGTCAAATATCTTCATTGCTAGACATTGTTCATGGTTGATTGGTGATCCTTGATCCTCTTCAACAATTTCAAAGGCAGCAAGAATAGAAGTCTTAAGTAAGGTTTTAGGTGCCAAGTCCTTCTCATAAATCTTATCCATGGACTTCAGCCATTTAATAAGAAGTTGACCTTTTTTTGTTCCAAGTGAGGATACAGTAGAGAAAAGTTTGTCCACTCCAAAGGCCATGATCGCTCCCATAGCATGAGAGTCTTGAACATAAGGAGTATTGCAGTCTTTAGGACGTTCGACCACATAAGTAGAAAAGTAATTGTACTCAAACCAAGAACTGAGCTCTTTCTTAAGTGAGCTTGAAAAACTATCCACAAAAACATCTCTAGAGTTTTTAAAGCAATTGATGTCTTTCAAATTCGCCATCTCTTTTCCAAGAGAATAATAGGCAAATAGATCAGCAAATCCTTCATTAAGTGCTTTGACAGCGTTAATTTTCTTAACCTTACGATAAGCCTCCTGACGATCATCACCGTAGAGAAGCTTTCCATCCTCATATCTTTGAGATTTAGAACTTGCAAGCTTTCTGAGGATTTCAGGATGAACCTCTTTATAGACGACTTCCATTTTGTGTTGATCGTTTGCTTTTCTTAATTGATTGTAGAGATTTTTGTTATTTGTTTGGTAATAACTGGAAAAGACATGGTGTCCGTATTCATGGGCCGCAACAAAAGGGATTTCCCAAATGGCGTGGCCTGATAAAAAACCACTAGCTCCTTTATTATATGAATTTCGCCCTTGAGGAAGGATTGCGATCTCACTCGAGCCTTTAAAATAGTAAGCATTATCAACATTGGTGCTGACAATCTTTTCCACTTTTTTCTCATCTTCAAAATAATAAATATCTACTATTGTTGGATACATTAATAAATCAATTGCTTTCAAATTCTTTGAGCCACTAAGACTCTTATGAAAAGAGTAGGCCTTGTCTATTGACATAAGTGTCGTCAGAGTTGCCATTTCAAGATAGCCAGATGAATAGTGAGTGTCACATATTTTAATCCCCTGTCCTTTAGAGATACTATTGTACTCACTTCTCCCATTTTGATGAGTGAAGCTAAAGTGCATTCCGCCGATAATATTTTTAACGGCCTCGCTTTTCAGGTTTTGATTGGAAGAAAATGATGAAAGAGAATGAACTCCATTGTAAGCTCTACCCTCTTTTATGTAGCTTAAATTGTAATTTCCTAGTGTGCCTACCTCTAATGCCTTTCCCTTCTGGCAACTTGGATCTTGAAAAGCAAGCATTATGGGCCTACCATATTGCTTTGAGGTAAAGGCCTTTTGTCCTGCACTGGGAGCACCATCACCACCACCGCCTCCACCGCCACATGAGACCAATAGACAAAGTGGTAATAACTTAAGAAATTTGTGCATTTTTTCCCCTTCAATAGTTTCAAACCAAATATATTTAATTACTCCTTTTGTACAGCAGCGACAATTTGATGCAGTTAGGTATTTTTATATGAATCCAAGTAGTTATTCATTGTATAGAAGTGGCCCGAACACTTTGTCCTAAATTTTTGTTCCAATTTATACAAAGTAACTGGCCAAATAAGTGGCTTTACTCGAAAAGAATTGATTGGAAAAACTCACCAAATCGTAAATTCAAAATATTACCCACAAAGCTTTTGGGAAAATATTTCATCAAGAAATTAAAAACAATTCTATAGATGGAAATGAATCTTGGGTAGATAACACAATTTATCCAATAATAATAAATAAGAGTGGAACAATTGATAATTTCCTCACCATCAAAACTGATACACACCCCTTACATTAGAGATTGGCTTCTTTAGCTATTTTGGAGTATTTTAGAGTATATACGATATGAAAAAACTTGGCCTCCCTATTCAATGTCTAGGCCTTTGGGTATTTTTATACTCATTTGGATGCAGTCACAAAAAGGAGATAAAGGTTACAAAAATGGACCAATCGACACCCATTTCCATCGCCACCACCGAAGTCCCCCAAGATGCCATTTTTTTTCTCAGATTGAAAAAAGAGCCGCACTTTGAAGGTCTTCCTGTAGTAGACTGGCCTGAGAATACAATTTCTTTATCACAGGGCAGAGCTATAAAATTTCTTGGTGATACCTCTATATTAAAAGATCAACATGGCATCTTACAAACATGGGGAGTTGTTAAAATTCACGCAAAAGTTCAGCTTGAAATGAAGAAACAATTTATTCAAGAAGTTACAAATTCCAAGGCCCCGCCCCCCGCTCCGGCCTTCGGCGGTGGCGCTACGGAAGTTATGTCATTTTATGAGTTGAAAATTCTGAAACTCCATCAGCTAATTCCCTCTGACATTCTCATGCAGAAAACAGATGATAAAGGAAGCGATCGCCTTCAGCCTAAAGTCTATTTAGAGAGTAGGAGTAAAGTCATATTTCCAGACAGCTATGAAAACTCAGAGCAATTCCCAAAAATTCATTCACTTGCAGAAATTAGTCAGCACAATGGACAAGTTGTTCAACTACAAGGCATCTATACCCAAGTAGATGTTGGAATGATGCAACTTGAGCAAGAGAATTTTAAAGGCCATGTAGAAATAGTCTTAGATGATTCAGAAAAGTCTGGTGTATCCCTTTTTCAAATTAATGACCCACTGGCATTAAGACCAATTATTGAGATTGAAAAGTTTGAGGGAAAAAAGGTGATAGTTATCGGGAATGTTTACCAAGAGCTACTTCCGAGTTCATCGAGCGTGGCAGCGCCAATAAATCCCGGAATATCTCAAGTAAAAGCTCTCTATATTATTCAAGAATAACTGTATTTGTATACTCGACAGCAGAATCATACCAGCCTTTAAAACTATTTTCATAATCATTTCTAGCTGTTTCTGCTTGGATGATACCTGCTATTTTTTGTTTGCCTTCCTCAGTTTTTGACAATTTCATGCATAATTTTACAGTTTGAATATGCCTGCTATCACTATAGTAATGTGGATAGTCCTTAGCTTTAAAATGTTTCATGCATTTTCTGTAGTCAACATTGTCGAAGTTAAAACTCACATAATCAGCTCCTCGACATATAGGAGAATCCTCTCCCGCCAGCACTGATACCACGATATCTTGATTTCGCTCAGTACGAGTATTGTTCCTGCGGTTGTAGGGAAAGTTAGCATTTCTTAAAGCTCCAGGTTTTAAATCAAAGTCTTTGAGGCATTGGTAGTAGTTTGTAAAATCATTTCTGAACATGTCTAAAAATGGATCCTTTCTTTTGGCCGCATTTACACAAAAATGAATGCTACCTGTTACATATTCACAATTCCAAATATCATTTGAAGTAAGGGAAACTCCACTGTCTTGTGCCTCTTTTGCGCATTGATCGATCCTAGCTATCTCTGCCGTATAAAATGGATGCCCGGTAGGAACGTAGCCTTGCATGATCGCACACACGGCCCTGTCATCACCACCAAATTGAATATATGGTGGTGCATTTAAATCAGACCTACTAGCTTTAAAGAAGTTTGCTTGACTCATGGCCGAATTAATTGTGGTAGTAACCATCACGAGTGCCAGAAATAGAACTTTGAAAGTACTCACTTTTTCCCCCTTAGTGTTATTTTATTGATCTCTATAACTATCATAGCAATCAAGATCACCGGTTTCACGGGAGAAAAATTGGAAAAGTATCCAATAGAATTCATTTAATGGAAGCTATCTATTACTATAGTGATTAAGAACTTGTCCTGCACTCAGTTCGGTGCCATATATGGCGAGCTCATCCATATAGCCCCCAAAGTAGTTGCCACTGCCAGATGTATTACTACCCACGCCAAGCTGAGCAGATGTCCAAGTAATAGTTCCTGCAGTACCACTAGCGGTGTTAGAAACCCCGTTGACATAAATATAGGCATTCCCTGCACCATCATAGGTTCCTACAATGTGATACCAGGTTGATGTGCTGACTGTTACAGTTGAGGTTACTTGAATGCTCCCCGCCCCCCCCAGTGATGTAAAATGCGGGGTTATTAGAGGAATCAATTAACAATTTATAACCATGAGATCCAGGAGTATGAGCAACAATGTATTGCATACTACTCAATTGTGAAGGGTTAACCCAGGCCTCTACTGAAAAATCAGTTGTAGATGCAAATTGAAAACCTGGAGCCGATGCTGACCACATATATTGTGAGCTGCCATTAAAAGAGACTGATGAATTTCCATCAGTTGTGGCCCCCGCTTGGCCAAAGACAGGCCCCCCAAAATCTGCAATACTTTCATTGCTAAAATCATCGGTTGTATCAGCAGATAATCTATAATACGACAGAGGTGAGTCTGTTATAATCGTTTGGTAGTAATTTGCTCCTGCCGCTTGTCCAGCGCCAAAAACACTACCTGCACAGGTTCCCATATATTGTGAGGCATCCCATGTCCCTGCAAAGCTAAAATTGTTTGAGGCCGTTGGTTTTACATCTTCAATAAAACTACCCAGCCAGTAGGAATTTGATAAGTTTGATTCATTAGAGCTAAAATTTCCAATATTGTTGCAACCATTATTACTGCCCCAACCGAGCAAATGAAAAGTGACATGATCTTCTACTTTTAAAGTCATACTCAGGCTTGAGTTGATAGCAGACATTCCTCCAATTGAGTCTATATAAAATACCTTAGAATCATGCTGATTATTGCAATAACTGGAAGTTGTGTGATCTGGGTACTCCACCATAATTGCGTAGCAATCAATATCTGAAGCCGAGCTCACAGCGGGAGTTGCTACAACCATTGCTTCAGGAGAAAAAAAGCTAGCTCCTCCTTCTCCTGGGGCATTAAAGCTAACGTTCACATACTGATCGTAAGCCTTATCTTCTCCACAAGAAACTAAGAGTAGTAAGGTTGAAAAAATAAAAAATATTCTCATGTAGAAATTAAATAACTTTTTTACATCAATGCCAATTTTATTCAGTGACATTGGCACAAGCACTCAGTGCAGCATACATCTGTCTAATACAATCTTCCTGAACAATATTTTTACTCGACGGTAACACCCATCTTTCTAGGTGCCAGTGGTACTGGAATTTGACGTCCCCCCCACTCTCTTGTGGGAGAGCCTTCAATATATGAAGAGCATCCACTTTGTTTCAGCTCACTGAGTTCAGTTTCACACTGAGTGCTCAATTTCTTGAATTTTTCTCTGGCAGATGAGTAGCCTCTGAGATTGCCCTGAGCAAATCTTTTGGCCCAAACGCAGTGGGCCCTACAAATTGATTTGTTAGTTGCCTGTGAAGCTTCACCGCTATTTTTAACTCCATCAAACTCCTTGCAGCTATCATCACAAGTGACATAAAGTTTTGTGATCAATTGATCCGGAGACTCTGAATGATTTTCTATTGATTCGATACACTGAGCGTTCAGTGTACTGGTTAGACCTGCTAACTTAGGATGAGTAAAAAATGGGCCAGAACCGAGTGTGTCAGCAAAACTTTGAAAATTCTCATCTCCAAGACATACAAATTTTGTCTTTAACTGTCTTACCTCTTTTTCAGAATAATCTTCCAAATTTGACAGTGTCACAAATGTCCCAACTGTTGGTTCCTCAGCACTCACAATTGATGATACACAAGCTTGAAATAAAATGAATGCCACAACTAAATTCTTTGTCATACGCCCTACTCGGAGAAAAACACTGCACCATTAATATTATAATTATTTGAGAAATAAATAGATTGTATTTACTTATAAGTGGCCAGGCACAAATAGATTATTTAGTCGTTATGGTCCAAATCAAGTTCTCATCATCGATGCCTTCAACTTTTAATTGAATTCGATGACCGACAGTCAGCTTGGGAAGTATGACTTTAATTGAATCAAAGTGTTGAATTGATCCATCTGGGACGGGGTCTTTTTTCTCTTTATTATTATCAATGATTTTAGAATCTCGTTCAATTTTGATTTCCACTTTTTCTGAAGTATTCAAATTGGTAACAATAGGATCTTCAAAAAGTGTATATCCTCGAAGCTCAATAGTATTCCCAGTTAAGGGACCAGGATCAGGAATAACTTTTGTAAAATGTGGTGGCATCAAAGCAAAGGCCCTCCCTAAAATAAGAAAACTAATAAAAACAACTCTCATAAACACATTGTATTCCAATATCTGAAATTTGCCAATTGCACTCAGCTACTGCTCACTCATAGAGAACAATACACAGGCTCTTGAGTCCCCCTCTAAATGGAGGGAGTAATCACTTGGTCCATCACTTTTCATCAAACGGACATTAGAATTATATGGGACGGGACCTTTAAACCAGAGTTTAAGATTATTAGGAGGACACTGTCCAAGCTTTGTTATCACTGAAATGATTTGTCCTATCACACGGTGAGGATGAAGAAAGGCCTTCTTGAATCCAAAGATTTTTGCGTAAAAGTCTGATAAGTGAATTCCATTATAGTCACCCGAAATTGATCCGTACCTTGCACCTCCGCCACTAGGAACCTTCCAGTCTGCTACTTTAGTGCCCTCTATTTTTGGACCAGAAGATGCTACCACGGCCCCCTTAGTTTTGAATTTACCTTTATAGAAAAAGGTTGTTGAACTCTCCCAAAGAAGTTCTCCCTCTGCTTCAACTTTTAAGACAAGATCTAGCTCGGCCCCTTTTTCCAAATATCGAAATTCACTACTTTTGAGTTTAAACTCTAAGTTTTCTCCTACTTTGATGATTCTATGAGAGGTAATTGAGTTTCTAATTTGGAGAGAGCGCCAAATGGGTTCTGGAAACTCAGGATGAGTTAAAAGTGACATGATCAGTGGAAATCCAAAAACTTGTGGAAATATAATGGGGATATTCTCACTCTCCTCCATTTGGCATAACTCAAAAAGGGCCTGGGCCTGTTTCTTATCAATGCCAGCATTTGTTTGATGGAACTCAAAAATTTGTGGAGATTTTTGATTGTCGAGACCCTTAGATGGGATAAAAGCGCGGGCCTGATAGATTAAAGCTGAAGGCCTAGTGTGGTATTTTTTAGAAATAATGTTCACAACATTCTCCTTAGTGGGTCCCCTTGGTTTACACTGTATACTAAGTGGTGTACAATGTAAACCAGGGGTGTATAATTAACTATGTCTAAAGAGAAAATTTTTAAGGCCGCTCGCCAACTAATCGAAAATAAAGGAGCTGGGGCCCTCTCCATGAGAAAGATGGCCACCAGCGTGGGTCTTTCTGCCATGGCCACTTACAAGCACTATCCAAGCAAGGACTTCCTACTGCTTGAGGTAGCTGCCGTTGGTTTTGAAGAGTTAGCAAGTGCAGGAATCCAAAGTGCTGAGGGTTCTGTCAGCAAATTAGACCAAATTGAAAAGGTGCTACTCGCTTACTTTGATTACGGCATCACCCATGCCCACCTCTTTGAGCTTATGTTTGGAGCTATCAGAGAAAAAAAAGAAATCTCTAGTCGATTTAGTGAAAGTGCCGCAGCTGGCTTTCAGCAATTTGCGGCCTTTACTTATGAATATGTGGGACAGGAGAAAATGAAAACCGAATCCTTTAACTTCCAAAGTGCCTACTCTCTTTGGGCAGCTATTCATGGAATCACCACACTGGTGGCCAGTGGATATATGCTTCCTGATTTAAAAAAAGGAATGACCAAATCCGAGATGGCCTTAGAGTTAATCAGACCTACACTAAAATCACTGAAAGAATAAAATTGTGTATTTCTTTTAGGCTGTGATGATTCTTCTTCCACAAATTTTTTCTACTTTAATTGTTCTTTCTCTATATAGGGACTCTTTTGTCATAGATCACTATGTAACACTACAATTTTGCGAGCAAAGTTTTTAACAAACTTCACTCGCCAACATTGCGATATCATAGTAGATTACGTCACATATTTTTGAGCACCACACGTAACGAGTTAGAAAGGAAGAGATGATGAAAAAAACTATAGCACTACTTTTAATTGTTTTCAGCACAGCAGTCATGGCCGAGGGTATAATTAAAATCCAAGTTGGAAAAAACTACAAGGGCTACACTCAAGATGATTTAAGAAGAAGGATTTGGAATTTAGAACGGGCCGTTTGGCAACTTCAACAAAAAGTATTTCAGCTAGAAAGCAAAGGAAGCGCAAGCGACACTTGGCTTTGCACAGTCAAGGCCATGAGTAATATCTATACCGGAACTGGTGGGTCAAAAGCTGTAGCAAAAAACAATGCAATTAAAAATTGTAAAAAAGGACAAGGTGGAGACGGATTCTTTTGCAAAAGGACCAACTGCGAGCAATAAAAGCTTTAATCAAGTGTAAACTTATGTGAAAATTAACTTGAAAGCATAAGGAGAAAAATTGAACACGCTAATAAATATACTCATTACCATTATTGGACTCCTGCATCTTTATATTCTCGTTTTGGAGATGTTTCTCTGGACCAAACCAAAGGGTCTGAAAACTTTTGGGAAAACTCTCGAAGAAGCTAAACAATCAGCAGCTCTCGCGGCCAACCAAGGACTTTACAATGGTTTTTTGGCAGCAGGCCTATTTTGGAGTTTAATAGTCAAAAATGCACATACAGCTTTGCACTTCAAAGTCTTTTTCCTAGCATGTGTAGCTGTTGCAGGAGTATACGGTGGGTTCACATCCAGCCGCAAAATTATGGTAGTCCAGACACTGCCAGCTCTAATAGCCTTGAGTCTGCTAATTTACAATTGCTGATTGGCCTTCAAATGCTACGGGCCTTTCAAGACCAAAAATATCTAAAATGGTGGGAGCTGTATCAACCTGGTCAATATGATCACTAATTCGGTAACTATCTGACTCTCCACCAAAAATTATCCAAGGAATACTTATGTCATCAGGGTGAAAATCATCCAAAGTCAGCTGCTTTACATCTTCCAAAACCTTAATGCTAAGTTTTGATTTATCTTGGTTTTCAATACCTCCATGAGAGTTTTTATGCCCGCCATGATCAGAGGTGATAATGAAAGTCGTATGCTCAAGACCAGGATCGTGTACTGAGGCCTGCTCCACTATCGCTTTGATAGCACGGTCAATAATTCTTAATTCATTTCTTTGTCTTTCTCCGCCCCAGCCACCATTAGACTTAACGATTGTTGCTTTAAAACGTACACCCCAATGGCCATCTAAATCAGCATTGCCAAAATGAATGAATAAGAGGTTGGGAATACTATCTGCAAGCTTTTCGAGGGCAATATCTCTGGTTTGCTCACTCGGATGAACCCCGGTGAAATTTCTGATTTGTCTCATCACAAAATTGTCACGTTTTATAGGGATGAATTCTCTGACAAATGATCCATCAATAGACAGAGGTGCTGACTGTGGTCCCTGAGAGCTTACAATGTAGGCCAATTTCTTTTTGGCCACAACCGCAGCACCTTCAAAGCTTTCTCCAAAATGAGAGCTCAGAATATCAAAGATAGATGGATTAGAGGTTACATTTGCGGCCTCTTTATCATTTATTAGCATTCCATGAGTTCTGGGATTAAGGCCATTTAGCATTGTGGTATGGTTGGGAATAGTTCGAGGAGGTATGGCCGCGCTGGCACTTTGACTGCCTTTCCCCGACTTCGCTAAATCGGTTAAATTGGGCATGAAATGAGTGTCAGTAGCATACGCTCTCTTTAGACCATCCACACTTATAAGAATGACGTTTTTTTCTAGTTTTGCACTTCCAAGAGTAGGAAGTATGAAAAAAATACAAACAGCTATATGCCTAAACATAAAACCCCCGATTAAAAAATTGCACCTAAAGAGCTTTTATCACCATTAAGATTTAATTGTGAAAAATTGAAAAACTTACTAATTTGTAAGCACCAAAAAAGCACAGTATGGTAAAAAAAATAAGGAGAATACACAAAAGCGGATTCTGTACTTCCAGGGCAGTAGCTAAAGGTTTGTCCACTCAATAAGTGATTTGGTGGACAGGAATATAACTTCTCTAGAAGCTGATGAATTACCACACAATAATCCAAGGTATGATATTTTTTGGACACAACAATGACCTCTGACTTTTTGTGCCCACAGTAGATTTCTCCAGTTGCCAAAAGGTGCCAACAGATTTTAATCCCACATATTAAAAATCTACTGGCGCCTTTTATTATCCATACCATTTTTCATTTTATATTGAGAGGTCTTCGATGGTATCGATAAGAGCATCTTTGAGTGCTTTCCATGCAGGACCTTCCGCCACTTTTGGGCAGAATTTGATGAAACCAAATATTTTCATGCATGTTGAGAATCTAATATTATGGCTTACGCTACCATTATCTACGTTTAGATCAACCGACTTTAGAGTCGTTCCCAACATTACCGCCTTTCCATTACCCTTGAGTGACATTGCAAA
>Ga0257117_1001939_pt1 | contig 11431 bp, 9 predicted proteins | sample SI112_135mmetaG_FD_190157 | JGI IMG/M metagenome (GOLD analysis project Ga0257117, IMG submission 190157) | Marine microbial communities from Saanich Inlet, British Columbia, Canada - SI112_135m | ecosystem: Environmental > Aquatic > Marine > Inlet | place: Canada: British Columbia | collected... | reverse complement strand
TCTATAATCGCTTTAAACCCGGTTTCCTCTTCAGCATTGTAATAAAATTGTTCAAAACAAATATGCTTAGTACTTTTTGGAACTGGTTTTTCAGAATTTAGCCTTTCAGGACACTTAAAATATTCACTTTCAAGATCATTGTAAAAGCATGCATAGTTAACAAACTCTTTTGTTTGCTCATGTTTTGTCCCAAGTTCTTTTATTTTTTCAATTGGGATTTTTGCAATTAAATTTACAAGAGTAGAAATAAGAGATGTTCCCGCTCCTACAAGTAAACCTGCTGGACTAGCAAATGCACTAGATACAGAGCCAACAAATGAAGATACATCAAGTAAATTAGATGTCACATCAAGAGCAACACTATTGTTTATACACTCACTTGATCTCGCTGTTTCCACTTGAAGAGACACTCTCTCAAGAAGCTCTTGGGCCTTGACAGCAATATCTACAGGAATTCGTTCGTTTGTTGAAGTTTTTAAGGCTTCTGCAGCAGCAGAACATTTAATTTCAGAGGCGGCCATCAAATCTTGATAGGTACCGAGAATACAGGCTCCCAAGGAGGACTTAACTCCTATACAACTTGAAAAAATAGTATATTTTATACCATCTTCATTTTCAATGGAATATTCCCTGGCAAGTTCAAACTGCTTATTTATTTCCTCTTTATAGGTCAGACAATTGTATTGCTGTGTTCCCGAAAGCTCAAAATCATCTACTGCTTCATCACCGCTTAATACTCCCGCCTCAGCAAAAGGATCAAATACAACGCTTTCTAGGGCCGTTAGATATTCTGTATATTGAAATAATATCTCATCTCCCCCTTCTCCAAGACCCTCTAGGTCACACCCTTTTAGAACTGAATCCACATTTTGTGCTAAGTTGCCAACCCCTTGTTTAATTCTTTCAGATAAATACCCCTGGCTCTTAAAAGGGCAGGCTCGATCTGGTCTATAAGTGGCATCTACGATTGGTTCACCTAAAGCAAAAAGAGGCTCTCCAAAATCATCAATTTGAGTATATCCATAAACTGGGACCATCATGACAATAAATAAAGCTATCAATTTCATTTCAAACCCCTTAAGCGTTTTGAAACTTCTTTAATTAGCCTCATGGTCTTATTATCTTCAGTTGCACTTTTCATTTTATAGTTTTTACTGAGAGCATATATAAACACTCCATCGGGAACCTTTCCTCTTGTTTTCTTTACGTAAAAAAGCTTTTGATAATACTTTGTAGAGCCTAGACTATATTTGATTTCGCAAGTATTTTTTGAACTCTTAAACCTCACTGTTTTCTTTTGTAATTTCAGCCTTTTTGCTATCTGGTTGCACTCGTCTTTTACAAAGTTTCCAATTTTTATTTTAGAGAGCCCCTTGTGAGTTCTCAAACTTTCATTGAGATAAATGCTGAAGTTTTCTTCAGGATTTCTTATCTCTACAAGTCCTTGCAATATTCTTCTGGACCTACTTAGCTTCCAAGGATTTGAAAATCTAGCGCTATAACCAGTATTTTCGAACTCGATTTTATTACCCTGCACAGACAACCTTCCATGTGCAGCAGATACTATAAATAATAAAGACAAAATAATCTTGGCCACCTCAACTCCTCCTAAAATTATCGGGAAACCACAAAATTAAACTTAATTAGTCAAGTACCGTAAATGGTGAGTTTAATTTGATTTTAATTACCAAGATTTCTGATAGTTGTTTTTAAAATTTTGAAGTTCGTCGATCAAGCCATTGGTGTCTGTAGAGTGTCTCATTTGCTTTTTATAGTGATCTAGATATGAAGCCTCAAAGTCTGATGTATTCCCATTTTGAAATGTCTGCGGTTGAACTCTGCTCTTCATCACACTTGCCGGAGCTCTACGTGATCTTGCCTTGTTATGCCTACGGCTAATAAATTTTCGAACTGTCTTTTTGGAATATTTATCCTCTATATTTTTGGCATAAGGAACTGATCCGAAAACTCTCACAGGAACACCAGACTTTTTTCTGTACTCCCTTGGATCCTTGGCCAATCTTTTCTTTCTAATTTCTACCAATTTGGATTTGTAAAACTTATTCAAATTGAAGTTACCCGGCTTTTTCTCTGGAAGTGGCTCTTTTTCTACGAAGATGATTTCTCCACCACTAGCTACACTTGCAGGCATTCTCTTTGCCTCATGCGATTTTTTTGAGGCAACAGGGGGAGTCATAGGCAGAGCATGTCCATTTCTTGCAATTGTGTTCTTATTTAATTTTGTTAATGGTTTAACATCTGAAAAAAGAGCTCTTATTTTTTGAAATGATGAAAATCCGACTTGAGTAGGCTTCCGTGGGATCCCTTCTTCGTAATGATCATCTATAAAGCTAAATTGTCCTGAAATAAGTTTATAGTGAAGATGCTTTTCTAGAAGGTTACTAAATGTAATCTGACCTCCAAGACCCAAAATTTGAGATTTACCACTGACATGGTCAAAAGATAGAATGAATTCACCATGGTAAAAGCTACTTTCACTATTTGATGTCTGAACGACGTATTTCTCACTTTTATTAAGTGATTGTACCCAGACGTAACCTCTTTTGAGCTCAATCATTTTATTAAGCCACTTAATATGTGCTCCACCCGTCATATGAAATTCATGGTCGTGGTAGTCTCGAATTGTAATTTCGGAACCGTCTTCAGTTAAAATATCATAGAAATCTTTGATCTCATCACCAAGCGACAATTGAATCGCTTTTCCCGATTCCATTGCAAATACATTTCCCTTAATCGCAACCACAACACCAATTACTTTTGCACTTAGGGTGGTAGGGAGTAGTAATAAAATGATTAAAGCACTATTTCTTATAGCGCTTAGCAAATTCCTCATAATGACCACTTAAGATTCTCCATTCTGGAGTATTTCTATATTTTAATCTAAACTCTTCTACTGTTTTAAAAAACTCATCGCGGTGATTCAACTTAAGGTGCGCTAGTGCCCGGTACAGTTTTGCTCCTCTAAAATAAGGAGAAGTTGGATTGCTACCAATAAGCTTCGATAGATGATAAATACTCCAGTCGTAATGATTGCCTGACTCAAAGGCGGCAATGCCGGCTTGAAGTAGAACCTGATCATTAACCCCTTTTGACTTGGGATATTTCTTTAAGAATGCGGTGTAGAACTGAGCCGATTTTTCAAAATTTTTCTTTGAAAACTCAGTTTCTGATATGGCAAGCATTTGAGCTGGATTCCATTTGTATATATGGTCTCTAACTAAATCATTCTTAACATTAATAATAGGACTAGTGGAAACACTAGCAAGCGTTCTCTTTACATTTTTCTTTTGCTCAAGCTTCAGCTTTAAATAATTTCTCTTTGATTCTATTTCTTTTAGGCGAAACTCAAGCTCTGAAACTTTGACTTTTAAAAGCCTATTTTCCTTCGCTAGATTCAAAGCCGTTCTCTCATAGTTATTGACAGTTCTTGCTTTGTTTTCAACTTGCCTAAGTAGGTCACAACTAGTCGTTGCAACTGCTAGTACCAAAATCGAACTTAAATGTAATAATCGTTTCAACATAATTATTGACCCAGTCATTGAGGGTTCCTAAACCAAAGTCCTCGAGTATTCTTCGGCAACGATAGAAAAAACTTGAATCTGTTTAGGCATAAGTACATTTTGCCCCTTTTCTCAAATAATAGGTATTTAGCTAAGCTTTTAACCCGTTGATATCGAATAGAGGTTGAAGGCAAAGTGCAAGCACAAGGAAGGCATATGAAAACCACTATTTTGACACTCTTATTTCTATCATCCTTACTCCCCGCTTTTGGGAGGAAGCCTGCAGTACTGCCATTTGTTGAATTAATACCATTACAAAAAGATGTTAAAAACCCAGCTATGCATAAGAAGTTTAATTTTAAAAACCCTATGCAAAATAGAGGTGAAAAACCTACATCAGTAGATGCTCCACAAGAAAAAAGTATCGAAACATTTTCAATGACACTTCTTTTATCACTTTTACTTTTAGTCTCCATCCCAAGCGGACTCGCTACCTACTTTCAAAGCAAGTGGGTCGCAAATCAATTTTCTGAATGGGATGACTGGAGCAAAGAAAATATAGTCGTATTGAAGAAAAAAGACCATCACAAAGATGATGATACCACCGGTGGTGGCATTTCAAAGGCTTCTTAAAAGATCTTGTCTCCAAGAGCTCTCCACTTACCCGCCCCTTGATAAAAATAAACTCTTGAGAGCTTACCATGAAATACTCTCAAGTCCTTAATTCCATCTTTATTATAGTCAAAGATCTCTGTGAAATTTTCTCTTTTAACATAACGATTGCCACGTCTTTCACGCTCCATCCAAAGCACAGGTCCTTTTTTAACACTTAGAGAGTTTAAATCAGCATGGTCCATGGTCACGAGGTAAAGACGTACGGTAGCATCGAGTCCATAAAACTTTGTAAAACCTTCATAGAAATAAATCATAAAAAGTCTTTTCGTTTTATCTAGATCAACAATTCTCATTTTATAAGGAGCTGACTTGGCGCCCATGGGTTCAAGCTTTACTTTTAAAAGGGGCCTTTCATTATGGTCATAGAAATGAAAGTAATCCACAGAATCACTTTTGGAGTGAAAAAACATTTCTTTGTGTCCATCTCCATTGAGATCAAATCGATAGATAGATGAGTAAGCTGCCCACTTAGGGGGAGAAGGCCTCTGAGCTTTGCCTTTTTTTGCTCCCAGCTTTCCCAGTAGCAGTTTTTTTATATATCTCTCATCTTGCGCATTTGCTGAGCTGCACATAAGAAAGAAGAAAATGGTAAGTAGATAATTCACTTCTCAATTATAAGGGACAACCCTAGTTAACACAAAGCTCCATCTTCAATTATTGACTATGAAGGTCCCCTACATGTAGTTTTTAAAAATAGATTTTTTTCAAGAGGAAGTAGACGGTGGACATTCAAATAGGTCATTTAAAATCAGACTCCCGGGTAAGCATTTGGAATTGTAGCCTACTTGGCGGTGAAGACCAGGGCCCACGTGAGAAGATTATCGATATAATGGATCTTGAAGACCAGAGTCTTGATGTGCTCTACATTGAAAAAGATTGCAGAAATGAAGCAGTGCAAAAACTGGAGGACACACGCAACTTGTTCCCCATTGTAGATAGCAAACTACCAGCTGATCCAAGCGCACTTAAAAATATGATGCCTGAAGAGCTTGAATCCATAGTTAACTCCACACTAAACTCGTGGACTATGAGAAATAATCTCATTTCCATTGAACAGATTTTTACTCTGACACAACATCTAAAAACACTTTGGTCATCAGATCGCACCAGCTTTTTTGAAGAGCTGTGGTTCTTTTTGAAATCAAATATGGGACTTAAAAATATCACTATCATTTTTCACGACGTATTAAGAAGTGAAGAAGAAGGCCAAAAAGATAAACTTGTATTCGCTTTACTTAAAGAAACGACAGATGGCAGACGTGCAGATATTAAAACTTGCAGCGAAGCGGAAACCACTTTGATGGAGCATTATAAAAATTCTTTTGGTGCCTCAATTGAAATCCTAGAATATCATCCAGAAAAATACGAAATTGTATTAGCAAGCTGTATTGAAAAAAGTCCAATTCTTATTATGGGAAATGTGCTTGAAATGAGCCCACTACAACTTTCACTTCTAAGGGCAATTTTTCAGGGACTGCAATAACTAGTCTCTACCTGTCTCTAGCTCTTTGAGAGCTTCTTCCCACTTAGCTCCCTCTTCATCAACATCCACCTCAGCTGCTGGAACACTTGCTGGAGCCCTAACACTTTCTTCTTTTTTGCCAGACGCAATCATCTCGGCTTCTCCAACAATCTCAAGCTTTGTAGCACTACCGGCCAAAACTGTAAGTTTGTAACGGATATTATTTTTAGAAAAATAATAAGTATCTGGTGATAGCCCACCTTTTTCTCTTAAGGCCTCTCCAACCTCGATTAGTGCATCAGGATCTTCACTACCATTAGTCAGCATAATCTCTAAACTTTCGTCACTAAAAGTTATCTCGTGGCTTAACTCATCAACTTTTACTTCATCGCCAAGTCGCACATAACTTTCAGTCCAATGTCCATCTTCAGTTGGATCTACATACCAGCCTTGTTGCCCATTAGAGCTACCACTTTCCCCACTATCAAAACCATAATCTGGAGCATCTACATAATTATCTCTTGCACTTGCTGGAGCTATTGCCGCATCAGAAACGCCTGCAGCTCCAAAAGCATCAGCTGCTCCAAAAGCGCCTTCATCATCACCCAGTTCAGTAGAGCCACCACTTCCCGTATCAGCAACTGCAACGTCACCAATTTCTGTAGCCGGTGCAACAGCATCAACATCAGAGTCACCTTCACCACTGGCTTCAGCAACATCTCCATCTCCATCTCTATCATCTGCGCTCACAGCTTGACCTTGACTCTCTAGCTGATCCTTTAAACCTGCAACTTCTTGCTCTAGCGCCGCAATTGCCTCGGCAGCACCTTCATCTCTTATAGCTTCCTGTACTGATCCAGACCCTGTTGAACCAGAATCAATTCCAGATACTGGGTCAGCGTAACTACCAATATCAGCAGCCGGTGCTGGAGCCACATGAGATCCAGGATAATCACTTCCAGAACTTCCTGAACTTCCAGAATCGTCACTTACATAATCTGAAACTAAGTCATCAGCTGGTGGGATATATGTATCATCCAGGCTATCAGCATTTATATTGTCGGCAACTATATCGTCACTTTCTTCTTCTCCAAATTCCCAAATAGAATCAGAACCGCCGCCCTCTAAGGCCGCTACCACATAGTCATTCATTTGATTCATTAAATCTTCATCACCTTCAAGCAAGTCACTGTATGACCAGGAGTCATCTCCGCTCTCAGCTTCATGCTGAGCCTCAACTGCTTTTGCGAGATCTCCTACTTGCTCACCTGCGGGAGCAGCAGCATTAACAATAAGCCTATATGCCCTTTGAGATCGAGAAAGTTGTTCAGCATCACCAGCATTTACTTCATGCTCGAATACATTAATCCCCATAAACGGCGAAAATATAATTCTCTCACAAAACAAACCTTCCATATCAAGATAATAATTTGGATAATCTTGGCCACCTTTGTACCCTATATCATTTTTACGATATTCTTCAGTTTTATACTTCTTATTTTCCGATACTGCTCTTGCAACAAGAGCTTCGTCTCTTGTATTACATCTATCGTGTAACTCATCACTTGAAGTGACATCTCTTCTGCAGCAATTGACTCTGCCAGAGTCAACTTCAAGAGACTGAAACATTACGTCAGGACCATGCCCCTCGTCGGAAGTTCTATAAAATGAGCAAGCATTAAAATCGTCAACCAAATGTGCGGTATCTTCAACATCCATATTTTTAGTATCTTCCCTCAGTTGATCTTGTGAGTTTGTGTAACTCAGAAGATCATCGTTTTCGTCATATTCAGATGATGGAAGAGCGATATTATATGGACCATTATTTCCAGGATAGCAGTAATAGTTGGAAAGCTCTCTAAAGTTATCAAAGGACTTTTCTCCATCGCTACCAAAGTTATCCTTACTTTGTGATAATGCACTTGAAATAGCTTTTTGAACTTCTAATTCACTTTTTGGCTGATCCAGGTCTTTTGGGCAAAAGACATCTGATAGCTGCTCAGTAAATAAACTTTCACAGCGACTTTCAAGATCCTTAATATATTTGGAGTTAACACTTTCTCCAAAAACTGAATCTCTATAAGCAGGCATCACCATATCAGCATAATCAGTAATGGCCTCGTATGGATTGTCTCTATAGCCTTCTGGATTATTTCCAAAAATCACCGAAAGAGAAGTTTGGGATGCACTTTGATATGTGTCCCCTATTCTTTTCTGAGAACGACCATGGAGCATTTCATCAACCATAAAAGGACTAAGAGCAGTAATGTATCGATGAAAGCTTTCAGCATCATTTAAGATAAACTCCATTCGCGGGCTATCTTTTAGTAGAAATTCAATTTGGGATATGGGGTCAGACCCTTGACCATCATAAAATAGCCTAGCCACTTCAAGAAAAGGAGTCTTGTGACCAGCTCGATCAAAACTATCGGATAGTGCCTTTATTTGGTCAAAATCATTTACCAAACCTGGAAGCACTTCCATCAACTTACCTTCATTGGTCAAAAAACCTGCAAAAGGAGCATTAACCTTTGATCTCATATAAGCATTTGGGCTCATACATAATCCACCATCTTCATCACTCAAGTGGGATGTATCCAAATCAAAGATAGCAGAAGTATTTATCATATAGAGATAATATTTTTCCCACCTCTTTTTTATTCTTTCAGCAATAGCATCTTCTAAATTCACTTTTCCTCGTGATCCACGTCCTAGAAAACTTCTCATGCCATCATCTAGTAAAGCTTCTACATCTTTATAGCCCAATTCTTTCTTGTGACTCGCAAAATATTGCCCACAGGCACCATTGTTTTTCAAATGTGCTGAAATATCTGCTTGATCTTTTATACAATTGAATTCATCAAAATTTCTGTCTGGATATAAATCCTTAAGTACTTTTACTTGCAGTATTTCATCTTGTATCTTTTCAAATTTCTTATTCCAAATTTTTGTTTTCTCTCTAACCATTCTCTGATGAGCCTTTTTTACATACTCCTTTGAAGCCTTTTCTTTCTGGTGAGGCCAATTATAACTAATAACAGAACTCCGATTGGCGCACTCACAATACTTCCTCTTTCTCATTTTGAGATCTCTTCCACTTATAAGTGCATCTGCCTGCGAAAAATAATCAGTATGTTCTGTAATTTCTTTGTATCTTTTTTCCTCTAATTCGTAAGAATTATCACAGTCGTATCCATCGATTTCCTCTCCAAACATTTCTCGAAATTGATCTGGATCAACTTCACTTTTATTTTGGCAGAGGCTATGAATCATTATATTAAGAGCTTCTAAATCATCAACTCTCAGAGATCTTGCTAGTACTTCTGGATCTACATTTTGGATTCCATCTTTTATCAGCTCTTCACAATATAGCGAGCTAAATACTGATGTTGCAGCAATGGCAGGATCAAGTTGAAAAATGTCAGTTGTACACACGGACATTTTTTCAAGCGCCTTGTAAGCCTTTCTACCTGAGAGTATGTCTCTAAAACTTTGATATTCAGAGTCATTTGGTGACTCTAAACTTTGTTGTAATGCTTGATAGAGCTCAATTTCCTTGACCAACCTCTCAGAGGCAATACGACTACCAGCATTTGAATCAATTGCATGAAACAAAAGTAACACTGCTAAGAATTTTGTTAAAAAATTTCCAAACATTGCGTTCAAACCTACCAATAAATGATCTATATTATTTAGATCTTACTACTTCGTTTCGGATACCTGAGCAGTTTTATTGAGTACTTTTTTGAGTGCGAAAAACTTCTTTTATTTAAGGTATTTAGAAGTTTCCTCTATTTGGAGAAATGAAATTTATTGAATTTTGCACGACTTATTTTATTGGCACTCTTATACCAATTGGTATTAAGAACCAAAGCGGCCTAGTCTCTCGCCTGAGAGAAGATGAAAATGAGTGTGAAAAACTGTTTGTCCCGCATTTTCCCCGAGATTTGTCACAACTCTAAATCCTTTTTTTTCAAGGCCTTCACTTCTTGTGTATTCACTTATGGCGCTAAAAACCTGGGATAATTGTTCGGGGTGCTCAGAGCTGAGCTCATTTATATTTTTTGTTTGTTTTTTATGGATAAAAATAATGTGAATGGCCGCTTGAGCATTGATGTCCTCAAAGGCCAAAATATTTTCATTTTCAAAAACAATTGTAGCTGGAATTTCACGATCAATAATTTTTTGAAAAATACTCATCTCTAAATCCTTTTTATATCGACACCTAGACCACTTAATTTATCAGCAAGATTTTCGTAGCCACGGTCCAAGTGATAGACTCTACTTATTACCGTTTCACCCTCTGCTGCAAGAGCAGCTAGTACAAGTGCAGCACTGGCCCTTAAGTCGGTGCACATTACAGGTGCTGCTGAAAGAGAGGCACTTCCTTCAATCATAGCAAGGTTTCCCTTTTTAATAATATTGGCACCCATTCTTTTTAATTCTGGCACATGCATAAATCTATTTTCGAAAATTTTCTCTCGTATGACAGAGGAGGTGATTGCTTTGGTAGCAAGAACCATCATCTGGGCCTGGACATCAGTGGGAAATCCTGGGAATGGTGCTGTATCAACATTACAGCCTTTTATTTCGTCGTGCTTTTTGACAACGATTTGATCCTCGGCCACTTCAAAGACTGCACCCATTGACTGCAGTTCATCACAGACAGATGCTATATCTTTAGTTCTAAAGCCTTTAACTTCAATTTCTGAATTTGTTATGATTCCAGCAATTAAATATGTGGCCGCTTCAATTCTATCGCCTATGGCCCTATAGGACACAGACTTAAGCTTATCAATGTGGACACCTTGTATCTTTATGATTGATTCGCCAGCCCCCTCGACAATAGCGCCCATGGCATTTAAGAAATTACCGAGGTCTTCTATCTCGGGTTCTCTAGCAGCATTGGTAATAGTGGTCTCACCTTTAGCTAGCACCGCTGCCATCATAAGGTTTTCAGTGGCACCAACAGAGGGAAAGGGAAGAACAATTTGTGCACCAACAAGACCTTCTGTGCCTGTCTTAGCAAAAACATACCCACTATTAATGTCAATAACTGCACCCATCTTCTTTAGACCTTCAAGATGTATATCGATTGGTCTTGTGCCGATAGCGCAACCTCCGGGCAGGGAAACCTTGGCGCACCTTTCTCTGGCGAGCAGTGGCCCTAATACCAAAATTGAGGCCCTCATTTTTCTAACTAGCTCGTACTCTGCATCAGTTGATTCAATAGTCCCAGCATCAAAGCGAATATCTTTTTGGTCTACCTCTGATTTGACTCCTAAACTCTCGAGTAAGTTGCGTAGTGTTTCAACATCTTTGAGAGTAGGCATATCTTTTAAAGTGATAGGATTGGGATTCAAAAGGCAGGCCGTCATAATTGGAAGGCATGCATTTTTTGCAGGAGAAACACAAACACTACCTGATAGTTTCGCGGGGCCATTAATTACCAGTCTATCCATTGGGGTGTGATCCTTTTAAAAATCGATCTTTTCCACAAAGATCTTTTTCAATACTAATATTACCTAGCCCAGCATCTTTTGACCAATTTGCTAGCTGTTCTAAATTATTTTCGTGGCCTTCAATTAAAAATTGTCCAGTACTCTTTAACACCTTGAAAATCTGCTCAAAAAAATGAATATACCACTGGCGATACTGCTCATCATCTAAGTAAAGAGCTAGGTGCGGCTCATAAGAGTCCACTGCTTTGTGAACCCCACTTCTTTGTGAGCTTTTGATATAGGGAGGATTTGAAACTAGAAAATCACACTGG
>Ga0257117_1001930_pt1 | contig 11449 bp, 7 predicted proteins | sample SI112_135mmetaG_FD_190157 | JGI IMG/M metagenome (GOLD analysis project Ga0257117, IMG submission 190157) | Marine microbial communities from Saanich Inlet, British Columbia, Canada - SI112_135m | ecosystem: Environmental > Aquatic > Marine > Inlet | place: Canada: British Columbia | collected... | reverse complement strand
TATGGCCGGTCCGCCGCTGTCGCCGGCCGTCAGGCCTGTACCTACAGCGGCTTGTTGCTTAATCTGCTGCACCGTGACAATGGCAATGCCGCCGCGAATGCCGATGACCGCACTGGGAGTCTTAAAGGTCACCGCTGTCTTTTTGGAGATCTTGCCGCCGACCAGGCGAAACAGGCCCTTGGTGGCACTGAAAGCCAGTTTGCCGGATTTCGTCTCGGGGTCGTAAACGAATTCATCCAGCACTAAATCGGAATTTGGCCCGATGGTTAGCGCGGAGCCATCCAGAAACAGCAACTGTGTCCGGCCCTTGTCCGAGGTTACGATCCGTTCATTCTGCAACAGTTTGGAGCCGACAACGACGACCCGGTCGTTGCCGCCGGGCGGTGTGCCCTTGGTTGCGGGATTAACCGCCGCCGCAATACCAACCCGTTGGACCGCCGCCAGAGAGACGTTCGAAATCAAGCCGAACGAAATTGCCAAAATGATTAACTGAAAATTGAAAAAAATACCGTAACGATTTGATATCAAGTGATTTTCTCCTCAAGAATTCTGTCGGCAAAGAATAGTGAGACGCCGTGCAGATTGCAACTCGTGGATTTGATCTCGATTGTCTGCGGCGAAAGTTAATTTTTTGTTAGTCGGCTTAGGCCAATTATCCACCGCGCAGCAGGGTCGCCGCCTTGGCCGCGAAATAAGTCAAAATGCCGTCGGCGCCGGCCCGTTTGAATGACAGCAAGCTTTCCATCATCACCCTTTCGCCATCCATCCAGCCCCGCTCCGCCGCGCCGGCCAGCATGGAATATTCGCCGCTGACCTGATAGGCGAATGTGGGCACGCCGAACTCGTCCTTCACCCGGCGTACGATATCGAGATACGGCATACCCGGTTTGACCATCACCATGTCAGCGCCTTCGGCCAGGTCCAGGGCGATCTCGCGCATGGCTTCGTCGGTATTGCCCGGATCCATCTGATAGGTTTTCTTGTCCGCCTTGCCCAGATAGGTACCCGAACCCACGGCATCGCGAAACGGACCATAGAAAGCGGAAGCGTATTTCGCCGAATAGGCCATGATGCGAACGTCATCAAAGCCGTTGCCATCCAGACAATCACGAATGGCGCCGATCCGCCCGTCCATCATGTCGGATGGTGAAATAATATGGCAACCCGCCTGAGCCTGCAGCAAGGCCTGCTGGCATAACACTGCCACGGTTTCGTCGTTGACCACATAATCGTCGCGGATCAGGCCGTCATGGCCATGGGAAGTGAAGGGATCGAGCGCCACATCGCACATCACGCCGACCTCCGGCACGGCCTGGGAGATGGCGCGGACAGTCTTGCAGACGATATTATTGGGGTTGGTCGCTTCCGCGCCCTCGGCATTCTTCAGTTCCGGTTCAACGGCGGGAAACACCGCCACCACGGGGATGCCCAATTCAGCCGCCTGCTCCGCGGCTTTCACGGCACCATCGACGCTCAGGCGACTAACATCAGGCATGGAGGGGATGGGCACCGCCTCATCCCGGTCGTGCACGAACAGGGGCCAGATCAGATCATTGACCGAGACGGCATTTTCCGAGACCAGACGCCGGTTCCAGTCATCGCGGCGATTGCGGCGCATCCGTGTGCGCGGGTATTGGCCATGGGGCCGTGCTGCTGCATCGGCATCCGCCGCCGGTTGTTGCTTGCCTGGATTGACCTTGGCTATTTCCGCCATCTGAGGGTCCTCGTGCGATTATCGATCATGGCCGCAGTGTACTGCGAGATGGCCGAATGATCTAGGCGTGCAATGTTGCCAAGCGGCATGTTATGAAGAAGTAATTATTTACGATGAAGCGGAGATTGTGCGGTGGACGGCATCAGTGTAGGCGGGCGTGAAGCGGTGAAATCTTCCAGAAAGGCGCCTGCCAAGAAAAGCAAGCGCGCGGCGAAACCCGTCAAGAGCAGCTTCAAATTGAAGAACCATATCCGCTTCGTCACCGCGACCTCGCTGTTTGATGGCCATGACGCGGCTATCAATGTGATGCGCCGGATGATCCAGGGCACCGGGGCGGAGGTCATCCATCTGGGCCATAACCGCTCGGTCGAGGAAATTATTTCCGCCGCCATCGATGAAGATGTCCAAGGCATCGCCATCAGCTCGTACCAGGGCGGGCATATCGAGTTCTTCCAATACATGATCGATCTGCTGAAACAACGCGGTGCCGGTCATATCAAGGTTTTTGGCGGCGGCGGCGGGGTGATCGTGCCCGAGGAGGTCCGCGCCCTGCATAAATATGGCGTCAGCCGCATATATACACCAGAAGACGGTCAGGCCATGGGCCTGCCGGGCATGATCGAAGATCTGGTCGGCCGGGCCGATTTTGATCTATCGAAAAAGCTGCCGAAAACTCTGGCCAAGCTGAAAAAGGGCGACCGTGGCGTCCTGGCACGCCTGATCACCGGCCTGGAAGCGGGTACGCTTTCCAAGACCATGCGCAAGGACCTGACCGCCCTGGCCAAAAAACGATCTGGCGTTAATGCGGCCGGCGTGCCCGTGGTCGGCATTACCGGCACCGGCGGGGCCGGCAAATCGTCGCTGACGGATGAAGTGGTACGCCGTCTGCGCACGGATCAGCCGGACATGAAGATCGCCATTGTCGCGGTTGATCCCTCGCGCCGAAAATCCGGCGGCGCCCTGTTGGGTGACCGTATCCGCATGAATGCCATTGATCGTTTCCCAGGCAATGGTTCGGTCTACCTGCGTTCATTGGCGACGCGGGGTTCGGGCAGCGAACTGGCGGCCTGCCTGCCCGGCGCCATCGCTGCCTGTAAGGCGGCCGGTTACGACTTCGTTCTGGTCGAAACCTCCGGTATCGGCCAGGGCGATGCGGCCATTGTGCCGTTCGTGGATTTGACCATTTATGCCATGACGCCGGAATACGGCGCCGCCTCCCAGTTGGAAAAGATCGACATGCTGGATTTCGCCGATCTGGTGGCGATCAACAAATTCGACCGCAAGGGCGCCAGGGATGCCTTCCGTGATGTACGCAAACAATATCAGCGTAACCACGAGCTGTTCGCCCAGACGGTGGACGAGATGCCGGTGTTCGGCACCATTGCTTCCAAATTCAACGATGACGGCGTGACCGCGCTGTATCACGGCATCCTAGGCGCCTTGGCTGATCGCGGCCTGGCGCAATTGTCATCGGCGCTGCCGGACAATCCGAACAAATGTTCCTCACGCCAGGACTTCATCGTGCCGTCGGACCGGGTGCAATATCTAGCGGATATCGCGCGCGGCATGCGCGCCTATCACGGTGCCGTGGCGGATCGTTCGGCTGCGGCGCGGGAACGCCAACAACTGCTTGCCTCCCGCGAGATCCTGGCCAAGGGCGGCGCGCCCAAGGCGCAGCTGGCCCGCATGGAAAAACTGGCCACGGACCGCAACAAGGATATCGGCGATGATGGTGTCGCCATGCTGGCGGCCTGGCCCAAGACGAAAAAGGCCTATCAGGGCGATGAATTCGTCACCAAGGTGCGGGGCCGGGAAATCCGCAGTCAGCTGACGTCCACCACCATCTGTGGTACCGCCATCCCCAAGGTGGCGCTGCCGCGCTATGAAGACGAGGGGGAATTACTGCGCTGGATGATGACGGAGAATCTGCCCGGCCATTACCCCTATACCGCCGGCGTCTTTCCCTTCCGCCGCGAGGGCGAGGACCCGACGCGGATGTTCGCGGGCGAGGGCGACCCTTTCCGCACCAACAAACGCTTTAAATTCGTCTCCAAGGACAGCCCGGCCAAGCGGCTATCAACGGCCTTTGATTCAGTGACCCTGTATGGCAACGACCCGGACCCGCGCCCCGACATCTATGGCAAGGTGGGTAACTCCGGCGTCTCCATCGCCACCCTGGACGATATGAAGGTGCTCTACGACGGCTTCGAATTGTGCCAACCGTCCACATCCGTCTCCATGACCATCAACGGCCCGGCCCCGACAATTTTGGCGATGTTCCTGAACACCGCCATGGATCAACGCCTGGCGGAATTCAAAGCGGAAAAAGGCCGCGCGGCGACTGCTAAAGAGGCCGCTAAAATCCGCGCCTGGGTGCATGAAAATGTCCGTGGCACCGTGCAGGCGGATATCCTGAAAGAGGATCAAGGCCAGAACACCTGCCTGTTCTCGACCGAGTTCAGCCTCAAGGTGATGGGCGATATCCAGGCCTATTTCGTCGATAACAAGGTGCAGAACTTCTATTCCGTCTCGATCTCCGGCTATCACATCGCAGAAGCAGGCGCCAATCCGATCTCGCAGCTGGCATTTACCCTGGCCAATGGCTTTACCTATGTGGAGAGCTATCTGGCGCGGGGCATGAAGGTCGATGATTTCGCGCCCAATCTATCGTTTTTCCTCTCGACCGGCATGGATCCGGAATATTCCGTGCTGGGCCGTGTAGCGCGGCGTATCTGGGCCATCACCATGAAGGAGCGCTATGGTGCCAACGAGCGTAGCCAAAAGTTGAAATACCACACCCAAACGTCCGGCCGCTCCCTGCATGCCCAGGAATTCGCCTTCAACGATATCCGCACCACCTTGCAGGCCCTGGTCGCCAGCTATGACAACACCAATTCCCTGCATACCAACGCCTATGACGAGGCGATCACCACACCGTCCGAGGAATCCGTGCGCCGGGCCATGGCGATCCAGATGATCATCGGCAAGGAATGGGGCCTGGCCAAGAACGAGAACCCCAATCAAGGTTCCTTCATCATGGAGGAATTGACCGATCTGGTAGAGGAAGCGGTGTTGCAGGAGTTTGAGCGGATTTCGGACCGTGGCGGCGTCTTGGGCGCCATGGAGACGGGCTATCAACGGGGCAAGATCCAGGACGAGAGCCTGTACTATGAAACCCTAAAGCATGACGGCAGCTATCCCATTATCGGCGTGAACACCTTTGTCTCGCCCGAACCGCCGGCGGAGAATTCCACGCTGGAGCTGGCCCGGTCATCGGAGACGGAAAAGAAGTCGCAGTTGAAGCGCCTGGCAGCTTTTCATAAACGCCATGCCAAGGAAGCGCCCGCTATGTTGGAGCGCCTTCGCGAGGCGGCGCGCAACGACGACAATGTTTTCGCCGTGCTGGTGGATGCGGTGCGGGTCTGTTCCCTGGGCCAGATCACGAATGCGTTATTCGAGGTAGGCGGACAGTACAGACGCAATATGTAAAAAGTATGGACAACGCTTTTGGGGTAAGGAGCGGGTCGGTGCGAATTTTTACAGCTGTTGTGGTTTTTCTTTTTCTTTTCAGTGGTTTGGCAGTGGCCGGGCCGCATGACTGCGCCGGCGCGGTGGCGGCCCCGTTTGCGGTTTTCATTCCCAACAAACGCCACAACGATGAGGCGATGTTGCAGGCTCAGGAATGGATGGAAGCAAACTACAAAAAGAGTTTCCAAATGGACGAGTTGGCAACGAAAGCCGGTTTGAGTCTTCGGCAATTTAACCGCCGCTTCAAGTCCGCAACCGGCGAAACAGCGGTCAAATACTTGCAACAGGTCCGTGTCGACGCTTCCAAACTGCTCCTCGCGACAACTCAGAAAACGTTTGACGAAATATCCCCAATTGTTGGTTATGAGAACGTTAGCTTCTTTCGTAAGGTATTCAGGAATAGCGTAGGACTTACCCCGCTGGATTTTCGCCGGAAGTTCGGCAAATTCCCTCAGCATTGAATTTTCTGACCGTCTATTACGGGCACATTTGAGACCTCAGTGCTGGAATGACGGCTTTGGGATCAAATTTGACAGATGCCTATGCTCACTATGGGTCAAAAGTGATCTGTTTGAGTTCGCTAATATGGTGCTCGAAGCCAGAGTATTAGCGGACATCAGCCTGACGCCGCCTGACCCTCGAAGAGTGCTAAAGCAGACCATCAGATAAAAATTACAAGCACTATTTTTAGGGGCCTGGACCTCATGACTGGGGGTCTTGGTGCTGGTGAATTCGGGGCTCGAGTTAGCGTCCATTGATGCCGTGTCCGATCAACCATCTCCGGGTGTCCGTCGGACTTTGACGCATTTCTGGATTAGAATACGGAGCCAACCAGCCTCGTCGTTAGCAAATGTGGATTTGTCCATGGTGAACCCGGAACTTCACTTCACGCGCGCGGAGTATGCGGCCCGCCTGGCAAAAGTCCGCAGTACCATGGATGCCGACGGCATCGAGCTGTTGATTGTTACCGATCCCTCGAACATGGCTTGGTTGACGGGCTATGACGGCTGGTCATTCTACGTGCATCAGTGCGTCCTGTTAACATTGGACGGAGAGCCCCTGTGGTATGGCCGGCGGCAAGATGCCAACGGGGCCGTACGTACGGTTTTCATGGCCGATGAATGCATTCTGTCCTACCCGGATCGTTATGTGCAGTCATTCGACTGTCGTCCCATGGACTATTTAAGCAAAATCATCGCGGATCGGGGTTGGGGCAAACGGACCATCGGCGTCGAGATGGACAACTACTATTTCTCGGCCGCAGCATACCAATCACTGAGGCACCATCTCCCCATATTCGGTTTCGGGTCAGGAACCCATGATGATGGGCTCCATGGTGTCGAGCATCCAGCGCGCGATCGCCGTCATTTGAGCGTCCTGGTGCTGCTGGCCGGTCACCTGCACGCCTAGCGGCATACCGCCGACGGCCAGCAATGGCATGGTCACGCAAGGTGCGAACAACATTGAACTGGGCGTGTTGAAGATCGCATCGCCGGTGGGACGCGCCGCCAGGGGCTGGCCCTGTATGTCACCAGGCCACAAAGGCGCGGGGCCGGGGCAGGACAGGGTGATCGCCGCGTCCGCCAGTAAGCCGACCGCATCATGACAGCGCTGCGCCGCCTCCCGCGCCAGCAGCGCCGCGCGATAATCGTCGGGGCTCATGGCTTCGGCCTGGGCCAGGCCGGCCTTCAGGCGGTCCGAGACGAACTCGCCTTTTTGATCAACTAGATTGCGTTGGGCCCAGTGGTTTTCCCAGCGCGTGATGGCATTGCAAATGGCGGGCGCCTCGACGATGGCCTGTTCCAGTTTCTCGACTAGGGCATTGTCTTTTCGCCGCAACAAGGTGACGCCGGCCTGTTGCAGATTTTCCAGCAAAGCTTCGAAAGCGCTCTTGGAGGCATCGTCCAGGATCGCCCAGCCCGCGGTTTCCAACACGATCAGGCGGTTTGGTTTGGCCGCCAAAGGGGGCGTATCGGGTCCGAACAGGCCGAGGCAGCCTCGGTCGCCGCCCGCGCGCCGGGCGATCTCGATGGCGGCCAGCCACATATCCTCGATACAATTGGCATGAACGCCATGGGTGCTCATGGAGGTCGCCTGGCGCTCGCCACGATTGATGCCGCCCTGGGTTGGCTTTAGGGCGACATTGCCGCAATAGGCCGCCGGGCGAATGATGGAGCCGCCGACCTGGGTGCCGATGGCCGCCGGCACCATGCTCGAAGCCACCGCCGCCGCCGATCCGGAAGAGGAACCGCCCGGCGTGCGCGTTGCGTCGAAAGGGTTGGTGGTCAGGCCGGGGTGGGTGCCGCCAAGTTCCGCCGTGACGGTCTTGCCCAGTACCACCGCGCCGGCCTCACGCAGGGCCCGGACGGCGGCGTTGTCGTTTTTCGGAAAGTTCCCGGCATAGGCCTCGCAGCCCATTTGCGTCGGCATGTCCTTGGTTTCCAGCAAGTCCTTGATGGAGATCGGCAGGCCGTCAATTGGCGAAAGGGCGCGGCCATCCTGATAACGCTGGGTGGCGGCATCGGCAGCTGCCCGCGCGCCGTCTTCATTCAGGGCGACATAGGCCTTTACCGTAGGCTCGCGCTCGGCAATGGTCTCCAGGCAGCGTTCGAGATAGGCGCGCGGTGTATCGCTGCCTTCCCGAAAGGCCGGCACCGCATCATGAAAGGTCAGCGCCTTGAAGGTCCGCGGATCATATGTGCTCATTTACTCATCCTCTATTCGTCTTCTCCGGCGATGCCCGTGGCACGCAAATCCGCGATTTCAGCTTCGTCCAGGCCTAGTTCGGCCAGAATTTCGTCGGTATTTTCGCCCAGACCCGGGGCCGGTATGCGGATCGAGGCGGGCGTACCGCCGAATTGTGCCGCGTGGCGGGCCTGGCGTACAGGTCCGGCGACAGGGTGATCGCTTTCCATAACAACCTGGTTGGCGACAACTTGTGGATGTTCGATCAATTCCGACCGGGTCAGAACCGGCGCGCAGGCGACGCCCTCGGCATCCAGACGCTCCAGCCAATGGGTGTTGGATTTGGTTTCCAGCACGTTTTGGGTCAGGGCCACGCGCTCGTCAAAATTCCGATCCCGCAGGGCAGGGGTGGTAAAGCGTGGATCTTCCAGCCAATCGGGCTGCTCCAGGGCACGGGTCAGCCCGGCCCATTGCGCGTCCGTCATGACCGAGACCGCCATATGGCCGTCCGCCGTGGCATAGATCAGATCGTTGAAGGCCGAAACCCGGTGTTGGGGGAACGGATTCTCCACGAATGTCTGTCCTCCCATGTCCGATGACCAGAGAAACTGCATCATGGCATCCAGCATGTTCAAGGTTATGTGCTGTCCTTCGCCGCTGCGTTCCCGCGCCAATAGAGCGGCGGTAATGGCCTGGCTGGCTGTCAGCGCCGTCACCTTGTCGGGCACCACGGTACGGACCAGACGGGGCCGCAGATTATCGCCGCCGCCCTGGACCGAGGCTAGTCCGGATACCGCCTGAATAATCGGATCATAGACCGGTTTGTGCACATAGGGTCCCTTGTCGCCGAAACCGGACATGGAGATATAGACCAGTTTTGGCGCATGCGGTCGGATGTCGGCCTCGGCAATACCAAGGCGTTCAACCACGCCGGGGCGAAAATTCTGCACCAGGACATCGGCTGACGCCGCCAGCCGGTGCAGTAGATCGCGCCCCTCGGGCCGTTTCAGATCCAAGGTGATGGAACGTTTATTACGGTTGTTGTTTAGGAACGAGGCGGAAAAGCCGCCCTGTTGGTTAGCGGTCGCGCGCACATGGTCGCCGCGTCCGCGAATTTCCACCTTAATTACATCGGCGCCCTGATCACCCAGCAACATAGTCGCGAACGGGCCCGCGACCATGGTGGTCAGATCAATCACTTTGTAGCCAGCTAACGGTCCCGTCACCTGCATCCCCATTTCTGCCATCTCTGGCTTTGATCCTGCCGAAAGCGGCGCGGAATAGCAACAGAGGTCAATTTTTGCCGGGACAACTTTACCCAAGCGGCAAAACTTACCCGCTCGAATATTCCGTAAATATAACATCACAAATAATTTTCTTTAAAAACAAATGCTTATGAGATGTTTCGACAGATAACAATTGGCATGCTTCTTGCATTTTCCTCTGCGGGTGCACAACGCACCGATCCGCAGAAGCGGGTTTCATAGAAAATGGGAATATGATCATGGTTCTATCAGTCAACACAAATGTTGGCGCTATGTTGGCGCTCCAAAATCTCGGCAAAACCAACATGGCCATGGAGAAGACGCAACTAGCTATCACCACCGGCCTTCGGGTCAGTGGTCCGAAAGAGGACGCTTCGTCCTATGCCATCGCACAAAACATGCGCGGTGACATTGCAGGCCTGAATTCGGTGAAAACCGCTCTGGCCAATGGCGAAGCAACCGTCAACACGGCCGTTACGGCTGGTCAGTCGATTTCTGATCTGTTGACGGAGATGAAGGCCAAGGTGGTTCAGGCGAACCAGGCCGGTCTCGACACCGCGTCGCGGACCTCGTTGCACAACGACTTTGTGGCGTTGCGCGACCAGATCTCGACAATCGTGGCCACGGCCGAGTTCAATGGAACCAACCTGGTGAACGGCAGTGCTTCTGCGACTTCGGTCCTGAGCACGGTTGAAGGTTCGACGATTTCCGTGGCTGCCCAAAAGATGGATGCCACGACGTTGGCCATCAGTTCCCAGGTGCTGAATACTTCGGCTGGTGCGGCGACCGCTCTGACCGCGATCGACTCGGCGATTACGTCCGTGTCCGATAAGCTCGCGGCTCTGGGTTCGGTGGCCAAGCGAATCGAAGTGCAAAGCGATTTCACTACCAAGCTCACGGATATTCTGAGAGCTGGTGTTGGAACCTTGGTCGATGCGGACCTGGCGGAAGAGAGCGCCAAACTGCAGTCGTTGCAAATCAAGCAACAGCTGGGTGTACAGGCTCTGTCTATCGCGAATTCCGGCCCGCAAGCGATTCTGTCCTTGTTCGGTTAGTAGGGGGACACGGGGTGCATCGCACGGTGCGGTGCTACCCCGGCCCCTTATTAATCCGAGCGCTCGATTATCAGCCCCATTTCCAGAAATTCAGACTGATCGACCGGTATATGCCGCGCCGGGCCGCAGCCGTGGCCAGCCGGCGCCGTGATGCTGCCGGGCGGGCTTTACTTTTGCCCTCGGTTGCATTCTCGACGACATTCATTTGATCTATTGGCGACAGCTGAAACAGCTATAAAAATATTGCCTATCTGGTCAGACTTGCCCAGTAGAAACGTTATGGTAAATAAAGATTAACTAAATAAAACTGCTTTAAATCAAATGGTTACGGTATTTTTCTTTGACTTTTGAGTTGGCACGCATCTTGCACTTCCTTTACCAGGCGCATAACGCACCCAGGTTTGGCGGCGCGCGAATTCGGCTCTTTGGAGGACTACAGAATGACTCTTTCGGTAAATACAAATATTGGCGCCATGGTCGCGCTGCAGCATCTTAACAGTACCAACACCGCAATGGAAAAGACCCAGTTGGCGATTACCACGGGTCTGCGGGTCAATGGTCCCAAGGATGATGCCTCGACCTATGCCATCGCGCAAAACATGCGTGGAGATATTGTCGGGCTGGGTGCTGTTAAGACGGCCCTGGCCAATGGCGAGGCAACCCTGAACGTGGCCATCACGGCTGGCAAGTCGATCTCCGATTTGTTGACTGAAATGAAGGCCAAGGTGGTGCAGGCTAACCAGGCCGGTTTGGATACCGCATCCAGAACCGCGCTGCACAATGATTTCACCGCCCTGCGCGAACAGATTTCCACGATCGTCGCCACCGCCGAATTCAACGGTACCAATCTGGTCAACGGCAGCGCCACCTCGACGTCCGTGCTCAGCACCGTGGATGGATCGACGATTACCGTTTCAGCGCAGAAGCTGGATGCGACGAGCCTGGCCATTCACAGCACGATTTTGAATACCTCGGCTGGCGCCGCGACGGCGTTGACGGCCATCGATACGGCGATCACCAATGTTTCGGACAAATTGGCAGCCTTGGGTTCCGTGGCCAAGCGGATCGAGATCCAATCGGATTTCACCGTTAAGTTGACGGATATCCTGCGTGCCGGTGTCGGTTCCCTGGTCGATGCGGATTTGGCGGAAGAGAGCGCCAAGCTGCAATCCCTGCAGATCAAACAACAATTGGGTGTGCAG
>Ga0257117_1001917_pt1 | contig 11500 bp, 11 predicted proteins | sample SI112_135mmetaG_FD_190157 | JGI IMG/M metagenome (GOLD analysis project Ga0257117, IMG submission 190157) | Marine microbial communities from Saanich Inlet, British Columbia, Canada - SI112_135m | ecosystem: Environmental > Aquatic > Marine > Inlet | place: Canada: British Columbia | collected... | reverse complement strand
GTCTGAGTTTGAGCGTATCGATGAAGAGATCCAAGGTGGTGGCAGCACTCAGCTAGATACCAAGTCTGAGATGGATTCATTGCCCACAAGTGATGAGGCCTATAAAAAACAGCTTGAGCTTGAAGGTGGATCGTTAGAGCAGGCTCCTGCTAATACTGCGGGTAACCTGGAAGAGCGACTTGATCAGGCTCCAAAAGAGTCCCAGAGGTCACAGTACCTCGGGAAGTTTACAATCCAGCTGGGAAGCTATCCCAACCTTGAAGACGCTAAGCAGTTCGCAGATACATTTCGCATCAGGGGCTACAACCCCATAGTCAATCAAGTTGACATCAAGTCGCGTGGAACTTGGTACAGAGTGAGCTTAGGGGTATTTGACACAGCAGCACAAGCAAAGAGTTACATCCTTAAAGAAGAAACATTGTTTCGCAACCTTGACTACGTAGTTACTGATTTCAAGTAAAAAATTTTGTATACTATCCCTCCTATAAAACAAACATAAAGGATTTGTAATGCCAGGTAATTCAGGGAATTTAATTTGTTTGGTTATGGCCGGGGGACAGGGAACTAGATTTTGGCCAGAATCGAGAAGGAAAATGCCAAAGCAGTATTTGGCACTAACTGGAAATGAAACTCTCATAGGACAGACCTTGACCCGCTTCGAAGGCCTTGTTGAGCTGGACAACCGATATGTCATTACAATTCGTGAGCAAGGCGAGCTTGTCGTGGAGGCTTCGGGAGATGCTCTTAATAAATCAAATATTATCTTTGAGCCATCTGGTAGAAATACTGCCCCGTGCATCTTACTCTCGCTGGCAACTCTTATTAAAAATGGGGCTCACGGTGATGATATTATCTCCATTGTTCCAAGTGATCATGTAATTTTAAACACCAAAGGTTTTCAAAAGTCTCTGATGAGGGCCCGGGATTTGGCCTCTGAAAACTCTCAAATCGTTACCATTGGAATCCCACCCAATTTTCCAAATACAGGTTATGGATATATCCAGCGCGGGAAAACAGTAACGGACCGAATCTATACTGTTGAAGCTTTTAAAGAGAAGCCAGACTTTGATACGGCCAAATCTTATGTTGAGTCCGGTGAGTATTTTTGGAATGCAGGAATGTTTGTTGCCAAAATTTCCACACTACTTGAAGAGTTTGAAACTCATGCTCCATCAATCTATTCCCACTACGAAGAGCTTTTAGGCGCGATTGGTAGCGAGCGTTTAGACTCTGTTTATTCCAAGATGCAAAGTGACTCTATTGATTACGCAATAATGGAAAAATCGAAGAGAGTAAGTGTTATTGAGGCCGAGTTTGATTGGAATGATCTTGGTTCTTGGGACGCCTTAGAGTTAGTATGCGAAAAAAGAGATGGAAGTGTTGTATTTGATAAGTACTCCGATGCTTACCAAGAAGACTGTAGCGGAAATATTATTTTTGCTCCCAATCAATTTGTTTCTACAATTGGGCTCAAAGACTTTATTGTTGTGAGCAGTGATGGGGCCCTTTTAATACTTCCCAAAAAAGATGCACAAAAAGTAAAATCTGTAGTGGGTTACATCAAAGAGCGGTCTTTTTCTGAAGAACTCTTATAGCTATTTCATTGATTGGGTCTGTTGTGCCTGATATTTGTATACTTGGATTTGTTATACATAATATCTCGTTTGAGATCTTGCAGTTTTTCCATAAATCTTTTTTCACCAAGAGTGAATAACTCTACATCGTGAAAGTAGCAAAGAGAAACTTGTAGTGTTTCTGTTGGACTGAGCCCATAAATATTGCTGATTTTTTGATAAGCTGCCCTATCTTGGCCGTTAATTTTTTCAGGATTTAAATTTAATGACCTGCAAGCATCACACATTAACCTTCCCCCTTTAACGTACTAAACAGTATAAGGCATAGATGGTGTTTTTCACAATTTCAAGTAGATAGGCAGCAGGTGATACAAGATAATTTAAGTTTTCTGCCACTTCAAGTAGCGGATTTTAATCCTCTAAATGTTTAAATAAAAAGCATTTATACATTCAAAAAAATTGCTTTAGTATGGCTTGCTTAATGTCATCATCTAGGAAGCTGTGCTCTGTGGTTTGGCGGTTAATTTTGTGGAAATCTTGAGCTCCAAAATCCCAATATTTGTGACAAACAAGATATTCATTGACCAGGTCAATATCCATTAACTGGGGATCATCAGCGTTAATAGATATGGAAACTCCTTTTTTATAGAGCTCTCCAATTGGGTGCTCCCTTAGGCTTGGTACACAGTTTGTCAGCCAGTTGCTGGTGGGACAAATCTCTAAGTGAATATTATTTTCTTTTACATAATCTAGTATATTTTGGTCATCAACAATTGCTATGCCATGTCCTATGCGCTTGGCCCCATAGGTATCAATAGATGTTTTAACATATTCTGCTTTGGTGCCCTCTCCACTGTGAACAGTGACTTGCAGTCCCGCCTCTCTGGCTTCAAGGGCAAGTGGTGCCCAAAGGCTTGGATCAGTGCTCTCTTCATCATCTGCTAGATCAAAGCCTACAAGTCTGTCACTGCTCTTGTGATGAGATTTCTTGTATTTAATGATGTCAAGGTTGGCCAATTTGTTTTTCTCCAAATCAAGAGATCTGGGAACTATGGAAATTAGTCCAATTTGAATGGGGTACTTGTCCATCCCTTGGGTGATGCCATCTAAAACGGCCTCAATAATTTCATCGTTAGATAGGTTTTTACCTTCAGAAATGAAAGTAGGAGCAAAGCGGAGTTCAGCTAATTTAACTCCGTCTCTAAAGCAGTCCTCTACATTTTCAAAGGCAATTCTTTTAATGGCCTCATAATTACAGAGAACTTTCTGTGTGGTCCAGAATGTATCGAGAACAGATTGAAGGTCTGTCATGGGAGTTCGAACTTTAACTTTTTGGTAAAGTTGATCGTTGTCTTTCACTCCTAGATCGAGAGAATTGTGTTTTGCCAGATCAACAATAGTTTCAAAGCGCACACTTCCATCAAAATGATGATGGACTGTGGCCTTAGGTAATTTTCTTAGTTGCTGTTCATTCATATTCAATCTCTAAATCAGTTAACAATAATAGCTCTCAACTCTCTTAAATACTTTGTCTGAAGAGCCAAGGAAGATTTTCTTTATGGACTCTATATCAGGTGTGGGTAGGTCATCAATCACTAAATTTTCTTTTTTTAACTCTTCTAGCAAGTTTGAATGGAATGTTTCTGGATTTTGGTTTGTTTGATCCATTGTTTTGAAAGCAGCACTTTGCACAATTTTATAAAGATCTTCTCTATGGCAATTAGATTTTTTTACAAGCTCATGTAGGTAAAAACTAGAGAGGTATTGAAAATTTTCAGTAACTCTTTTTTCTACAACTTCACTATGAATTTGCAAATTATCAATAGTACTCTCTAAGCGTTTTAGTGAGTAGAGGATTATACCAAAGTGGTCTGGAAGATACATTCTCTCCGTGGAAGAGTGGCTGATATCTCTTTCGTGCCAGAGGACTACATTTTCAAATGCCATGTTAACATGTGATCTAAGTAGCCTTGCCATTCCCGTGAGGTTTTCTCCCGATATGGGATTTTTCTTATGAGGCATAGTAGATGAGCCTTTTTGCCCCTTTGAAAAACCCTCATGAAGTTCAGCAACTTCAGACCTATGGAGATGTCTGATCTCTGTTGCAATTCTTTCGATAGCACACCCTAGAAGGCCACCAAGGGAAACTAATTTGGCAATTCGGTCTCTAGGGATCACCTGTGTTGAGACAGGCTCAACTATAAGATCCAGTATATCAAGTGCTCTTTTTTCTTCTTCAGGACAAAGCATTGTATAATTGCCAACAGCTCCTGAGAATTGTCCTGTGAGCTCTTTTTCAAAAAAATCCAAATAATCGTCGTGGCGTCTTTTAAATTCACAGTAAAAGCTCAGTAGTTTTTGGCCAAAGCTGAGTGGCTCTGCAAACATGCCATGACTTCTTCCCATGGCGATAAGATCTTTGTGCTCCTGGGATTTCTTCCAAAGAGTTTGAGTTACGGCCTCAAGTGCTTTCAAAATAGGGCCCAGAGATTCCCTGATTTGGATTGTCAGTGAAGTGTCTATTATATCTGAGGAAGTCACTCCAAAATGAAAGTATTTGGCCACCTCTGGCTCTAAGTTTTCTGTGATAGATGTACAAAATGCGATTATGTCATGTCTTGTGGTCTTTTCAATTTCATCGATTCGCGCCGGGTTAATCACGGCCTTCTCTTTAATCTTCTGACAGGTTCCCTTTGGTATTTTCCCGCCTTCGAGTGCCTCTAAAATCGCCAACTCTACCTTTAGGTAGGTTTGGAATTTAAATTCATCACTCCAGTACTTAGAGATTTCTTTTTCTTCATATCTTGGGATCATTTTGTGCACCTTTGAATAGAGATGATTAATGACTAGTTTTCTGTGGTAAACATACACCTTTTTGATGTTTCTGATAATAGCTATTGTGAGTAAAAAAATCGATGGTATTAGTCATTTATTCAGCGCAGCTTTGGATGAATTTGCTGATAGTTGCTAAAATATTCTTAAATTGTAATAAATTGGGCTAACTGTAGAATTTAGCAGTAACAGTTTCGCTCAGGGAAAAAATGACACAGAATAATGAACTAGAACGTGGAAATTTCTTCTATTATTTTGGAAAAGATAATGAGTTCTTTAGGCAGCTAGAAAAGTTTTTAGACAGAGTTGACAAGCACAGTGTGAGTGCAAGAATGCTAGACAGTAGCGATTTCTATCGTTCCTGGAAATTCTTTGACCAGAAAATTTCATGTATATTTTTCGATCTTTATTCATTAAGTCAGGACCTTGAAAAATTTTCTAAAACTATCCGGTTTTATAAAAATAGCGATATTTTTAAAGGGACTGTTTTCATTGGTATATTCAACTCTGTAGAGCAACTTCAAGACAATCTATATCTTTTTAGCCATGGTCTGAATTACTCATTTATAAAAAAAGATTATTATTACGATCTTTTTAGAGATTCTTTTTTAATCACGTTCGAAACTTTTTTGAATTTTCCTATGTACGCTAAAGCAAAAGATCTTAATGTTGAATATCATCTTCGTTCACTCAATCCCATTGGTTGGTTCTCCAAAAATAAGATATTAATCGAATCAGACCAGATAGGATTACTTGGGAAATTCGATACAATAGTTCATCCCGAAGATGAAGATGTTGAAATCCAGATGATTAAAGACTCTGGAAAGAATACCTGTGCTTACTTTCCTCTTACTACTCAAGTGATAGCAAGGCACCAATTTTTTGAAAACAAAGAAAAGAATAGTACCACTTTGAGAAAGAGGTTTGAAGAGTTAATAGATTTGGATGTAATTCAAAATACTGAAACGAATATTTTAATTTTGGATACTATGGCAACATTTTTAGCCGATAAAGAGTTTGAGCTAAAATACAATCATCTAAATTTTCATTACGTCATCAAACCTGAAAATATAAATTCAAATTTCTTTAAAGAGGCTAATCCTGAGTGTATTTTCATTTCGACTAATACGGGTAATCTTTCAATTAAAAACTTGAAAAAGCTAATCGATCGAGTAAAGAAAATTGAAGAGTACAAACCAGTAATTTGTATTTTTAATACTCTCACAAATACAGAGGCCCTCCGCAAAGTTTTGGAATATAGAAATATCATTGGAACAAAAGAGATGCTAATACCATCCCTTGTGTATCCACTAATTGACTCCTACTTTTCAAAAATTAATTTTAAGGACAAGACAAGAAGTAATAAGCTCATGTTTAATCCTGCAACAAATAACTCCCTGGTTAAGTTTAAGCCAGAAGTTATCGTGACGAGTCTCAGCGAACACTCGATGACCTTTTATTCTCAAAGCGTTTTTCCGTGCTATAGTATTTTAGAGTTAGATTACCCCTGTAACTTGATATTGATCATTGTACCACCTTGGAATGAGCTTACTACAAAGGCACACCATCGGCACTATATGGGGATTTTTCATGGCTTAAATTTTGAAGAAAAAAGCAAATTGCGAGTACTTGGTAACCAACTCATTCAAAACCCGACGATGGGTTTTGAAAAGATCATTGAAGAAGAGCCCGTAGTGGTAGAGACTGTGAAAAAAGAGGGATCAAAAAATCCTGTTGAAAAAATTGAGGATTTTGATTCAAAAGAGATTGAAATTTTTGAGGTAAAAAGGAAAGATGCATATGATACTGGTTCAAAACTTTAATAAAGTGGAGAGATCATGAAGGGAAATCTACTAATTGTAGACGATGAAGAGTTTTTAAGATCGCAACTTCCAGAGTTATTGGAAGATCTTGCAGATAAAATTTTCACTGCAGAAAATGGAAAAGAAGGCCTTCAGATTTTGGCCAGAGAAGAAATTCACTGCGTGGTGAGTGATTTGAAAATGCCTGTTATGGGAGGCAATGAATTTATTAAAGAAGCTCGGGCACAAGGGTTTAACACTCCATTTATCTTTTTCACAGGATATGGAAGTGATGAAACGATGCTTGAGGTTAGTGAGTACGGCACTCATGACTTTATTGCCAAGCCGGGATTAGAGAATTTATTCGAATCAGTTAGCAGTGCTCTTGAAAGTGGTAAACAAAATGATTTAGGGCAAACTCTACTAGGCCAGACTGATGAAATTGAAATTATGAAAAAATCTGAAGATGATTAATTAGGTTTCTCTCAAAAAAGAAGTACTATGAAGGGTTTGATTTTTAATCAATTTGAAAAATTTGTAAATGAGAAGTTCGAAAGTGATTATTTCGAAAAAATTCTCATTGATTGCAAATTTAATCCTGCTGATCCCTTTGTGGGTCCAGGGACCTATCCCTTTGCTAGTTTGGTCAAAATGTTAGAGTTTGTAGTAAATGATCGCTCAGTCGAATTAGATGATGTATTAAGAGATTTTGGGCAACATATATTTCCAAAACTCTATGAAGTATCCAGAAGTTTTGAAGTTGAATTTACTGACTGCAAGAGCTTTTTGCATAGTGTTGAAGAAATTATTCATGTTGAAGTGAAAAAGCTTTATGAAGGATCAGAGTTACCAAAATTTTTATTTAAAGAAAATTGTGGTGGAGATTTAACTATTACCTATATTTCAGAAAAGGGTTTATGCTCTTTTATGGAAGGGCTTTTACAAGCAAGTTTTAAGCATTTTTCGCAAGAGGTTGAAATAAGTCAAATAAAGTGCACAAGTAAGGGTGATGAAAACTGTCAATTCCTATTAAAAACAAAGTAGCAAAATGAGTTTTGAAAAAGAAAAAATTCTAAGACTTGAAAGGAAAATCGAAATCCTTGAAAACATGGTTGAAAGCAAAACCAGAGTCCTTTATCAGGCCAATCAGAAATTACAAAATGAAAAGATGAGAGTAGGGGCTTACCAAAAAGCACTTAATCGATCAGCGGTAGTTTGTAGTACAGACCTAAATGGAATAATAAAATCTGTTAACTCCAATTTTTGTGAGCTCTCTGGTTACGGTGAAAGTGAACTCATTGGCAACAATATTAATATGGTTAGCTCCGGATCCCATGAAAAAGATGAATTTAGAAATCTTTGGGACACCATCAAGATTGGAAATATCTGGAGAGGAGAGCTGAAAAATCAGAAAAAAGATGGCAGCTTTTATTGGGTTGATTCAGTAATACTTCTTTTGATGAGCCCTGAAGGTGAACAAGGGGTTGATTTTATTTCAATTGCCTTTGATATAACAGATAGAAAAAATGCTGAAAATAAAATCGAAGAACAAAAAGTTCAAATGGTGCGAGAGTCTCGGTTTTCTGCTCTAGGAGAAATGGCTGCAGGTATTGCTCATGAAATAAACAACCCACTCACTGTCATCAAAACTTGTGCAAGCATTCTCAATAGATATATTGGCTCAAATAAACTTGATCCTGAAAAAATAAAAGAACATGCAGAAAATATTAATCAAACTGTGGATAGGATTACAAAGATTATCGAGGGCATGAAAAATCTCTCAAGAGAAGTGGAAAGTAACGAAAGAAGTTCATGTGGAGTGGAAGAAATTTTAGATGATATCTTTGGGATTTGTGGTGAAAAAATAAAGAGTATTGGAATTTCTCTTGAAGTTGATGTTCCAGAAAATTTGAAAGAGAAAAAAATAAGTCTTCATAGGATTCAGCTTTCACAAGTGATTATCAATTTACTCAATAATTCAATAGATGCCATTGAAGAGTCCTCTAGTGCATGGATTAAGCTTGAAACCTTGTTAGAAGACCAAAAGCTTATGATTAGAATAAGTGATTCTGGAACAGGTATACCTGAAGAAGTTCAAAAAAAGCTCTTTGACCCATTTTTTACAACAAAGAAAATCGGAAAGGGAACAGGCATTGGATTAAGCATTTCAAAAAGCATTGTAGATAAAATGGAGGGAACTCTCAGGCTTGATCAGGACTGCCCTAATACATGTTTTATCATATCAGTTCCAGTAGGGGAGCTTTCTTAGAAATAGATACCAGCGTCGGCTGCAATTGTAATCCATGAAAGATTATATCTTCTTTCGCTACCGGTTTCGTTAGTGCCTATTGAGCCTCTTTTAACAAAGGATTTTTGGTAAGAACCTCTGACTCCTAGGTACCATCTGTGAGCAAATCTTTTATGGAGTCCATAATCAGCTCTAAATCCAGGTCCTCGGTAATCTTTTTGTCTCATCTCATCGAGTGCTGTATTCCATGTTACGTAGGCTGAAACAGTTTGAAATAATCCTTCGGTGGTGATTATCTGATCAGGCATTCTGAATCTGTATGAGAGTCCACCTCCAAATGAAGTGACTGTTTGTTTAGAAACTGGATCTCTTGGATTGTTAACTTCCGCATCTACATTGGTACTCGTTCCAACTGGGTTTTCGCCCATTGAGTCCCATCGGCCAAAAATTCTAGAAAGTAGAAGTCCCATCCATAGTCTATTGGACACTCTTTGTTCAAATTGTGCTTCAAATCCCATGATTTCTGAAATACTAGAAATGTCATGGCTTAAATGGAATAGTAGGGAGACTTTGTGCATATCTTGACCAGTGTAATACTGGTAATCATAGACTCCTGTTTTAGGGTCTTTTTCTTCAATCAGGGCTTCATTTCTAAGGAGTGTATCTTTCTTATCTAATACCTCGTCAAATGTTTGGCTAGGATTGACTTTGTTTTTTGTTAGTCTTGTATCATCATCATTTTCGGCAGATAAGCCTGGCAAAGACAGAAGAATGGAAAAGAAAAAAATGGTAAAAATCCATCTATTTTTCATATGGTATCGCCAATGTTTCAAAGTTCTCTCCTGGAAAATCCTCTTGCCCCATTCCACCAGCAAGAGCTAGTTTTTTAGAGAGATGCAAAAATTTTGTTTTTTCCAGTTCTATTTCTGATGACTTTAGATCTATTAATGAATCTTTTAATTCATCAAACCTTGCTTTTCCTTCTACATAATTGTCTAGAGTTGCATCAAAGTTTTTCTGAGCATTTTCGAGTCTAAGCCCTTCAATATCTATTTTATTTTCAAGGTGCATGATTTTCTTATATAGTGAGCGAACTCTTAGCTCTACTTTTCGTCTGACATCGTAAAATTTTTCTTCTTCAATTCTTTTTTCTAAAAATGACCTATAAGTAGATCTTGTATTAAATAGTCCGCCTTCACCTACTATGTTCCAGGTGGCATTTACACTGGCCACAAGGTCAATATGCCCTGTCGTGTCACTGGTAGAGTAGTTTGAGTTAAGGCCGTCTCGATTCCAATTATAATTGTATGTGCCAAAATTAATACTGAACTTGGGAAGGGGAAGAGAGTCTTTTAAGGCTATATCATATTCTCTTTGTAAGATTTTCATTGATGTTTTTTGATTGAGAAGGTCAGTATTTTTTGAAAGTGAAAAACTAATAACGTCTTTAAGAAGAACTTTTACTTTTTTAAAACCGAGGTACTCATTAATAAAGTAGCTAGTACTTAGATTATCCCCAACCAGATTTGCCATTTTTTCATCTTGTTCAACTGCATCAAGCCTGGCTTGATGATATTCTGTTTGAGTTAGTAGATACTCAGCGCGAGCTTCGTAATACTCCTGCTTTTTTATTTTTTTGAGTGAAGCTCGTTCTCTTGCAAGTCTATAGATAAATGTGGCGTGCTTTAATTGCTCTTTAAAAATATTTTCAGATTTTTTTGCCTTGGCGAGAGAAAAATACTGCTCAATTAATTTGTGTTTTAAGTCCCTTCTTTGTTCATCGAGGAATGCGGTACTTCGGTCAAAAGTGAGTTCATGATTTAAATAACGACTGTAATCCTTACCCCAGTTAAAAACTGTGTAGTCACCCAGGGATAGACCAAAGTTACCTGTTCCTGTGTGTAGGTTGCCTCGTCGATTGGCGGCAACAGATGGGCCTTCCCATACTCGGTGAATTTTTTGTTTGCTGCTGTTTAGATATAATTTAACATTGGGAAACCAAAAGCTCTCCCAGGCGTCCCTCCAGTTAATTTTAACTATTGTTCTCTGAAGGCCTCTGACTTTCTCATTGATATTTTCCCTTAAGCCTTTTTCTAACACCAGCTTCAAGGTTATTGTCTTTGAGAGATCCCTGGGGGAGAAGTCCTTACTTCTTCTACTTTTTTGTGTGGCCTCTTCAGCTAAGTCCAGCGCTTCATCTTGTGTCCAGGCCTTAGAGATACCAAGTTGAAAAACTAGACCGGTCATAAGAATAAATGAATAAAAATTTCGCCACATATTGTGTTAATTCCTAGTTTGATTAACATAGTGTATCGAAACGATTTGGTCTTGCAAAGTCTTGAAAAAAGGGAAGCTTATTGGTTGGCTACTTGGTTATTGGGATTCCAGGACAACCTTTTCTGATAATTTCTTCTTCGAGGTTTTGAATTTGGAGGGTTATTAGATGATGTCTTTGATTCAAATCGTTGTGAAGCTGGGCCAGTCTGCGTCTAAGCTTCAACATGTATACTGGGGTTTTAGCGCGAAGAGTTCTATTTTTTTGCAAAAGGAAGTAGGTTTTTTGCTTGTACTCGATTTTTCTTTTTCGCCTCCCTTCCATTTCATGACACCTTTTGCCAATTGAAGGGTCTGTGACTACCTTCGCCAGCACCAATGTGGCGGTGAAAATCGATAGAATTAAAAGTAAAAGGGTCAGTTTTTTCAAATAAAACACCATGCTGCACGTGGTCTTATTCAAAATTCTAACATACCTAGGGATATGACCGCAGCCGTGATACATTCTTCCCATAATTATTAGGAATTTCATGTCACACAAAAGCAGTAAGGCCGTCATCCTGATTCCCGCTCGTTTTAGCTCTTCTCGCTTTCCTGGTAAACCGCTCTCTAAAATCAACCAAAAGCCTATGATTCGGTGGGTGTATGAAGGGGCAGTGCAGTCAGGATTTGAGGCTTTCGTAGTTACTGACAGTCAGGAAATTGAGCAGGCAGTAAAAGAGTTTGGAGGAAGTGTCATCAGAGTTGATGATGATGTTGAGTCGGGCTCC
>Ga0257117_1001915_pt1 | contig 11503 bp, 10 predicted proteins | sample SI112_135mmetaG_FD_190157 | JGI IMG/M metagenome (GOLD analysis project Ga0257117, IMG submission 190157) | Marine microbial communities from Saanich Inlet, British Columbia, Canada - SI112_135m | ecosystem: Environmental > Aquatic > Marine > Inlet | place: Canada: British Columbia | collected... | reverse complement strand
GCTATAAAAAATATAGGTACAATAATGTTATGATCAAGTTTGATATAATCAAAGTTTGACAAACTTACAATTAAAGGTGACAAAACTAAAATACCTCCAGCTGGTGATGGAACACCTTCAAAAAAATTATCTTTCCAGGATGGCTCTTGGTTAGAATTTACATTAAATCTAGCTAATCTTAAAGCAACACAACTTACATAAATTAAACATAACAACCAACCAAATTTACCTAATGAACTTAATGTCCAAAAATACATAATAAATGCTGGTGCTACACCAAAACTTATTACATCTGCTAAAGAGTCTAATTCTTTTCCAACTTCGGAGGTCCCTTTAATTAATCTGGCAATTCTTCCATCTAACCAATCAAATAAAGCTGCAAAAATTATTGCTATAATTGCTAGATCAAACTGTCCATTAAAAGAAAATCTAATAGAAGTTAGCCCAATGCAAACTCCTATTAAAGTCAACATGTTAGGTAAAATTACCCTAGCATTTTTCTTATCTGTTATAATCTTTAAATTATTTTTTGGTTGTTCCATCTTATTTCTTAGCTAACAAAGTTTCGCCTGAAATTGCTTTTTGACCGATCTTTACAAGTGGTTCATAGTTTTCATAGTATACATCTGCACGACTTCCAAATCTAATCATGCCTATTCTGTCACCTTGATTAAGGTCTTGACCATTATCTGTTTCACAAACAATTCTTCTCGCAATAAGACCTGCTATCTGAACTACAATTATATCATTTCCACTTTTATCTTTTAACTTATAATAATTTCTCTCATTATCTTCACTCGCTTTATCTAAAGATGCATTGAAAAATTTTCCAGGTTTATATAAAATTTCTTCTACTTTTCCTGAACATGGAGTTCTATTAACATGACAGTCAAAAACATTCATGAATATGCTAATCTTTTTAAATCTTTTATTTTCTAGGCCAACTTCTTTTGGTCCATCCACTTCCTCAACTTTTATTACTTCACCATCTGCTGGACTTACTAGGTAATTATCATCTTCTATTATTACTCTTTCAGGGTCTCTAAAGAAATAATAAACCCAAACAGTTAGTAGTAAACCTATCGTTCCAAGAAAACCACTTAGAGATAATAAAATTATTGTAATGAATCCTGCAATAACTAAAAATTTGTAGCCTTCTGTGTGTATCTTTGGAAATATCTTGCTAATCATTTTCTTCTATTTGCTAATTTTTGATTAATATGTATATAAACCAATCAAATTCAATTAATAAGATAATTTATTTTAATGAGTAAAATCAAGGTAAATAACCCAGTAGTAGAGCTTGATGGTGATGAAATGACTCGTATCATATGGGAGTTTATCAAGAATAAACTAATTCTTCCCTATCTTGATCTTGGAATTGAATATTATGATCTTGGCATGAAAAGTAGAGATAATACTGATGATCAAATCACAATAGACTCTGCAAACGCCATTAAAAAAATTGGTGTTGGAATTAAATGTGCAACAATTACACCTGATGAAGATAGAGTTAAAGAATTTGACCTTAAGAAGATGTGGAGATCACCTAATGGAACTATAAGAAACATTATTGGAGGTACTGTTTTTAGAGAACCAATTATCTGTAAAAATATACCAAAACTCGTACCTTCTTGGACTGATCCAGTAATTATTGGAAGGCATGCTTTTGGTGATCAATATAGAGCTACGGATTTTAAGGTGCCTGGTAAAGGTAAAATGGAAGTTAAGTGGACCTCTGAGGATGGTAAAGATGAAATAAAATATGAAGTATTTAATTTTACTGGTCCTGGTGTTGCACTTTCAATGTATAATTTAGATAAATCAATTGAAGACTTTGCAAAATCTTGCTTTAGCTATGGATTAATTAAGAAGTGGCCTGTTTACATGTCTACAAAAAATACAATTTTAAAACAATACGATGGTAGATTTAAAGACATATTCCAAGAAATTTTTGAAAAAGAATACAAAACAGATTTTGAAAAAAATAATCTAACGTACGAACATAGATTAATTGATGATATGGTTGCTTGTGCAATGAAATGGAGTGGTAAATATATTTGGGCTTGTAAAAACTATGATGGTGATGTTCAGTCTGATACCATGGCACAAGGTTATGGATCTTTAGGATTAATGACTAGTACATTATTAACACCTGATGGAAAAGTGATGGAAGCTGAAGCTGCACATGGAACAGTTACAAGACACTATAGAATGCACCAGCAAGGTAAAGAAACTTCAACAAACCCTATTGCATCTATCTTTGCTTGGACAAGAGGATTAGCACACAGAGGAAAACTTGATAACAATGATGCATTAATAAAATTTGCTCAAACTATTGAGAAAGTTTGTATTGAATGTGTTGAAAATGGTGCAATGACAAAAGATTTAGCGATTTTAATTGGTCCTTCAAGTAAATATTTAACTACTAATCAATTTTTAGATGAAATTGATGGTAATCTTAAAAAGAAATTAAATTAAAGTTTTAAGCTTTTCAAAAGCATCATCAATTTTAGATTGATCTTGGCCACCAGCTTGAGCAAAATCTTTTCTACCACCACCTCCTTGACCTCCAATAATTTCTGATCCAACTTTAACAAATTTAACTGCATCAAATTTTTCTATTAAACTATCAGTAACACCAACTGCAATTCCAACTTTGTCGTCTTTGCTCGCAAAAACTATAATGATACCTTCGCTTAATTCTTTCTTTCCTTTATCAACAAGTTTTCTTAATTCTTTAGGGGGTAATCCATCAACTTTTTGAAGTCTTAGTTTAACTCCATTAATTTCTTCATCTTTGATGGTGTTTTTTGATTTATCTTCTAAAATTAAATTAACAGAAATTGTTTCTAATTGTTTTGATAAATTCTTAATTAATGTTTTTTGATCTGATTGATCTAAATTTGGCTTTACACCTAAATTAGTAATTTGTTTACTTAAATCTTTAATAAGCTCATCATTTTTTTCTGAGGAAATATTAGATAATTTCTCTCTATTTTGTAAAAATTCCTCTAATTGTTTGTCTCTCAAAGCCTCTATTCTTCTCACTCCTGCCGCAATTGAAGATTGGCTAATTATCCTAAATTTACCAATATCGCCTGTATTTTTTACATGAGTACCACCACAAAGTTCTGTTGAAAAATACTTCCCTTCATCATCTCCCATTGAAAGAACTCTAACCTCATCACCATACTTTTCTCCAAATAGAGCTAAAGCACCATTTTCAACTGCTTCATCTGGTGTCATTATACGTGTTTTGACATCAGATTTTTTTAAAACCATTACATTTACAAATTTTTCTATCTTATCAATTTCCTCCATTGGTATTGGTTTCATGTGACTAAAATCAAACCTTAAGCGACTTGGTTCAACTAATGAACCTTTTTGAGTAACATGGTCACCTAGCACTCTTCTTAAAGACTCGTGTAATAAGTGAGTAGCAGAATGATATGCTCTAGTGTCATTTCTTCTTTTAATATTAATTTTCAACTCAACACTATCTTTTATCTTTATTGATCCGCTAATTACTTTTCCATAATGGACAAATAAATCTCCTAGTTTTTTTTGAACATCTGTTACTTCAAATTTAAAATCATTTGCAATAATTTCACCTGTATCACCTACTTGACCTCCAGACTCACCGTAGAATGGTGTTTGATTAACAATGATCATGCCCTCATCATTTTCTTTCAATTCATTAACTTCTTTATTTTCTTTTAAAAGTGATAAAATTATTCCTTCTGCCTGATTAGTTTCATAACCTAAGAATTCAGTTGCCTCTAATTTATCTTTTATTCCAAACCAAATATTTTCAACTGCAGCATCACCTGATCCTTTCCAGTTTTTTTTAGCAAGCTCTCTACTTTCTTTCATCAATGATTGGAATTTTTCTGTATCAATTGACATTGATTTATTTCTTAAAATATCCTCTGTGAGATCTAATGGAAATCCATAAGTATCATATAATTTAAATGCTACTTCCCCAGGTAATACTTTGTCTATTTTAGATACCTCATCATTTAAAATTTTAATTCCTCTATCTAAAAGAACTAAAAATTTTTCTTCTTCCATTCTTAAAGTTTCTTTAATTAAAGATTCTGCTCTTACTAATTCAGGATAGTTACCCGACATTTCATCTCTAAGTGTTTCAAACAAATTGTAAAAAACTGGTTCTTTAGATCCAAGTAAATGTGAATGTCTCATTCCTCTTCTCATTATTCTTCTAAGAACGTAGCCTCTTCCTTCATTTGAAGGAAGTACACCTTCAGCTATTAAAAAAGCACTAGCTCTTAGATGGTCTGCAATAACTCTAAAACTAGATTGGTTAGATTGATCTTGTTTTATTTTAATAATGTCAGATGCTGAGCTTATAATTTTTTTAAAATGATCTGTTTCATAGTTATCGTGTGTACCTTGCAGTAATGCTGCAACTCTCTCAAGACCCATGCCAGTATCAACAGATGGTTTCGGAAGATTTATTCTTTTATCTTTTGTAACTTGTTCATATTGCATGAAAACTAAGTTCCATATTTCTATGAAGCGATCTCCATCTTCATCTTTAGAACCAGGTAAACCACCAGCTAAATGATCACCATGATCATAAAAAATCTCTGAACATGGTCCACAAGGACCCGTTTCACCCATTGACCAAAAATTGTCAGATGTTGCTATTCTAATTATCTTATCATCACTAAAACCAGCTATTTTCTTCCAAAAATTGAAGGCTTCATCATCTTCATGATAAACGGTTACATAAAGCCTGTTTTTATCTATGCCAAAATCTTTAGTGATTAAATTCCAAGCATAATGGATTGCTTGTTCTTTAAAATAATCTCCAAATGAAAAATTACCTAACATTTCAAAGAAAGTATGGTGCCTTGGTGTGTAACCGACATTCTCTAAATCATTATGCTTTCCACCTGCTCTTACACACTTTTGTGAAGTAGTGGCTCTTTGGTAATCTCTTTTTTCTAAACCAGTAAATACATTTTTAAACTGAACCATTCCTGAGTTTGCAAACATTAAAGTTGGATCGTTATTGGGAACTAAATTGCTAGACTCTACAATCTTGTGATCATTCTTTTCAAAATATTTTAAGAATGTATTTCTTATTTCATTTAAAGATTTGTCACCCATATTTTTAAAATACAGCTTTTTTATTCTATGTCTAGATAACAGTAAGGGAAAAAAGGCGCTTAAACTAAGCGCCTTTTAATAATTAAAGATGACCTTTTAACTAATTTTTTTTAGTAGGAACTACTTCCTCTTTAGTTTCTACTTTTGGATTTTCAATTTGATCTTTTGCAGCTTTTTCTGGATCTAAAGGGTTTCCTTCAATTTTTTTTGAAATTACTCCTGCTTTTTCTCTTATTGCCATTTCTATTTCTGCAGCAATATTAGAGTTTTCTTCTAAATAAATTTTAGCATTTTCTCTACCTTGACCTATCTTTTCACCTTTATAAGCATACCAAGCACCAGACTTTTCAACTATTCCAGCTTTTGCTCCAAGATCAACCAGTTCACCAACTTTGCTAATACCTTTTCCATACATTAGATCAAACTCAACTACTTTAAATGGTGGGGCTACTTTATTTTTAACTACTTTAACTCTTGTAGAGTTACCTATAATCTCATCACCATTTTTAATTGCACCAATTCTTCTAATATCCATTCTAACTGATGAATAAAATTTAAGTGCATTTCCACCTGAGGTAGTTTCTGGACTTCCAAACATTACTCCAATTTTCATTCTAATTTGATTAATAAAAATCATCATAGTATTTGTACTTGAAATTGAGCCTGTTAATTTTCTCAAAGCCTGACTCATTAATCTTGATTGTAAACCCACATGATGGTCTCCCATTTCTCCTTCAATTTCTGCTCTAGGAGTTAATGCAGCAACTGAATCAACAACAATTACAGAAACTGATCCTGATTTAACTAATGTGTCAGCTATTTCTAAAGCTTGTTCACCCGTATCTGGTTGTGAAATTAATAATTCCTCAGTATCTACACCAAGTTTTTTTGCATAAACTGGATCTAATGCGTGCTCTGCATCAACAAATGCACATATTCCACCAGCTTTTTGTGCTTCTGCAACAACTTGTAATGCTAATGTTGTTTTTCCTGAAGATTCTGGGCCATAAACTTCAACAACTCTTCCTTTCGGTAAGCCTCCTATTCCAAGTGCTAAGTCTAAGCTTAAAGAGCCTGTCGATATTGACTCAACATCCATTGCTTTTCTTTGGCCAAGTTTCATTACTGAACCTTTTCCAAAATTATCAGTAATTTGTGCTATCGCCGCATCTAATGCTTTATTTTTTTCGTTGCCTTCTGCTTGTTGCGCTTTAGTAGTTTTAACTACTTTTAAGTTATTTTTAGTCATTTTTAGCCTCTTTTTTTAATTTTTTTAACACTCGAATCATGATTTAAATGTACACATTTTGTTCTCATTATCAATATATTAATTTTTTAGACTAAAAAAGCAAATAATTACTGAAGTTTTAGATATTGACTATTTAAAAGCCCAACTGCTTTTAGCAGGTTATACTGGGCCATAAGATAATTTTTCTCAGAACTTGCTAAAGAAAGCTGAGCAGAAAGCAATAAAGCATTTGATTGAATAACATCAAGAGTTGTTCTTGAGCCTCTTTCGTACTCCGCAGCAATTCCATCGTTTGCTATTTGAGCTGCTCTTACTTGAGCTTTTACTGAATTTAAAAAACCTTTAGAGGACTCTAGACTTGACCATGAACTTGCAACATGAGTTTCATTGGTTCTAACAGCATCATCTAATAATAATCTTTTTCTAGTAGTTAAATTAGATTTTTTATTAATAGTAGATTTTGTTTTTCCACCTGTATAAAAAGGCCAACTTACAGTAGCTTTTAATACATCTTTTTCTTTTTGGTCAATTGTTGAACTAACATCATCAGTATAGGATCTTTCTAAAGATAAAGATGCTGTTGGTTTTAAATCTGATTCAGAAATTGCTAAATCTTTTTCTGATTGTTCTAAATCAAATTTTGCTATTTTGATATCTGGGTTATTTTGTTTAGATAAATTAATTGCTTCACTTAAAGTATTTGGAATACTTACAATTGATTTTGAGTTTTTCTTTAGTTGATTAGGATCACCCATCTTTCCAATTATATTTTCATAAGTTAATTTAGCAATTAGCAAATCACTTTTTGCTTGGGTGAATTGAGCTTGAGCACCAGCAAATGAAGATTCTGACTGTGCTAAATCGGTAATTGTAATTTGTCCACGGTCTAATCTAATTTTATCATTTTCAACTTGTCTTTTTAAAAGATTTAAATTTTTTCTATTAATATTTTGTTTTTCTCTCGCTAAGATTAAATTTGAATAAGCATCAATTGCACTATGAAGAACATCTTGTTCTTTTTTAATCAATTTTGCTTTAGCTAAATCTAATGCTGTTATATTCTTTTCAAGTTTTAAGCCTCTTCCATAATCTAAGATTGTTTGTTCTAATTTTATTGATGTGGTAAACGGATCTATATCACTTATTGTGGCATCCCCTCCGCTTTGGTTGGTAAGTTTATTTGTATTCTCTAAACTTTTAGAACCACTTAAAGTAAGTGTAGGTTTGTAATCAGCTTTTGAAATGTTAATATCTTCTTCTGATGCTTTTATATTTTCTCTTTCAGCATTCAGTTGAATATTATTTTGATAAGTTTGATTTAAAGCATCATATAAAGTAACTGCAAAAACGTTACTAAAGCTAAAGACTGTTAAACTAACTAGTATTAATATTTTTTTCATTTTGCTTTATATACCGCAGATTTAATTTGATGGTTACTATTTAAATTCAAAATAATAGACGCATATTTAGGCATTTTTTTGAACATATTTTCAGTAATTCTTTGGTAAGTTTGCATAAAGTTTATTACATCCCCTTTACTCATTATCTTATGACTAGAAGATTTTTTGGTTTTAAGCCAAAGTTTATGCTCTTGCTTTAATCTCCATTTTTGTAGCAAACTAAAATTTTTTGCTTTTAAATAAATCATACAATTTAGTTGAGAATATAATTTCTTATATTTTGTCTTTAACTCTTGGTTAACATATTTTCTCCAAATAAGTTTTTGATCATTAACTTTTTCAAGTGAATTAATTGATTTTTTAAGAGTTTTGTTCATTTCTGCTTTAGCCCCTACGCACCAACCTTCAAATATTATAACATCAGGTTTTTCTTTTATTTTATACCAATTCTTTTTAGGAGATCTGTCATCTACTGCTTTATTAAAATTTGGTAATTCTATTTTCTTAAAATTCTTACTTTTTGCTTTTTTAAAAAAGTTTAACATCATTTGTGCATTATGGGTTCCGGGTACTCCTCTTGTCATTAGCATCGGATGAACTTTTTTTGATAAATTTAATCTTTCTTTTCGAGTTTTATAAAAATCATCAATGGAAATTTTAAATACTTTAAGTTTAAAATATTTTTCGAGTATAATTTTTACAATTGAACTTGTAGTTGTTTTACCAGTTCCCTGCCCTCCTGCCAAACCAACAAAGTAAGGTTTTTTATTATTTGCTTTTTTTGCAATCCAAAAACACATTGGAATTAAAAAAGTCTTAAGCATTACATCTTTGTTACCAAACTTTTCTGTTGGGGTTTCCTGTGATTTAATAAATTTAAAACAATCTTTTTTAACTTTATTAAAACATTCAGAAGCTAATTTCATTGAACTTTTATTTTTTTTGATCCATTGGATGATTTAGACCATCAAAGAAAGCTACATCTTTTAAATCTTCTACTTTAACTTCATCCACACAGCCTAAATTAAAACCTGTCATTGTAGGTGCACTTCTTGGATTGTGATGAGTATAAATTCCACACTCTTTACAAAAGTAGTGGTTAGCAACTTTTGTATGATATTGATAAAGACTTAACTTATCTTCTCCTTTAGTAACTTTAAAATCTTCATTCTTAACCATTCCCATAGTTGCATTTTTTCTTTTACAGATAGAGCAATTACATTTAACAATTTTTGCTAATTCATTAATTGGAACATTAATTTCAGCTTCGATAGCTCCACAGTGACAATTTAATTTCATATAACTCCCCTATCCTAATTTAATTAATACTCTTTATAAATTTGCTCTCTACTATCTTTATTCATCCCTTTAGTTTTTTCTATAAATTCATTTCTCAATTCTCTTGTTTTAAATATATAAAAACAAACTGTATCTTTGCTATGATAAATAGCTTTTAACTCATCCTCTATATCGTTTAACTCTTCTGGTATTTCGGCTTTAATACAAATCATTAATCTATTTTCTTAAATTTAAACTACTAGTGGTTGGAGTTATCCACAATAGTACAAAATGTGGTTTTGGATGTTCACGTTTTGATTCACTTTTGATTCAGTTACAGACTCAAAATACAACCTCTTGCGTGTATTGTATAACTGGTCTATAAAATAGAACAAAACAAGAACATGAAACTAACAATCCCTTATTATCTACATAAAGCTGGTGCTGGTTTTCCATCTCCTGCTACTGATTATATCGAAGAAGATATCGATCTTAACATGCATTTAATAAAAAATGTTCCAGCCACTTTCATTATCAGAGTGCAAGGTAAATCAATGGTCGATGTTGGAATTAATGATGGAGATTTATTGGTTGTCGATAAAAGTTTGAAACCAAAAAACTTTTCAACAGTGATTGCTAATGTTTATGATGAACTTGTGGTTAAAAGCTTAGTTCAAGAAAGAGATAAGAAATTTTTAACCTCAGGATCTAAAGAATTTACTGATAGAATTTTAATTAACGAAGAACAAGATATTTTTATCTGGGGAGTTGTAACTTATGTCATCCATTCTACGTACTAAAAAAATAGCATTAGTTGATTGTAATTCTTTTTACGTTTCTTGTGAAAGGTTGTTCAATCCTAAAATAAGAAGAAAACCTGTTGTGGTTTTATCTAATAACGATGGCTGCATCATTTCAAGATCTAATGAAGCAAAAGCTTTAGGAATTAAAATGGGTGAACCTTATTTTAAAGCAAAAGATATTATTATTAAAAATAAAGTAGAAGTTTTTTCATCTAATTATTCTTTGTATGGTGATTTATCTAGAAGAGTAATGAGAACTCTTAAAAGATTTAATGCAGAGATAGAAGTTTACTCTATTGATGAAGCTTTTTTGGATTTATCTAATTTTCCAGATCAAGATATAGAAAAAGTTGGAAAAGAAATTAGAGATACAGTTTTACAATGGACTGGTATTCCAACTAGTATAGGAATTGCTAAAACTAAAACTCTAAGTAAAATTGCAAATCATATTGCAAAGAAAAAACAATCAGGTGTAACTAATTTAATTGGAATTGATAATTTAGATCCTGTGCTTGAGAAAGTTGAAATTAATGATGTGTGGGGTGTTGGTAGGCAGCTAACTAAGTTCTACCAAAAACATGGAATTTATAATGCTAAGCAACTTAAAAATAAATCTAACAGTTGGATTAAGAAGTCTTCCAATGTTTTAAGCTCAAGAACTGCAATGGAACTTAAAGGTATTCCTTGTATTAATTTAGAAACCACTACCTCAAAAAGAAAGAGTTGTGTTGTTTCAAGATCATTTGGAAAGAGAGTGGAAAGATTTCAAGAATTAAAAGAAGCTGTTGCAAATTATTGTTTAAATGCATCTGAAAAAATTAGATCAGAGTCGTTAGTTGCAAAAGCAATTACTGTATTTGTTAGAACTAGTCCATTTCAAAGAAACTATGGTTACTATTCAAATGCAAAGACTATTGATTTTCCAATTGCAACAAATAACAGTATTGAAATAGTTAAAACTGCAGTAAAAATTTTGGAAACAATTTTCAAAAATGGTTATCAGTATCAAAAAGCAGGTGTCATGCTTACAGGACTTTCAAATGCCAATGACAAAACTAACCTGTTTTCATCTGAAAAAGATGAAAAAATAAACAGTTTAATGAGATCTATTGATAATACTAATCATAGATATGGAAGATCTACTTTAAGTGTTGCAAGTGCTGGTGTTCAAAAGAGATGGAACATGAAAAGAGAGTATTCTTCTAAAATCGATACAGCTGATTTTTATAGTCTTCCAACGATTAGAGCTAATTAAGTTTAAAAGCTTTAGTAGAACCGTCTTTATATTGAAATTCTACTTCTGTTTTTGAGACACGTTTTAAAGATGAAAAACCATCATAATTGGAAATAAATTCATTTAATTTTTTTCTTCCTTTTTTGCTCATCTTCTTACCTGGTGCATTTACACCAACATCAACAATAACCTCTGCTCCTTTTAAAAAAGCATTTATATATGCTTTAACTGGTGGTCCACAGGTCATGGCCTCTGTAACCCAAATAGGTTTATTAATATTTGTAGTCTTTAGAAGAGAGGCAAATTCATCAACCCAAAACTCTTTATCACATTTTCCATCAGGAGTACTTATGTGATGAATATTAGCAATATCAAAATTGTCTTTTATTTTTGGTAGAGC
>Ga0257117_1001909_pt1 | contig 11534 bp, 2 predicted proteins | sample SI112_135mmetaG_FD_190157 | JGI IMG/M metagenome (GOLD analysis project Ga0257117, IMG submission 190157) | Marine microbial communities from Saanich Inlet, British Columbia, Canada - SI112_135m | ecosystem: Environmental > Aquatic > Marine > Inlet | place: Canada: British Columbia | collected... | reverse complement strand
TCGGCGCTGTAGCAGCGAAGGCAACAGGACAGGACTGGAAGCGTGGTGCACTCATGGGTGGTATCGGTGGTGGTATTGCAGGATATAGCTCAGGTATGGGCTCACCGTTTGGCTCTACTGCTAGCTCAGGAGCTGGTGCAATCTCAAACGCTCAGGGCGCAGAGATGGGTTTGAATGCGTTAGAGACTGCTGACTATAACTTAGCAATGGGCTCTTCAGCTGCGACTCCTATCACTACCGCACAGGGCGCAGAGATGGGGTTAGATTCACTAGAGACTTCAGATTACAACATGGCTCTTGAAGGGCAGACCGATGGCTTCACAGGCACGATTAGCGCTGATTCGCAGTTAACGCAAGGGTTAGATGCTACGCCGATTTCTGATGCTCAGGGCGCAGACATGGGATTAGATTCACTGGAGACCCAGGATTATAACTCAGCACTTGGGGGTGAAACAGGTGGTTTTTCAAATACTACCACTCAGCCAAGAGCCGGTTTAAAGACAGGTGGCACAGGTAACGCCAACCAAGTTAAAGGTGGTGGCGGTGGTAATAATGCTGGGCCTAACTCATCAACAACTTGGACTGAGGCATTCCAGAAGGGGTTCAGTAAAGATAACACAATGAAAGCTGCTATGAATATGGGTGGAAACTTACTGTCAAACGCATTAATATCAAACGAATTACCAGCCGAACAGCAAGCGCAGATTAACGCCGCTCAGGCTGTGGTTGACCGCTTAGAGGCACAGGGCGCAGAGGTTGATGAATTAAAGTTAGCCGCCGCTAAGCTAGCCCTACGTGATGCTAACAACATCAGCATCGAGTGGTTAAGACAGCAGAAATACGCACAGGCTAAGAACAGAGGTTCACGACAAACACGAGATGCAGTACGTATTGCAAGCGCTAAAGGCTACAACCAAGCTGGTATGCCAAACGTATACCGTAGAGGCGGGTTAGAGACCGAGAAGGCTGCATCAACAGCAGGCGAGCAAGCAGCCTTAGGTGCATACGATACTAGAGGTAAGTTATTTGCTCAAGCGAACTCAATGTTCCCAACCTCTACCGGAACCACCGGTTATAGGACAAGTATGCAGAGCATATGGGACGCTGATGCGAAGCGTAAAGAAGAAGAACGCAAAGCATATGGCAATGTATGGGCAGGCCTAACCGGTCAAGGCATAAGTTAAATTCATAGGAGATACAAATGGGATTATCACTAGGATTTCAACAGGGTGTAGCTGACGGGAGAGCCCGCAATATCTCTGACTTTGAGAACAAGAGGAAATGGCAAGCTGAGGATGAGAGTGCTAACTACTTACGTTACTTACGCCAGCTTGAGGTAGGTAAGCTACAACGCGAAGAGCAATCACGTCAAATGCGCCAGCAACAATCACAGGATTTATCATATCAACCAGTTGATTCTATGTCCGGCATTATGCCAGTTGGTGACTCATATGAGTATGAGAGAGACCCGGAGTTACTTGATATTGACCGACAGTTTAATAGGGAACTAAGACCTGATAATTTGGCTACTACGCCTAGAGCTACACTCGCAGCTAACAACCCTATAAAGATTGCAGAGGCTGAGAAACTAGCAGAGTTTAGGCGCCTAGCTAAGGGTGACTTAGATTTTATGGGTGTAAATTTAGGAGAGTTAAGCTCCTTACCTGCGATAGAACCTGGGGAAGGCACGGGCGACCTTGGCCTTATAGGATTAACTAAAACAACCCTTAACAAAGGATTATCCGATATAGGTAAGCGCCTTAGTTCGCGCCGTATAGCTGAGCCAGGACTATTTGAGTATCAATCCAAGGAGGATAAAACTAATAGTGCTCGTAATAATAAACTGATTAATACTGCAGCATCTTGGTATACCTCAGCAGAAGCTAAACAATATTTTAGCCATTTTCCGGGGCTCTACCCACAGGCGCAGAAAGCTCCGTATGAGTTCTACACGCTATTTAAAAATAGTCAGGGTGAGTCAGCAGTAGCTCCCGGTATTACTAGCGGCGACTTTGATTTTGCTGAGATAAGCGGCGACTTTGATTTTGCTGGGGTATCTAATGAGGGCTCCGTGCAGCCTGTCCCAGAGACAGTAGTCCAGCCGTTTACTCCAGTGGCTGCTACGGATAGTGGAAACATTATTAAGGACAACAAAGGTAGAGTGCGGACAGTAGCGGACGGAACATCAACGGGCGGTACTCCCACTATAACAGTAGACGGTACTCCCACTACAACAGTAGACGGTACTCCCACTGAGCAACCCTGGTCTCCGACTGCAACTCCACCCGCAATGCCTATACAAGATACTACAGAGATAGGCCCTGGGTATGAAGCTCAAACGTTAATGACTGAGAGAGATAAGCTTTCTCGCCTTGCTAATATCTACCGACAGTCAGGCCAGATGGATAAGTTTGATGAGTTAACAACGCAGGCTAATGCTAAGAACCTAGAATCCCTTGTGTCTATAGGATTTGAGGGGCTACAAGACCTGTCCAATAGAAACAATGGCGGTAAGTTAGCGGGTGTGCTATCACAGATGACGGGGAGCCAGATTCAAATACAACCAATGGATGACGGCACTTGGGATATTTACTTTAATGGTAACCTAGCACAATCATCTACAACTGCAGAGCTAACAGACTATGCTAAGACAGTCTTCAATAGTGCGTACAGAGCATCACAGGCTGCACGATTAGCGAAGTTCCAAGAGTATGAGTTCGAGAAACGCATAGATGCTAAGTATGGTATCCAATCTAAGAACGCTGAGATTATGAGCCAGATGATGAAAGATATAGCGACGGCTAATAACCAAGGTGACCTTGATAAGTCATTAGAAATATTTAAAAACTCACTTCCAACTGACCCTACAGCAGATGGCAATGGCAACTTGTGGTCGCGCAGTGGTAGTACCATAACAGGTATATTCCCTAGGGGGGTAATCGAACCAGGTATTGATGGTGAGGATGATAAGACTGTCTATACTAAGTCGTTCAATGTAAATCAGGATTCTAATATTATCCAAGGTATCTTAGCGAATGCGCTAGCAAAATAGGAGTTAGTTATGGCTAAAGCAGGATTGAGTGCATTCATGAGCCCAATGTTTGGCGCAATGGATACAGGGCTGAGCTCCACCCCGAACCCGTACATGCCTACGGACGTTTCTAAAACTATAACGGGCGTTGATAACCTAGGGCCAACGTCAGCAGACATAGCTGTTATGGGTGAGGCGGCACGTACTAAAGCTAACCAGTTCGACATGCCTGCTATGAACCGCCCAAGTTCAAACGTAGCATACAACCGTTCAACTAAAGAGATGTTTGTTAACGGTTTGTTATTCCCTGCCGAAGACCATCGTGCTGCACTTGCATCAGTGAACGAATTGACTAAGCCCCCGGTTAGCCCACCAGCTGGAGACTGGCGCCCTGTAGACCAGGGTGAGTACGAGTCATACATTAATAATATACAAGACCCAAGCCTCGGCAGGCTAGTAAGTAAGAACTGGGATGTAGGTGTTGACAACTTACAGCTACTCAGCGGTTACTTAATGCAGGCGCTAGGTGCTGTTGATACAGGGCAGGGTATTGTTGATAACAACCTTAGAGAATTATCCTATAACGAACCATATCAGCGCCTTGCAACTGACATAGAATCGGGTAGTCAGGCAGTGGATTGGTTTGTATCTAACGGAGCTCAGCTAGCACCAATGCTAGTTGAAACTGCTATCACCACATTGATTGGTGCAGGTATAGGTGGTGCAACCGGCGGAGGAAACCCTGTCAGTACAGCAGGTGGTGCGCTACTCGGTATGTTTGGTAAGGAAACAGTTAAGAAGGCACTCATTGTGGCTGCGAAGAAGCGTGCAGCAGGGCAGACTATTACAGCTGCTGAACATAAATTACTACGCGAGGCAACAAGTTTCACTATGGCTGCAGCCGCCAAGAGTCCGGTTGCATTTAGGAAAACGTTAGACAAAACAGTAGCAAACACATTATCGCAAGGCAAGCGACAAGCAACAGCAGGTGGTGCAACTATTGCTAACATGACAAACATGTATGGTATTGGTGTAGGTGATATCTATGGTGAGACGGGTAGTAGAACAGATGCATTCTTAGGTGCTGTACCTTATGCACTGCTAGAGATGATGCCCGAGTTTGCATTAGCTAAGCGCGTATTTGGTACATCCAAGACTGCTATTAAAGATATCGCAGGTAAGGGCGCTAAGGCTAGAGCCATTGGTAGTCGCGCAGGTACTGGCCTACTAGCAGGTGGTACTGCTGAGGGTTTAGTTGAAGCCTCACAAGAGGGTATCCTAATCGGGCTTAATGAAGACGTAGATATGAACAGTGAGGAAGGTGCTCATCGTTTGATTAACTCGTTCGCAGCTGGCTTCGGTATCGGTGGACCTATTGGTAGTGTCGCTAATATCCCAGGGCGGTTTGACCTAGCAGGTACTGACCAAGTTGACTTACTTAAACCAAAGGGTGTAGAGGCAGCTGATGTTACTACAGTAGGCGAGGCTGGACCGATGCCTATTGATACACCGCTGTATGATGTGCCAGAGGGCAACATCGGCGCTACAGCATCAGGGCAACAAGGTTTATTAGGTGTGTTTGGTCCGCAGATGACAGCCGCTGAAATTACAGATAAGATGGGTGTACCAGTTTCGACTGAGGGTGTACCTACACCAGAGCCTATGACTGTTGAGCAGGAGCAAGAGGCATTTGATTTACAGCGTGAGGAAGCATCGCAAGATGCAGCAAAGGATGACTTCAATGAGTTGCAACGCCAAGTGCGACAGATGCGTGCTGACCAGGAACGTGAGGAACGCAGAGAATCTGCGAAACAGGAGCAAGAGCAACAAGACTTAGACTCAGCATACGGCGCTGCAGTTAGTGGTGAGACTACAGAGGCGCAGAGACAAGTACAGCAAGACCTAGGGTTAGACGCTACTCCTACCCAGGACACTGAACAGCTAGAGTTCTTCGATGATGAAGACGGAGTAACTAAGAACGCCTTGACTAAAGGTGAGGAAGAATCCAGTTCGACTGGCACAGAGGATAGCACCAAGAAACAGAATGAGACCCTCGATAAAGCAATAGATGGGCTTATTGGTGACCCGCAACCTATTGACGACGCCACTGCTGGTGATGCTAAGACATGGAATAAAGCTAAGGGTAAAGGCGGTATCACCTGGGCTAACCTAAGTGATGCAGGTAAGAGCGCATGGATTCAAACACGGAAGACACTTAATAAAGACCTACGAAATACTGCAACATGGGAGCGTGTTGCTAAGCGCATTGAAAAGAACGCCGGAGCAAAACCAACTACTATTAAGAAGGGTGTGGCAACCCTTAAGAAAGGCGCAGCGAAGGTTAAGGTTGCAGCAAAAGCAACAGCAAAAGCAGCGGGTAAGAACTTAGGTACACCAATCACACCTATCGCGATTGAAGGTGAAGAGACAGAGAAACCTAAAGTCGCTAAGAAACCTAAGGCTAGTGAGAAACTTAAGGTCGCTAAGAAACCTAAGGTCGCTAAGAAACTTAAGGTCGTGAAGAAACTTAAGGTCGTGAAGAAACCTAAAGCTAGTGAGAAAGAACTCGCTGGTAACATGCTTAAGAAGAAGACATCACCAACCAAGGACACCCCAAATAAATTCCTAGACTTACCACCAGCAATGAAACTTAAGTCTAAGCGTAAGACTCAACTGAGTACAGCTGAGACATTACATGTGGGTACGAACAAATCTGTCAAGCTATCCTCGTTAACCCCCGAACAACTTAATGAACTAGAAGAGTTACGTGCTAACCGCGCTAGTGAATCAGACTTCGAGTCGTTCTTCCAGGAGTTAACTGCAACAGAAGTTGAGAAAGAAGTAGCCGCTAAGAAAGCTAATAAACTATTAGGTATAGCCACTCAACTAACTGCGAAAGAGCGTAGAGATGCGAAGACTAAGGCAGACAAAGTTACAACAACAACTCAAGGCCAAGCTAGAGATGCATGGGATGCACATGGTTTACCTATTAAGTGGGGTGAGCTTAACCATGTACGCCAGCTTGAGGTTAAGCGGTGGATGGATAGCCATAAGGGCAAGATATCTAAAGTCCAGGCGCTTAGGATTGCTCAAGCTGAAACAGATAGCAAGGGGGCATCTACAGTTAGGGAGATAATCACTACGCTGATGCAAGACATCGAGGGTGAGAAGAGCTCTAAGAAGCAGAAGTCTATGCTCACACACGTGATTAACAACTGGCTTCTCAACCTTAACCGTGTAGGTAAAGGCCACGTAACGTTCAAAGAAAACCGGGCTGTAGGTAAGTGGTTGAATGAAACAGAGTTTGGCCCTGCAACACGCACGTTTATAGACAACACAATAATTTCTAATCTACGAGATAATGAGCCGCGTCCTGCATCTTCTAAGGGGCAGACACACGCATACTTCAAGTACCTAACAAACCAAGGTCTGCTTGATGATGCACGTTTATCCGACATTGAATTTACAGGCGAGGCTATAGAAGCCCCTAAGGTAAAAGTAAAAGGTAAGGCAAAACCTAAAGCAGTAACAGGTCAGGATATAGTTAAAGAGTTACTCCGTGTTAATGCAGCTGGGTATCAGAACGTGAAGCAGGCTAAAGCAAAACTTGATAAGATGTTAGCTGATGTTAGCCAGAAGATTCTTGATACTACTGTGGTAGACCCCGAACGTGGTACTGTGCTTAGTGATTACATAATCGGTGGTAAGTTCAAAGCTGAGATGCTGGGTAGTAAAGTTCTTATTAAGACTGATGTACTGAGCAAAGACTCTCGCACTGATGTACAGGCTGCTATCGCTGCAGAGACTAAAATCATAGGTATGAACTCAGTTAGGTTGGGAGCATTCATAAAACAACTTCGCACTAAGACTAGGGCAGCTAAGAAGGAAGTAGGCATTACTCTCACCATGAGTGAGAACGAACGTGACGATATAATCGATAAAAACCCTGCACTCAAGGAAGACTTACGACAGTTAGATGTTGCGCGTAATGTACAGAACGACAAGGCACAGCGTAAGTCTGATGCCACCATTGGTAAGTATATGCGTGATGATGGTGAGACTATTAACAACCCTCTGTCACTCGGTAAGACTAAACTATTAGTTAAGAAGTGGATTAAGAAACTTAAGGTTAACCCTATAGTACGTGTGTTCAGAGACCAGGCTCATATGAAGCAGACTGCTCCGGAGTTATTCAAACGAGCAGTAGCAGCACGAGCTGACGAGTCCTTTGAAGATACCTCAGCGATGGGGTACTCATTTGGTAATAACATTATTATATTCAGCGATAGAGTCCCAACTGAGAAGGCACTGAAAGTTGTGTTAGCCCACGAGGTAATAGGACACAACGGGTTACGAGCTTTATTATCCCCCGCTTCAATCAAAGTAATCCTCAGTAATATCTTAGAGTTTGATACCGTTGTGCGAGCAGAAGCTATACGCAGAGCAGACGTATATGGCATAAGTAGACTAGAAGCCGTAGAAGAAATTATTGCTGACTCTGCTGCAGCGATTGATAATAATACACTGCTTAGATTGTGGGAAGCTATTAAGGGGGCGTTCAAAAAGATATTCAACCATGAGCCTCAACAGTGGGAAGCTAGATACTGGGTACATCACCTACGCAGGTATGCTAGAACAGGCAAATCATCCTTGGCTACACCTGAGGCTATACTAAAGAACATGGAGACCTTAGTGCAGGATGAGAACTCTGGGCGCTATGCAATGGCTGACACAGCATCGACTGCTTCCAACTGGTTACAGACTGCTGCACTCAACCAAGGTATGTCTAATTTCTGGGGGCGCCTTAAAGAACTAACTAATCCAGGTGAACTTAAAGACTATATAGATAGAACGGGCGGTATTAACAACGTGACTAATGATGTCATGGAGTTCCTCCAGACGATGGACCACACTGCTCTAAAATCCTTAGGGCTGCATGAACTCTACAAGATGTTTGAGAGCCAGGGTAAACAGTCGGGTGACTTAATGAATCGCTGGAACCGCATGATGTCTCGTGTATGGGAGCTAGAGGCCAGTGGTGGTTTAAGTCAAGTAGAATATAACCAAGTATCTGAACTATTAGCTATGGCATCACTATATAAGGGTGGCAACCTAGATAGCAACCTACTTAGAAAGTATGGTGATAAGAAACTATTTGTTATATCAGATGGCGTATGGGTTGAGAACACTGTAGTGACTGATGCTATGAAGCTAGAAGGTAGGGTAACGCTCGCACAGTTTAAGCAAGGGATTAAGATAAAAGTTAGTGAGACAGAGACTGACGGTGAGATTGAGGCTGAGTTCAGTAAAACGTTTAAGCCAGACTACCTAGCAGGACTAACTGAAGATAGTAAAGTCTGGAAAGCCTATAACGAAATCATGGATACCATGACGGACAAGGCTCTGGAGAAACTCAAAGGCCGCCTTGAATCTGCTGAAGAGGAGCAGGCGGGTGAGCTAAGTAAGTTACGCTTTATCGGCGTTGATAAGGACACACCAACCTTTAGTCGTGGGCAGATGGATACTATCAAAAAGATATATGACGTATACAAACGTATCCATTGGGAGAACCCGGACATAGACAAGACAACTGGGTTAAAGATACCTAGTAGAGAAAGCACAGAGAAGGCTGAGACTTTTCTAATACAGATAACACGGGCCTTCCACAACGACACTAAGCTACAAGACTGGCTAACTAAAAACCCAGATGAGGATTCATTTGAGTTCCTTAACGAACCTGGTGTCGCCGGTATTGTTAGAGAGTTGCAAGGGTTTAATGATTTAAAACTAGACCTTGATGCACATGTGTACCCTGTGCAGAACACTATCCGAGAGATATTCACAACAGATACACTGGTTAAGGATGCTACGCTAGGCGCTGCCCGTTCAATACTAGGCTCTTACGTACCACTGTGGCGTAAGGGTAAGTACCAAGTTATGATGAAAGCCTATGACTCTAAGGGTAACTCGGTGCAGCTGCATAAGTCTATCCACCTCCCATACTACCAAGGTGATAGCAAGACCAACATGGAAGGCATCATGAAGGAGCTGGATAGCAATGAGTTATTTGGTGGTAAGTCCTATAAGGTACTAAACTTTGAAGGGCATGAAGTTAATGTGACGCTCAAAGCTGAGCGAAGTGAAACTCGCCAGGCTCAACCAGCATCAACAGGTATTGATTACCATGCGGTGCTACTAACCATGAAACGTATCGGGCATACACTGTCGAACACCGAGCGTATTAAGCTCGTGAAAATTACAACCGCGGCATCTGACCGTAAGCGTAAAGGTTTGATGCGTGAGAATGTCGCTGGTTTCGACTGGGATATTATTAAGTTTGTATCTGAGGACTTAGAGGCTGCTGCACACGTCATCAGTAAGATGAATAACATGTATAAAATTACTTCACTTATGGATAGAGGTGAGATGTGGTTCGGTAAGCGAAGCACACTAGATGCACTAGCCGCTAGGGTTAATGAGTTCCCAGAGAGTGAGTATGATACCGACGCATTTAAAACTGCTAAGCGTGCCTTTGATAGGTATGCATATGCATACCGCCATATGGCTGGTGCTGAAGCAGGTGAAAAAGGTAGGCATATTAAGATGACTGTCGCTGGGAAAGAGGTTGACTTACAACTGATGGGACAAGGCGAGCGCTACAAAGATAAGGCTGAGGAAATACTCGCATGGTATAGAGAGGCGGATAATATCTCAGTGAGTACAGAGGACATGCTATCTCGACACCCTATTGGCTCGAAACTTAAGATGATTACTGTACTGATGCAACTCGGTGGAAATATAGCCATTGGTATCATTAATACTACTTCACTACTACTCCACACGTTACCACTACTTGCAACGTACAACGCGAAGAACGGTACAGGTGGCGGCTTCGGATTTAGTAAAGCCACTACTCAAGTATTTAATGTAGCTACTAGGCTAGGACACCGTAAGTATTCTAAGATTGATTACCTCAAGCAGTTAGCTGCTAAGGGTGCAGAGGGTGATGCTCTTAGGAAAGAAGCTGGTATTGAACAACACACTGCTGAGTTCCTACTGTCAGAAACCCAGAAGGGTGGACTACAAGCAGCGTTGTTCAATGCACTCATGGGTTCATCACGTGGTAGTATCACTAACCCTAGGCTGATAAGCGCTATCAATAAATGGATGGCTCCATTCACCTACACTGAGCAACTCAACCGTAGAGTTTCAGCCATCGCTTCATATGAGATGGAGTACGCTAGAGCCATTGCATCTGGTGAGTCTGAGAAAGAAGCTGTACATATTGCTAAGCGAGAGGCAAGAATTACTGTCGAGCAATCGCAGGGTGAGTACGGTATGTTTAATAGACCTAAGGTAGCACGTGGTTCTATATTACAATTTCCATTTATGTATAAGCAGTTCCCTATCACATCAGTGCAGTTATTGACACGTATGCCACCAGCTGGTAGAGTCTATTACCTATCACTGCTTGTGTTTGTTGCAGGTATTAAAGGTATACCTTTTGCTGATGACCTCATGGACTTAGTAGATACTCTGATGCAACATTTTGGTATTAAGAAGAAGACCGTTGAAACTGAGCTCAATAATTTCTTTGATGCGTTATCCCCCGGCTTAGCGCCATACGCTATGAGAGGTGTGTTGGACAACATAACAGGCGGTACAATTTCAACACGAATTGGTATGGGAGATTTGTTGCCATTGACGGGGTCGCTTAAAGAAGGGGCGTCGTTCAAACATGAAACGATTAATGCTCTCGGGCCAGTAGCCGCAGCAGGTAAAGGCATAGTAACAACAGGTTGGAACTTACTTGAGTATGGTGCAGAAGCTGTGGGTATTAAGTCTGATAAGAGCAACTTTATTGATGTGCTTAGAGATGCACCATTGACTGGGCTACGAGCGTTATCTGACTCCTACTCATACATGGATACAGGTCAGATAACTAACTCTAGGGGGCAAGTGTTGTCGCGAGAGATGGACAACAAGACTGTCCTTATGAGGATGTTAGGGTTCTACCCATCGGTTGCATCAAGGCAGAATGATATTGTTAGGATGGCGAAACAGACAGGTGACTACGCGAAGTCAGTACGTGCAGACTTCCGCAATGCTTGGGTTAAGGCAACTATAAATAAAGATACTGGATTGGCACGTTCTATTGAGACATCAGTGGATGAGTGGAATGCAGTCGCAGGTAATGACTCTCCTTTCTACATTAGTAACTTTATAAAATCTGCTAATAGGTCACTACGCGAATGGGAAAAACCACCGTCTGAAAGACTACAACCTGCGAAGACTATGAAGCCTACGTTAGAGCAGCTCCGTAGGATGTATGGGTTTGACTAATTAACCATCTGTAATTGACCCTGCAACAAATCCTCTGCGGCTACATCAGCATCATCTAGTATGCCTTGCAGTCGTGGATGATTGAGGTTGATACCCACAACATATGCTTGACCTAGTTTGATAGGTGTGTTCTTACCTAAGAAACACTTCTTAGACTTAG
>Ga0257117_1001899_pt1 | contig 11583 bp, 8 predicted proteins | sample SI112_135mmetaG_FD_190157 | JGI IMG/M metagenome (GOLD analysis project Ga0257117, IMG submission 190157) | Marine microbial communities from Saanich Inlet, British Columbia, Canada - SI112_135m | ecosystem: Environmental > Aquatic > Marine > Inlet | place: Canada: British Columbia | collected... | reverse complement strand
GCTTTTTCGGAAGGTTCTTTTCTAAAGGCGTTGACCCTTTAACAGGAGATGACAACTCCCTCAGAGCTTACCTCGACTGCCGTGGAAATAAGTGGGTACAACTTAGAGAATTTGACTTTTCTGAGTACGTTGATCAAGGCTGGGATGAAGGTCAAAATTGTAATGCCTACAGAACCAAGAGAATCACGAGGAAAGTCAAAAGGGCCATCAAAGAACTAGAGAGACGCTCAGGAAAAAACTACTCTTGTCCTATAGTCCCCACCACTTGCAAAGCACTAAAAATTAAGTACTCTAATGTAATGAAGCTTATCCTCTCTCCCGAATGTCTAGGCAGTTAAACCTACTTTTATTTTGTGCGAATGACTCTAAAGCCTATATATTGACTCACTCCCTGTGGTCATAGGGATCTATCAGCAGTTGTGCTACCTAAATTTTAATATGAGAGAGCCATAAACATCATTTTCTATTGGTAGGCCTTCGGTTTGACCGATCAAATCTCCACGCAGTGCCATTCCGGCGCTCAGGGAAAAGTACAAAGTTGTACCCTCTGACAATTTGGCCACCTGAAAGTCTAACCTGGCATGGGTTTCAACCACCCAATAATCTAAATCCGTAAGAGAGTAAACAAACCAAATATCAAACATTCCCCACAGATTCTCAAAAAGTTTTACTTTTGAGAGTAGTGGAACTTTTCCTTCGAGCTTGACTCGATAGGAAAGAATCAGATTGTCATCTTGTGCAGTATCATCAGCGTGAACTATCGTTCGTCTTCCCAGTGCTGCACTTATAGAAACTTCTTCTGGATTAAAATGCGTTAGGGCATCAAACTCAACTCCCCCAAGCTCAGTAAACTGAAAAGCAACATTTTCATCGAGATCTCTTTTGAGGCTTTCACTTACAAATATTGCCCACTTTTGATTTTTAAGTATAACTTTATAGATGATACTTTGGTTAATCTCAGCATCTGCAATTTGAGAAGATCCATCAAACTCAGCGCCTATAGTGCCAGAAATTGAGTGATCACCCCATCTTTTTGAAAACTTTGTTTTTACTTTGGCATTGAAATCAGATTCAGGTACTTTTTTTCCTGTTAAATTACCATCTTCATCCACTTCATCAACCAAAGTGACATCACTGTCAACTGAGGCCTGTAAATCAAAGGTGAAAGGGTTTTGGTCTACCTCAGGAGGGGCTACCGCCACAACCATAGGAATTCCCTTAAAGGCCATAATATGCACTCGAATATTATCTCGAAGTTGGATCTCTCCATCCGCATCCACAACCTCCTGGCATAATTCAGTTTTATATCCCAAAATATAATAGGCCAATGTTTCATAGTCATTATCATGATCAGGAAATCTTTCGGCCATCTCGGTTGTTAACTTATAGACTTTTTGCCAATCATCACAATTTGAAATTGAAAGATACTCTGTTCCTGGAGCAGCTTCAGCAATTCTTGAAGTTGATTTCTTATACTGTGATTTGGTTTCTACGAAAGGGCCTGAAAAGGCAGCTGAAATTTGAAAAACCAATAGTGATAATACTACCAAAACGTAGCTGTTCATGAAAATCCTCCTCAGAATTTATGTATAATAGTGCATAGATTCCCTAACGCGCAGCACAGCCCATGTCAACAACTCCCTCCCAAATCGTTCCAATCACTTAAGGCCTGTGTTTATTAAGAAATTTTTACCGAGTTTATTGATAGGATGTTACACCAGTCAGGAAAAGGATTTTCACTGTATAAATTACAAATAAAATCCATTCACTTTTCACTAACTTTTATCCAGTTTTTCAAATTGTTCAATTCAACTGACGTATTTCAAAGCTTTATATCAATTTTTTTGGCACCTCACTTGCTTATTACTTGGGAAGTAAATCACTACCCCGAGAGGAGAATTTCATGTCAACAAAACTTATTTGTGCTGTTATGGCCTTCACTGTTTGTTCTAGTTTGTTTGCAAAAAGATTTGTCGTTAGAGGTCATGACCTTGAAGCTATAAAAAATGAGATTAATCATGAGAGGGGAAATCTTCAACACCAATTAAAGAGACATCAGGCCGTTATTGCCAATTTTGATGATGCAACAGCAGGACGGTTAAGGGCCAAATTTGGCGCCAATATAAAAATCGAAGAGGATATCCTCGTTCACATTAATGCCAAACCACAAAACCCAGGAGGTGGGAAAAAAGGTGGTGGAGACACCCCAAGTGCACAACCACCACAAGAAACACCGTGGGGTATTTCACACATTGGGGCCCCTAGTGCTTTTTCAATCACTAGAGGTTACGGAGCCATTGTATGCATTGTAGATACTGGAATTGAGGAAAATCATCCCGATCTCGTTGACAATGTTATAGGTGGAGAAAATTTTGTGGTTAAAAAAGGCAGAATCGATCCTCTAGGGTTTAATGATGACAATGGACACGGTACCCATGTAGCTGGGACAATAGCAGCACTTGATAATGAAATTGGAGTTATAGGTGTTGCACCCAATGCCTCAATATTTGCTGTTAAAGCACTAGATAAGAGAGGTTCTGGATATACTTCAGCTATCGCTGATGGTGTCACAAGTTGTGTGGCCAATGGTGCCCATGTGATTAACTTGTCTCTTGGAAGCTCATCAGGTAGTTCTATCTTACACGACGCCATTATTGATGCAGTAAATGCGGGAGTTCATGTGATAGCAGCTGCCGGTAATGATGGATCAAATGCAGTCTCCTACCCAGCTGCCTTTGCAGAAACCATTGCAGTTTCTGCCATCGACTCTTCAAATAACTTGGCCTATTTTTCAAACTACGGATCACAAATCAATTACGCAGCACCCGGCGTTGGTATTAAATCGACGGTCCCAGGCGGCTCATATGATGTATTTAATGGAACTTCTATGGCCACTCCACACGTTGTAGGAGTAGTGGCATTAATGGTTTCTTCAGGAGAGTCCCAACTAGGCTCTACTGATATTGGCCTCACTCCAGATAAACAAGGAAATGGACTTATAAGCGCAGACCTTACTGTGAACCCTCTCCCATAAAATAATTGAGAGTGCTCTCATCAAATTTGATAGCGCTCTCTTTTAATAATCCTCGTAATATAAATTAAATGTAAGAAGTTAGTATTTTTCCACAAACTCATTTCAAACCAGTATTTTTTCCTTAGATAAAAATAAACCAAATAAAATTGGGTAGTTACAGCTCAATTGGAACTCATTGTTTCAGCAGTCATTCGCGAAGCGTCCAGCAAAAATAAGACTTAACTACTCGGGATGGCCCATCATATAATTTCTCCCTAATTGTGAAACAAAATGGATTTAAAATAGCTCATGGGAGGGCAACACGATGAAATTCTTATGCATACTAATGCTCACACTCTCTTTTTCGTTGATGGCCGCGGCACCAGATATGACCACGCTCAAGACAGCAGGAAGAATTATCCACTCCGAAGTGGCCGGCTTCGCAACTGATCACGCTTGGGAGAAAACCACCAAAGTGATGAAAGATTTAAAAATCTTTGATGCCCAGGTGAATAGAATGATGCAAATTCTTTGCTCTCCTGAAACCAATAAATCGGTTCTTCTTGTGGGTGAGGCCAATGATACCTATAAATATTTCTTTTCTAGACTTGCTATGATGGATCCACTATCTGGATGTACAAAATTTTCTCACGTTGATTTTGAAGTCAGCAAGCTCCAAGGTTATATGTACGTGGGCACCACTGAAAAGAAGTGGCAAGACCTCATTGAGAAAACAAGCTATGACAAAGATGTAGTTTTATATTTTAACAACCTGAGAAGATTGATCGGCATTGGAACAAGCTCTAATAAATCGGTCGGCATTGAATCAACTCTCGCAACAGCGATCGCTAGTGGAAAACTTAAGGTCGCCTCATATATGAACAAATATGATTACAATGAATTGATCAGATCACGTCATGCTTACGTCCTCGACGCCTTTCAAGAGGTGATTCAAATCCAAGATATCACTATGGCCCAGGTAGACCTGCTAGTGGATAAGTACCTTGCTGTTCATGGACCCCACTTAAAGCTTTCTGATGAAACAGCATTTTATATGTATAAGAAAATTGAATATTTTCAGCCCAATATTGAAGAGCCACAAAGGACCATGGATATTTTAAGAACAATCATGGACCGCTTTAAAATGAAAAATGAGTATTTTGCCTCCACGGCCAGAACTGATAAGCCTTATAAGGCCAATGAAAATAAAACTTTTGTCGTAGAAAAAGCAGGAGCCGTTTCATTAAAATTATACTTTGAATACTTTCAAACTGATTATTCAGATACACTTACAATTTATGATGGAAACACAGGTACTGTTTTAGATAAATTCCAAGGCAGATTAGGAAAATTTGCTTCTAAAGAATACACCACTAGTAAACTAAAGCTGGTCTTTAAATCAAATGGGTCTTATCAAGGCGATGGATTTAAAATTGCCAATGTCATGGCCCGTGTACAACCTACAGGTTACGACATTACAAAAGAAGATGTCAGAATGGCGATCTTCAAAAGAGTTCAAGTTCCAAGATGGATTATTGATAGAGATTACTCTCTAGTGAGAAACCTTAGAACGCTTCTTGATAAAGATGTTGTGGGAGTTCTTGAGGGTAAGAAAGCTGTCATTAGATCTGTCAGAATTGGATATGTCAGTGGCAGAACCGATGAAAAGCCAGCAGGAACAATTCTATTTGTTGGCCCAACTGGTACAGGGAAAAGTTATATCGCCAAAAAAGCTGCCGAGTATATGCAGATGAAAACCATTACCATGGACATGACTCAATATGCGACATCAGAAAGTTTTGACCGCTTTGTCACTACAATGTCCAACTACCTTGTACTCTATCCATACGCCGTATACCTATTTGAAGAAATTGATAAGGCCAACCCCAGAGTTCTCGATCGTCTTTATTTTATGATGGATGAAGGTATTTTTTACGATAAAAACCAAAGGCCTCTATTTGCTAGAGGAGCGATGCTCTACATGACCACAAATGCCGGTCACAAATTAATTATCAAAGAAAAGGATAATCCAAAACTTAAAACCTTAGTCCACCAAGAATTGCAAAAATACTATAGACCAAGTTTTTTAAATCGATTTGATAGCATTCCGATTTTCAAACCTTTCTCTCCAGCAGAGTACAAGCAACTTGCAAAAATCATGGTGACTAAGAAACTTCAAAAATTAAAAGAGCACTATGACTGGAAACTTGATGTGGACGATGCCACCATGGATTTTATTGCCAAAAATGGTGGAAGTGATCTCTACGGAGCAAGACCTATGGAGAGACTCATTGACAGCGTTATTGCTATGGGAATTTCAGAGTACCAAATTATGGTTGGAACTATTGCATACGGTGCACAGATTAGTATTTCTAAGCTTGCAAGAGGTGCTACTGCTTTTAAAGTCAGTGTTAGCGGAAGATCAAGTGTCGAGTTTGAGGTAGACCTGGACAATAATTCAGGACTGCACAGCTACACTGATCCAATCATTTTAAGCTTGCTTGCCAGTGTTAAAGTCTTATAATTTTAAAACTATACTTTTGAATAAGAGGGCCTTGTGCCCTCTTTTTTTTGGAGAGAAAATGAAAAAACTGATGATACTACTGCTTCTTTCGGCCTGTGCCTCAAACCCAGGCAAGCTTAGTGACGCCGGCGAAAAAGTTCGCACCCTTCCCAGCTCAAAAAATACTGGCTGCAAGGTTGTAGACAAAGTAATTGGCGAGAGTGAGAAAGGCTCAGAAGAGCTTGCCACAAATCACGCTAGGAACTTAACGGCCGATGCCGATGGCGATGCCATGTATATTGACCAAGTGGTACCCAATGGAGCGATGATGAGAGTTTTCGCCACTGCTTATAAGTGCCGGTAACTAGGTAAGTTCCGGCACCATTTCGTAAGTCTTACCTTCCCCCCTTGACGGTAAGTAAGTGTTCACTTACTATCCTCTAAACCCTATGCTGGGGGAGGTTGTATGAGTGAGAAAAGACTAACTAAATCTCAAAGAAAAGAAGAAATTTTAAAGGCCGCCATCCCACTTTTCGCCCAAAAAGGCCTGGGTGCCACAACCAAAGAGTTGGCCTGTAGGGCCTGCGTCTCAGAAGCATTACTGTACAAACACTTCCCCTCAAAGGCCGCCCTATTCGAGGAAATAAAAAGTAGCTGCTGCAAAAAGGCCAGGGAGAGCGGACATATCATCACGGCACTTCCCTCTTCAAGTCAAGTTTTGATCATGGCAATCTACGGTCTTGTTCGCTTTGTTCTTTACGGCGCCACTGGAGATGAGACCCATAACAATACCAAAAGAATTTTGGCCCACGGCCTCTTACAAGATAGGCAATTTATTAAAAATTTCTTCGAAACAAATTTTGAAGACTTTATGCCCAAACTTGAAGACTGCATGAAAGTGGCCATTGAAGCTGGCGAGATGATTGCCCCTTCAGAGAATTTAAAACTCTCCCTCTGGCTGTCACATCACCTTTGCTTTGGAGTTTCCATCATCATTTTAAACCAAAATGAAGACCTAGAAGTGATTGACTATGGAATAGATCCACAAGGGCTTCAAATTGAGATATCAAAATTTATCATGCGAGGCCTAGGCCTTAAACAAGAAATCATTGAACAATACTTTATGCCTGAAGAGTTTAACCTTATTTTAGAAAACCCTAGCACTCTTCTGGATTCGATTAAAATGGAGAATTCATGAAATTAATTAACCGTGCAATCTTTAGCATGACTGGTCTAATTATGAATAGGCCAAAAACCCTACTAGTTATTGGTCTTTTAGGTCTACTAAGCTTTACCCTTGGCCTGACTAAATTAAAAACAAACTTTAGCTATAGAATATGGTTCAACACTGATTCACAGGCACTTGTGGATTATGATAAATTTGAATCAGTATTTGGAAATGACGAAAACTCAGTCCTGGCCTTACACAACCCAAGTGGAGTTTTCAACAAGAAGACGGCGCAACTGATCCAAAATATCACCAATGACTTTTGGAAAATCAAAGATGTCATAAGGGTCAACTCACTCAGTAATTTCAACTGGACCCACGGCGAGGATGACGATATTTTGGTGGACCCCTTTTTCCCGGAGTCCCATGAATTAGATGATCAGTTTCTATCGCAAAGAAAGAAAATTGCTCTATCGCATAAGTCCCTTAGGGGTTACTTCGTTTCAAAAGATGCAAATACCGCACTATTTTACGTCAAGCTCAGACCATTTTTCAAAAAATCACCTGACTATGACAGGCTAATGAAGGACTTAACCGCCGTAGTCAACAAATACAAACCAGACCACCAGGAAATGCAGTTTTATTTAACTGGAAGCACCCCCATTAACGCCAGCTTCAAAGAAAGTACAAGAGAAGATATGAAAACTCTTATCCCCTTAGTGCTTCTAGTGGTCACAACTTTTCTGGCCTTTAGCCTTCGAAACCCACTTGCAGTAGTACTGTCTCTATTTACCATCGGGGTGGCCATCATCTACACCATGGGCTCTGGCGGGTATTTAGGACTTGAAATTAATAATCTCTCGGCCACGGTGCCTCAGTTTATGATTGCTATTTCAATCGCTGTGGTGGTCCACCTACTTGTCACCTACTACCTTTTTACAGCAAAGGGTTACTCAAAAGATGAGGCCATCAAAAAATCCTTACAAAAAAATATAAAACCGACTCTTCTCACAAGCTTATCAACTGCTTTTGGGTTTTTTAGTTTTTCATCCGCTGGGATTCCGGCTATCTCTGAAATGGGCGTTCTAGCCGGAGTGGGAACACTTTTGACATGGATTGCCACCTACCTTGTAATGGCGCCTTTGATGGTTTTACTCCCCATTGGAAAATGGAAACCCACAAAAGTTAAAAAAGATGAGTCCAGTAGAAGTGAGAAATTTGTTAATTTCATCGATCGTAACAAAAAGGGAATTATTGCCATAACCATATTAATGGCCATCTTGGATATCTCTTTGGCAGTAAAAGTTGCAGTGAATTCCGACCCACTAGAATATTTTGACAAAAAATTTCCAGTCTCTATTGCCAATGATTTTATGGAAGCTAATGTTGGTGGATCTATGAGTATTGAAACTGTGGTCGATTCAGGCTCTTCTGAGGGTATAAAAGACCCAGACTTTTTGGCAAAGGTTGAGAGTCTGCAACATTGGCTTGATCAAAACTCATTTGTCTCAAAAACTATCTCCATTGTGGATATACTAAAAGACACCAACAAATCATTAAATGGCGGTGATCAAAATTTCTACCGATTGCCCACTGAGAGAAAACAAGTTGCCGAGCAACTCTTTTTATATTCCATGGGTCTTCCCCAAGGAATGGATATTAGCAATCAAATGACCATTGGAAATGACAAAATGAGAGTCACGGCGATGGTGACCATCCACGACTCCATGAGAATTCTTAAATTTGCTGATGAGATTGAAAATAAGGCAACTGAGCTAGGACTTAGTGCCAAGGTCAATGGGAAGAACTATCTATGGCAAACCATTACAGGTCCCATTATAAAGTCCTTTGGTAAGTCTCTTACTTGGGCGATAGCTCTAATTAGTTTGCTCTTGATCTTTGGCCTGGGCTCGGTAAAACTGGGGCTTCTAGCAATGATCCCCAATACACTCCCTATAATATTTGGAGGTGGGGCCTTATTTGTATTGGGTAAATATCTCGATATAGGTACTGTGATCGTAGCGGCCATTACCCTAGGAATAGCTGTTGACGACACCATTCACTTTCTCAATCACTTTAAAAATGCCTTAATTGAGGGGAAATCTCCAAAAGAAGCGATCACCGAAATATTCTCCCAAACGGCCATGGCACTTATAGTGACAACGTTAGTGCTAGTGGCATCTTTTGGAACTTTCTATTTTGGCACCTTTGTTCCCAATCAAAACTTCGGAATTATGGTGGCGATTATTTTAACTTTTGCTCTGATTTGTGATTTAATTTTCCTGCCAGCTCTACTTCTTTGTTTAAAAAGAGAATTTTTCATTGAAAAAGAAATCTATCAGGTTTCATGCCCGACTGAGAAGATTAAAAATGCGTACACTTAGTTGTAAAATTTCCCATCAAATCTAAAATAGAAATGAATGTTCTTATATGGGGCCCTTATACGTTGACTTGCCCGATTGTCACTTGCCCTTGCCCAAAAAAAGGTACAACCAAGTATTTAGGTAACAAATTGTCCCATGCAATTGGGTAGCACAATCGATCATCCAAAAACTTCCAAAAGGAAGAAGAGAGTTTAAAAATCAATTGCAAAAAGCATCTTTATCTATTGTGCTCAATTTTGCAGAGAGATATGGCAAATACAGTTTGCGAGATAAGCAAAGATTTTATTAAATTTCAAAAGATAGTGCGCATGAATGTGCTGCTATTTTAGATTGTATGAATATATTAAACTGATTGATGAAAGAGATCATTTAGTTGGAAAAAAATTACTTTATGAAATTATCTGTATTTTAGTAAAACTTTGCCAGTAATTCTCGGGCAAGGGCAAGTGACAATCGGGCAAGTCAAAGTATAAGGAAATGGATAGAAGTGAATATACTTCAGTATTGTAAAAAGATGAGGAATGATAGTAATTTAGTCACAGAAAAGATGTGGCATTTCCAAATTGTCCGATTAGATTAAAACTCATATTCCATTATGTAAGATCGGGTACCGATTTTTACAACTTAGCTAAGCGTAACCTCTAATCAGTTTTTTTATCATCAAATTGTTCATATCCCTCGGGGGCCTCAAAGCCCTCAGGTTTAATCCCACGGTAGAGTAATTTTAAAGTATCTTTATAAAATAGATCGTCTAGTTCTTTATCGTCCATATGTAAGGCCTTCGCCATTTCACCTGAAATCAAAGGCCAAAATTCGGTAGTAATCATATAAAGACCTATAATCGATATAGGACTAATGCCATCGTAGATCTGACCTGTGGTTTGGCCTAGCTCAATAAAGGCCTTAATTTGTCCCATAAAGAACTCATCAAAAAAATCCTCTTTTTCTTTGCCTTCAAACATTTCCCAGAATTTGAGCCAGATATAATCTTTCATGTGACTATTTTCGGCAACCTTATTTTCGAACATGGTCTTAAGGGCCAGCAGAGGATGGGTTAAATCCATTGCTTGGGCCTGTGTCTCTTTGTAATTCTCGTGGAGCCAATCTTTGACTTCAGTCCAAAGATTCTCCTTATTAGTGAAATGGTGGAAAATCAGCGCCTTTGAGACCCCACAGGACTTGGCCACTTGAGACATAGAGGTCCTTGATAGACCTTGCTTAATAAACAAGATTCTAGCTCCATCGAGTATTTTTTCCTTAGTACTTAGGGCCCTGTTTTGACTCACCATGTAAATCCTCCACGGTTGTTTAATTTAGATTGCAAACTGACCGATCGGTTAGTATTGTACACCCAGCTTAACACAAGGTCAATAACTATGAAAGTACTAGCACGCACTAATGACAGTCTTTTCAATAACTTATGTGAGTTTTTCGACACGAAAGGAGCACGAACAATGCTTCTGCCGGACCTCGCAGATTGGCAGGGTTACCCCCTGGAAAAGTTTGACCTATTGGTCAGCGAATACAATTCAGAAGATACCCGGTTTTGGGAAAAAGTGAGCCAAATCCGGAAAGTATATTCCAAGATCCCTCTTTTTATCCTCCTAGAAAAGGATGATTTGCAGCTCAAGTTAAAAGCTTTTAGCTTGGGCTGCAATGATGTCCTTGTTATGCCCTTCTCAACAGAAGAGCTCTATGCCAGGATGCGGATCCACCAAAAGATCACAAACCCAGCTAGATCTGAGTCGATCAAAATTGGAAACTTTAAATTAGATCTTAATAAGTACCGGGCATTTGATGGTGATTCAGAACTTCACCTTACAAAGACTGAATACTTTATATTTGAGTACTTTATGAAAAATCCAAATAAAGTGATTCGTAAAGAAGAGCTTTTAGAAAAAGTACTGGGTTACAAACATTCACCAAAAACCAATATTATTGATGTCCATCTCAACCACTTGAGAAAAAAATTAAGATCGGGCGTTGAACAAGGGTTTTTGATTAAAACTATCAGGGGCATAGGTTACACATTTCAAACCCCTTAACTAAAGAAGATACCCGGCCTTTAGTCCACACACCTGAAGGTCGGTAAGTATATTCCAAGATCCCTCTTTTTATCCTCCTAGAAAAAGATTCCGTTGTGCCTTTGGCACAGCGGAGTCCTTTTATTTTAAATCTAAAACATACCAAGTATCACAACCATGATGACCCGTACTTCCCATAGGCCCAGCAAGACTAATAAATCCAAACTTTTCGTAAAGCTTCTTTGCATGGTGCATCCCCTCCAGCGTTTCCAAGTAGCATTTTTCATAACCCAGATCCTGTGCCTCATCAATACAGGCCTTAAGTACCTTCTTTCCAAGACCAAGCCCTCTACCCTCAGGATAAAAATACATTTTTTTCAACTCACATATACCTTTGTCAGCACCTTCAAGGGGACCAATGCCTCCTCCCCCTAAAATTTGATCATCTTTTTTCGCCACAAAGTAGCACCAACCAGGACTCATATATTGTT
>Ga0257117_1001894_pt1 | contig 11607 bp, 10 predicted proteins | sample SI112_135mmetaG_FD_190157 | JGI IMG/M metagenome (GOLD analysis project Ga0257117, IMG submission 190157) | Marine microbial communities from Saanich Inlet, British Columbia, Canada - SI112_135m | ecosystem: Environmental > Aquatic > Marine > Inlet | place: Canada: British Columbia | collected... | reverse complement strand
AACAGGCTGTCATGGCCGACGCACAGGCCCAGTACGATGTTCAGCTCACAGCCCGACTTGTTCAACAGCGTGGCTTGGCTGATCGGGTTGCACATGGCCTCGTAATTGCCGGGGCGGATTTTTTCCGCATCCGTTATGCCCATGTCTTCCTTTGGGACGGAGCCGTTCTTGCAGGCGGCAGAGGCGACTTCCAGGCCATGGCTTTCAAGAATTTCGCTGAGGGTCTTGGCCAGATCAACGAAGCTGATGCAGGTCGCGATGCCGACTTTCTTGAAGCCCATTTTCTTGGCGAACTGACAGATCTCTTCAACCCGGGTCCATTGGCAATAACCCTCGGCCTCGATCCGGCCCGATACCTGGGCGATTTTGAGGAGTTCCGGGTCGTCATAAAGGGCGACGGCTTGGTCCAGCTCGTCGGCCATGACTTTCGTTGGGCAAAAGCCGGGTCCCCGCTCGTCGGTTTCGCCCACCCGGCAGGCTCGGACATTTTCGGGGCAATACGCGCAACCTGGTTCCTCGTAACTCATAGCCGTTCACTCCCATCCCATTATGACTTATGAGTGATTTTTAACTGGGATGGTCCATCCTGTCCTTGCGCTGGATCAAGGGCACGGAGCGTATCCAATTTTATGGATAGGCTCAGATCACGCGAGATAGAGCAATTGAACCCATCATTTGGGCCGCTCTTACGACATCGGTTGATTGAAAATTGCTCTAAATTGCGAAAATGCGGCCCCAGCCCTTTAGGCGGGCGGCATCGACGCCGGCCAATTCCAAGGCACGCAGGACGACAACGGATATGCTGTCATAGACCGTAACGGCCAATTCGGCCTCCAACCGCTCGGCCAGGGCGGCCCCGCGCATGTTGGTGCAGATGATGGAAATCGCTTCCGCGCCCTCGGCGGCGACCTCGCGGCACATGGCCTCGACCTGATCCTGGTTGACTTCGGAAAAGGAATAATTGTCGCTGATGCCCAAATGCCGCTCGGCCACGCAGTCGAAGCCGGCGGCCTGGTAATTGTCCAGGATGCGGGCCTGGACATCGTCGGTATACGGCGTGACCAAGCCGAATTTGCCAATGCCATGGCGGCGGAACAGGTCATTGTTGGCCAGAATGGATGTGGTCGCGGGTGCGCCGGTGCTCTGGGTTATGCGGCCGCAAAGTGCCTCGTCATTGTCAAAACCCAGCCAGCCGGCGGAGGTGCCGTTCCAGGCAATGGCATGGCATTTGGCATCGGCCAACAGATCGGCGGCGCCGAGGAACTGATCATGATCGAATTGCGCCAGGCCCTTATCCGACAGTGAGATCTCGGTCACCTTGAAGCGGCTGAAATGCGCCGTGACCTCATCCAGGCCGGCCAGCATGGCCGTGGTCGTCGGCTCCAACACCGTGTTCGATGACGGCGTCAGCATGCCCAGAATGATCCGTTCGGACAGCTCATTCATGTTCGTGCCGGACCTGCCGCCGTTAGCGGGAACGCAGTTTGGGGTCGAGAACGTCGCGCATGGCGTCGCCAAACAGGTTAAACCCGAATACCGCCAGCGTGATCGCCACGCCCGGGAAGATCACCGCCCAGGGCGCGCTTTCGGCATATTCCTCGGCGCCGCTCTTCAGCATCAGGCCCCAGGCCGGGGTCGGCTCCTGCACGCCAAGGCCAAGATAGCTGAGCGAGGCTTCCGCCAGAATGGCCGCGCCCAGGAAGGTGGTCAGCATGATCAGATAGGGCGCCATGATATTGGGCGAGATATGGCGCAAAACAATACGGGCATGGCCGAAGCCCATGGCCCGGGCCGCATCCACATAAGGAATTTCACGGACCGCCAGGGCGGACGAGCGCACCACGCGGGCACAGGTCGGTATCATCGGAATGGTAATGGCGATGATCACTGGACCGACGCCGCGGCCTAGAATTATGACAATTGCCAGGGCCAGGATAATGGAGGGAAAGGCGATCAGCACGTCAACGACGCGCTGTACGATAATATCCACCCAGCCACCAAAATAGGCGGAGGTGACGCCGATCAACAGGCCGATGGTGGAGCCACAAATAGCGGCGGTGAACCCGACCAGCATGGCGGTGCGGGCGCCATGGACAATGCGGGAATAAATATCGCGGCCAAATTCGTCGGTGCCGAAAATATGCGCTAGGCTGGGCGCCTCCAACATCGCGCCGAAATCATTGATCTCCGGATCATGCGTCGCAATTTGAGGGGCGAACAAGGCGGCGGCGATCATCAGGATAACTACTAGTCCGCCAAGCGCGCCCAAAGGCTGGCGGCGGATTAAATCCTTGGCAACGCCACCCCAGGTCTGCTCCGCAAGCGGCTCTTCCTGAACTCCGACGTATGTTTCATTGATTGCCATTATCTGATCCCGTCTTGCCCAAAATCTCTTGGGGTTTAGCTATAATGGATACGTGGGTCGACCCAGGCATAGATCAGATCCACTAGTAGATTTACGATGACGAAGATCGTCACGACCATCATCACCAGCGCCTGAGTCAGCGTGAAGTCATGATCCAGCACCGCGTCAACGAATAATTTGCCCAGACCGTTGAGGTTGAAAACCTGCTCGGTCACCACGAGGCCGCCAATTAAAAACGCAAACTCGATACCGACCAGGGTAATCACCGGCAGCAGGGCATTCTTCAAGGCGTGTTGATTGATAATCACCTTCTCGAACAGGCCCTTGGCGCGCGCCGTGCGGACATAATCCTCGCGCAGAACTTCCAGCATGGCCGAGCGCGTCATGCGCACCACCACGGCTGCGTAACGGTAACCCACCGCGACCGCCGGCCATATGGTTTGCGACAGGTTTGCCAACGGGTCAACCCATATGGGGACAAATTGTATGGGCATCATCCACGGTTCACCAAAAACCATCTGGCTGACGATTAAAAGGCCCAAAATTATCATGATACCAAGCCAGAACGACGGCGTGGCAATGCCGGCGATGGAGACCAGCCGGATAACATAATCTATCCAGGTGTTTTGTTTGATGGCCGAGATCACACCGAACGGCAAGGCGATGATCACGGCCGTCAAGGTCGCCATGAAGGCGATTTGCAGGGTTAGTTCAAACCGGACGGCGATTTCCTCCGTGACCGGCCGCCCGGTCCACATGGAGTCACCGAAATTAAATGTCGCGATACCAATGGCGAAATCATAGAACTGTTTAGCCAGTGATTGATTGAGACCCAGGTTTTCGCGGCAGATATCAATCTGTTCCTTGTCCACCATCAGCCCGGTACCGCCCAGGCGGATTTCGCAAATATCGCCCGGGATCATGCGCATCAGCATGAAAACCAGTATGCCGGCCCCAATCAACGTCGGGATCATCAGTAGAATGCGCTTCACGGCATATTTGTACATGGTCCAACCAAATTTATGTCAGCAGTGTCAATCTTAGTGGCGTCAACTGATACTGAAAATAAAATCAAAATATAGGTATAAAACGCCGCGCATGGCGGCCGCTGTTACACGGCCGCCATGTCGGCAATAGACTTACTTGTCCAACCAGACCTGATCCAAATGCTGGTTCAGGTAATGGCTGGGTGCAATCTTCCAACCCTTAACATAAGAGCGGTGGGGGTTGATCTTGTACCACCACAGGGTCGGGATAATGTGCGCTTCTTCACCATAGAGGCGCGTCTCGAACTTGCGCATGATGGCGCGCTGTTCCGCCGGATCGCCCGAGCGGGACATCTTCGCATGCATGTCTTCCATCGGCTGGTCCATATACTGGGCATAGTTGTTAGAGGCACTGCCCAGGTACTTGGAGACATCGACGATGGGGTTCACGATCGACTGACAGTTGGCATCGATCGCCACCTGATAGTCTTTCTTCTTCCGCAGGGAATCTACCCAGGGACCCGTCGGCACGGCATTCTGTGTTACTTTCACGCCGATTTGCCGCCACTGGTCAATCAGCCAAACACCGAGAATACGATACGGTTGGTCAACCGCACGGTTCAGCAAGGTAAAGCTGAGGTTGGACTGACCGGCTTCCTTCAATAAGCGCTTGGCTTCCGCCCGGCTCTTTTTGATATCGGTCCAGAAACCAGGAATCTTGGTCAACTCTTCCTTGTTCGCGGCCAGGGGATGGGTTGGGAAGACAACGCCGGCAACCGTCTTGACGATGGCGATCTTCGACAGTGCCTTGGAGCCGCCCCAACGGTCAACGGCAAGGGTGAGCGCCCGGCGTACCCGCGCGTCATCAAAAGGTTTGACCTTATGATTTGGCGTTACCAGCAATGAGCAGTTCCAGTCACCTTCCTGCACGGTGATCTTGTCGCCCAGGGCCTTGACCAGATCATCGCGGGCTTTCGGTGGGAAACCACGGAATTCGATGCCGGCCCGGTCGCCACGAATTGCTTGTAGACGGACCGCCATTTTCGGTGCGGAAATTGCCTTGTAGCCATCCAAATAAGGTTTGCCCTCATGGTGATAGCCGTCATAGCGCTTGCCGGAGACGTGGGAGCCCGGCTGATATTCAACGAACTGAAAGGCGCCAGTACCGTTGACGTTTTTCTGATGCCATTTATAGCCGTGGGTATCGAGATCCTTCTTGGAATAGATGAAGTTGAAGGGCATCGCCACGGAAGGAATAAAGGTCGGCGAGGGATATTTCAGCTTCATCACCAGCGTATAGTTGTCCGGCGTGGTGATGGTGTCGACCATGGAAAAGAATTTTTTCCGCAGGCTCAAAATGCCTTTCGGCGGGAAAACCAGCTTGTCATAGGTCGCCTTCACATCGGCCGCGGTCAAAGGCGTGCCGTCATGAAACTTAATATCGTTACGGATCATGAAAGTATGGGTCTTGCCGTCATCGGAAGAGGAAAACGACGAGCAGACGTCACAAACAAAATCCGTGGTCGAGCTTGGGTTAGCCGGATTGACCCGGATCAGGGTGCTGTAGAATGGCCGGATTGGATGGATCATCCCGAAGGTGCCTTCCATATGGCCATCCATGGAGGGGATCTTGGAACCCACCACGAAATTTAGCGTGCCGCCGCGCTTCGGCGTCTCCGCCGCCGCGACGTTGGCCGCCAACAACAGCGCCGCTGTTGTCCCGGTCAATAATTTCAAGGTCTTAAACTTCATATTGAGGTCTCCCTTAAGGCTGTTTTTTTGCCGTCGTTAATTTGTTTTTCCACATAACGGCTATGACGAAATCCTAACACACATACAAATCTTTCAAAGAGCGCAATTTTCTCCTGCCTTTTGGTGCTGTCGTTTTTCAATCCCTCTTATTTCCCGAGCACCACGGGACAGGCCAGTGAATGGCCGGGGCTGAATTCCTGAAGTTCGGGAATATCGCGCTTGCAGGCCTCGGTCGCCTGTCGGCAGCGCGGGTGAAAAACACATCCCGGTGGCGGTGACATCGGCGAGGGCACCTCGCCCTCCAAAATCTGATGCGACCGCGTCTCTTCAATGGCCGGGTCCGGCACCGGTACGGCGCTCAACAGGGCCTGAGTATAGGGGTGTTGCGGGTTGTCGAACAATTCATCGCAATCGGCCAGCTCGACAATCTTGCCCAGATACATCACCGCGACCCGGTGGCAAAGATGGCGCACCACGGACAGATCATGGGCGATGAACAGATAGCTGAAATTGAACTGCTTTTGCAGATCCTCCAGCAGGTTGATGACCTGGGCCTGGATGGAGACATCCAGGGCCGAAACCGCCTCGTCGCAGACGATGAACCTCGGATTGACGGACAAGGCGCGGGCAATGCCCACGCGCTGGCGCTGGCCGCCGCTCATCTCGTGCGGGTAGCGGTCGGCGAAACGCGGATTGAGGCCGCAAATACGCAGCAGCTCCGAGATCCGCGCCTTCAGTTCCGCGGCGTCGGTGATGATGCCGTGTACTTTCAGGGCCTCGGAAATGATGCTGCCAATTTTCTGCCGTGGATTGAGAGAGGAAAACGGATCCTGGAAGATCACCTGCACATCCTGGCGCAGTGTGACCATTTCGCTCATTTTCTTATTGGCGATGTCATTGCCGTCAAAGATCACGCTGCCCGCCGTAGGGTCCTCCAGCCGCAGGATGCAGCGCCCAACCGTGGTCTTGCCGCAGCCGGACTCGCCGACCAGACCCAATGTTTCGCCCTGAGCCACGGTGAAGCTAACGCCGTCCACCGCCTTCACATGCCCCACGGTACGGCGCATGAACATGCCTTCCGTTACGGGAAAATGCATTTTCAGGTCTTTGACCCGTAGCAGCGGCTCGCCTTCCACGGCATTAGAGGCGGGCGTGTTTGTATCCGTCATGTTTCCCGCCACGCTCATGCCACTGGATCCTCTTGTCTCGCCTGGCTTTGTTGGCCCAGGCTTTCAAAATGCCAACACGCGCTTACATGATCACCTTCGACGGTTTGCAATTCCGGGATTTCATGGGCGCAACGTTCCGTGGCATAGCGGCAGCGCGGGCGAAAGGCACAGCCGTCGTCCAGCCGGGCCAGATCCGGCGGTTGCCCCTCGATCGGAACAAGCTGCGTTCCCCGCTGTTGATCCAGCCTGGGCACGGAGGCCAACAGCCCCAAGGTATAGGGGTGGCGTGGGTTGTGATAAATTTCCTTGGCCGTGCCCATTTCCACGATCTTGCCGGCGTACATCACGTTGACCCGTTGGGCATAGCGGGCCACGACCCCCAAGTTGTGGGTGATGATAAGTTGCGCCACACCAAGGCGCTCGGACAGGCCCTTCATCAGTTCCAGAATTTGCGCCTGGATCGTGACGTCTAGCGCGGTGGTCGGTTCATCGGCGATGATCAGCTTGGGATTGCAGGCCAGTGCCATGGCGATCATCACGCGTTGGCGCATGCCGCCGCTTAGATGATGCGGAAACTGGGTCAGGCGGCGGACAGGATCCGAGATGCCGACCTGGCCCAACAGCTCCAACGCCCGTTCATTCGCTTCCGCCTGGCTCTTGTCCGTATGACGCAACAATGTCTCGGTCAATTGCCGGCCAATGGTGAATACCGGATTGAGCGAGGTCATCGGCTCCTGAAAAATCATGGCGATATCGCGGCCACGCACATCGCGCATTTCCGCATCACTCAATTTCAACAGGTCGCGGCCTTCAAACAGCACCTCGCCTTTGACGATGCGCCCTGGTGGCTCCGGGATAAGCCGCAGCATCGACATGGCACCCACTGACTTGCCACAACCGGATTCACCGACAATAGCCACGGCTTCACCAGCGGCGATCGAATAGGATATCCCGCCAACGGCGTGTACCACACCGTCGGAGGTGTCAAATTCCGTGGTCAGATCGGTGATTTCAAGTAAATTGCCCAGCGGCCGTCCTCCTCAAAGTCCGACAACGAATTGAGGGACTGTCACCCTGTTTCCGGACGCAAGATCCTGAAATTGATTTCGTTGTTGTCTAAATTTTGCAGATGTTAAGAGCGTCATTGACCCGGCGTCAAGTATATCGCCTACGTCGCCGTAGTCGGTGCTGGCCGCACCTCGTGATGTGAGGAACCCGGACTGCGGGCTCCTGATCTCTAACAGCCGTATCACACTTGATCCCCCCGAGGGTAAAAGCCGTGGCCGGGATCTTTGCCCCGAAAGCTACACGCCAGCGACATTTAATAGATCAATTGCCTCGGACACAACTGTTTATGGCTGTTGGTTGAGGCAATTTGCCTCACGGCCAGTACGACTACGGGGGCTTGACCCCGGCAGCGAAGCGGGGCTTATCAGTGCCATGCGTATGCCCACCAACGGGCGCAACGAACGACACTATGACGAAACCGGCCCCAAGAAGGAGTATCCGATGCTTGAACGCTATGCCGAAAAATTTCCCGCCTTTGAATATGACAGCCCGAGCGAGCGCGTCCTGCGTATCACTTTTAATAAGCCCGAGACCTATAATTCGCTCGATTCCGCCGGCCACCGTCAGCTGACCTACATCTGGCGTGACATTGACGAAGACCCGGATATCAGCTGTGTAATCCTGGCCGCCAAGGGCAAGGCGTTCTCCTCTGGCGGCGATTTCTCCATGATCCAGGGCAATATCGAGAATTGGAACGACACCGTCGGCGCCTGGAAAGAGGCCCGCGATCTGGTCTACAACATCATCAACTGTTCCAAGCCGATCATCTCCGCCGTCAACGGCGTCGCGGTTGGTGCCGGCCTGGTGGCGGCGTTGCTGTCGGATATTTCGATCATTGCCAAATCGGCCCGTGTGCTGGACGGCCATGTCCGTCTGGGCGTTGCCGCTGGCGATGTGGCCTGCATCAACTGGGTGATCCTGGCCGGCATGGCCAAGGCGAAATACCATCTGTTGACGAACGAGCCGGTGTTTGGTGAAGAGGCCGAGCGTATGGGCCTGTTCTCGCTCTGCACCGAGGACGATGCCTTGACGGCGCGCTCGGAAGAAATTGCCGCCACGTTGGTGGCCGGCGCGCCATCCGCCATTCGTTGGACCAAGCTGGCCCTGAACAACTGGTACCGCATGGCCATGCCCACCTTCGAGAATTCCCTGGCCCTGGAAATGCTCGGCTTTAAGGGACCGGAGGCAAAAGAAGGCCTGGCGGCGCATTTGGAAAAACGCCAGCCCAACTGGGACAAGAACTCGCCCCTCTAGGCGGTCAAGCTACAAGAAAAAGCCGCGCGCGGTTTCCGATCGGGCAAAATTTTTTGCCGTTCGGGAGGCCGCGCGCGGTTTTATTTCGCCAGCTCCAAAGCCCGGCATTCGCCTTTCCGCGCCCGTCAAAGCCGGGTTAGCTCATAGCGTCCCCTTTAACGCTCAATAAGGGTAGCGTCCCCTTTTACCTTGATCCCTTTCATGTGTGACCCCATTCATGGAGACACGATTAATTGCAACTTGCTCTGGTCGCGGTTCATAATCTTAGTAGTTTCCCGTAACCCGTGATGTCGGCCTTAACGCCAGCCAATTGCAGGCAGTGCCACAAGCTGGCCTGGTTCGCCGAAATTACCGGCCGCTCCAATTCCTGCTCCAGCGCTTCCAGAATGGCAACGCATCGAAACCCCGTGCCGGCAATTAGGATGCCATCCGCCGTGGCGGGACAGGATGCCTTGATCTGTTCATAAAGGGTGTCGACCTGCTGCTCAAATCCCAGGCCATGCCGGTAAAGATCACCTGGCGGCAGGTCTAGCCATTTTGGGCCGGGATCATAACGGAGGTGGGCCGCGACTTCATACCCATGATCTTCATAGTAACGGACACCCGCATTCATGGTCTCGTCATTGAACCAGGGTGGAAGCACGACGAACGGACGCCTTATTCCCGATGCACGAAGCGCGGCAAAAATATCCAGACCGTTTGTCGTCACGATTGCGTTTGAGCCGATGGTCGCGGCGAGATTTTCCACCACCGCCTCGTCCCACCCCTTGGTGCCGACGAAACTGCTCGAACTATGGCCAACGACCACGACGGATAGACGCATGGCGGAAAATTGCTGACTTCCCCGTATCAGATCGTCCGCAAGGTCGAGGCCCACTCGATTCTCCCGCCAACGGGCCCAGGGTGCAGGCGCGGTAATGCGGGCCGCGTGCACCGATACGTTCGAGGGGAGCATGGCCCACCATTCGGCTTCCGGTACGGCCTCACTACCGACGATGAACATCCCGATCCGTGCTTGATCGCCCCAATTATCGTTCTGTAACACTAATTCATGCCTCCAGCCGCAAGTCCTTAGAGCCCAATTCTCCATCGGAGACTATGCCATGCTCTACAACATAGGGGACGGTGCCCCAATCCGTAAGATAGGTTTGATGATCCGTATCGGTAAAGAACATGGGCTCGCGGCCAAATGCGCTTTGCAGGTATTTCCAGGGGGGTCCCGCTCAATTATGCCGCGCCAACTCCAATGTCAGCCATTCGCCCAGCCGGCGGCGGCGGAGCAGGTGCAGGCCCTGGCTTAAATAGGCGGCGCGCTTGAATTGGGGTCAGCCTGACCCCGCCTCTTTTCGCGATGTAACGTGATACACCGCGCCAGGATATTCGATCCGCAGGGGACGAACCATAGGATTATATTAGTATAAAATTATACAAAAAACAAGACCTGACCCCGGCTCTTTTTACGTGCGAAAATGAACCTAAGAAATTCCCTTTTGGCATTCCGGCTGGTTCAAGGCCACCACCTTCAACAAGAACACCGTCTTCGTATAACTCAATCCACATATGTGGCGCAGTGCCCCTATTCTCGACGCGAATTGAGTATGTTCTATCTGTCATTTGCTAGAACCTTCGGTTTTCTTAATTGGCAGGAAAATACGATCGAAAATGCTCCATGCAATTTCTAACGGGAAAGACAGTTCAGGTTTTATCGTCTTGATAACGTCCCCGTCATCATTTATTACAATTAAAATAACTATAGAATTTTCCAATTTAAAATTTTTACATCTATTGTAGCTGTGCATAGTAGAAGAAATTCTATAATCAATTTTTGATATACCATATTTACTATCGATATTCAGTATCTCTTGAAGATTAATTGGAATTCTACATGGGTTCTCTAGATATGAAAAAAGATTATCTAGAACTATTTTCCGATTTATCGAAAATGAATGTATAAGGTAACTTCTACATTCGAAAAACAAAAAGTAATTACACCAAATTGGCCCGCTAAAATCTGGCAATACACAATCAATAAACACGATTTTGTCGGAGGCATTGTTTTCCTCAATGGCCTTATAATGGGAACCTGTTTTCTTCATTAATTCATATGAATACCTTCTCCTCAGCGGCCTTTCGCATACGCCATCGTTTTGAAGTAACCATTGCCCCCCCTTTTCCATTTCAACGAGAGAGCCCACGATAGACCTCTTTAGCGTAGCGTAAGTGGGGTCGCCTGATTTCGGTGAGAAGAGAAAATCTCTGAGTAAAAACACGGCGAGATAGCATAGAATTAGAAGGACTATGATTAGAACCATATGCCAGACTTTGGGCCACCCCATAAAGGTAACAGGCAGTTTCTTTTGCATCCTGCAGTATCCTAGCCGCCCAGCCTTACTTGCCCCAAGTCCCGACTTCAAATCCCGCCCCATCCGCGCTCTGCCGCACGGTCTTCACGGCCCGGTCCTTGAAACTCTGCTCCCGCAGTTGCTGCACCGCTTCCCCTGTGCCGCCGAAGGGACAGACCAGATCAATGAGCCAGAGATTGTCGCCGCTTTGCCAGTCCTCTGGTGCGAGGCGCAGGCGGGGGGCCGCGAAGGTGGAGAGGGGCAATGCGCCCGCCGCCGCTGATGGCGCCGCGCTATCCGCCTGAGCATCTGCCTCAGTGCCGCCCTCAATGCACTCATCAATCCCCAGGCTCTGCATCACCCGCACCTCCACCTCGTTCGATAGCAGGGCCCAGGAGGCATAGGCGACGGGCATGTTGTTGCGCCGCCACAGGCGGAACTGTTTATGCGCGATGGGCGGGACCAGCAGCCATTCCATGTCGCCCACGAACAGATGCCGATGGGCCCGTGACTGCATCATCACCCAGGCCGCTTGGCCCAGAATAGCCGAGAGGTCCGGGGTGATCTGCGCGGTTTGGCCGCCGGCTTGCGGGGCGTCCTGAGCGTTGGTTTGAATATTGTCTTGGCTGTCGTCCTGGGCGCCCACCTGGCCGTCCGGCGGCGCCGTGGCG